>Ga0224558_1001283_pt1 | contig 26750 bp, 20 predicted proteins | sample 714S32024metaG_FD_180682 | JGI IMG/M metagenome (GOLD analysis project Ga0224558, IMG submission 180682) | Peat soil microbial communities from Stordalen Mire, Sweden - 717 S3 20-24 | ecosystem: Environmental > Terrestrial > Soil > Wetlands > Peat | place: Sweden: Norrbotten County, Stordalen... | reverse complement strand
GCTGCTGGCAGATGGATTCATCGGGCAGATGATGGAGCCGGTCGAGTTTCCGCAGACGGCCGTCGAGCCGCGCATGCCGGGTTGGGCTGTGGCGGGAACGAAAGAGACGCGCGGCAACTTCTTGACATCGCTGGTTCTGGATAACGATGGGCTGGAGAAGCATCAACTCGATTTGGAAGCAAAGTATCGCCGCGTAGAAGAGTGCGAGGTGCGCGCCGAAGAGTGGCAAACCGAGGACGCGGAGATTGTGCTGGTGGGCTACGGAATTGTGGCGCGAATTTTGAAAGCCGTGGCGGCAGAGGCTCGCGCGAACGGAATCAAAGTGGGCGTGCTGCGGCCGATCACGCTGTATCCGTTCCCGATCAAGAATTTTCAACGTTTGGCGAAAAAGGCGCGCGTCTTCGTAGTGGTGGAGATGAGCAACGGCCAAATGGTGGAAGATGTGCGGCTCGCGGTGAACGGCGCGCGTCCGGTGGAGTTCTTCAGTCGCGTGGGCGGGAATGTGCCGTCGCACGAAGAGATTCTCAGAATTGTGCAGGAACAGACGCGGCGAAACCTGTCAGAAATGCAGCTGGAAGAGGAGCGGATGACAAATGTCTAGCGAGATAGTTTCTGAATACGAAGTGTCGCACGCCCGGCCGAAGGCATTCTTCGCGCGCTTTGAGCGCAAAGATGAGTTGCAGCACCAGACGCACTATTGCCCAGGCTGCGGACACGGAATTGTGCACAAGATGCTCGCACGGGCTATCGACGAGTTGGGCATCCAGGACAGGACAATTCTGATCAGCCCGGTGGGTTGCTCGGTGCTGGCATACGAGTACTTCGATGTGGGCAACGTGCAGGTGGCGCATGGACGCGCGCCGGCGGTGGCCACGGCCATCAAACGGAGCAGGCCGGAGAGCATCCTGATCAGCTATCAGGGCGACGGCGATTTGTCGTCGATTGGAACCGCGGAGATTATTCATGCGGCGAATCGCGGCGAGAATATCACGGTCATCTTCGTGAACAACGGAATCTACAGCATGACGGGCGGACAGATGGCGCCGACCACGCCGTTGCTGCAGAAGACCGCGACCACCCCTTTCGGACGCAGCGCGCAGAACGAGGGCTATCCGCTGCACATGAGCGAGATGTTGGCCACGCTGGACGCTCCCGTCTACATCGAGCGCGTTGGCCTGGGGGACAACAAACAGATTGCACAGGCGACGCGCGCCGTGCGACGCGCGCTGGAAAACCAGGTGCGCGGGCTGGGCTTTTCGCTGGTCGAAGTGCTGGCGCCGTGCCCGACGATCTTCAAGATGAACCCCGTGGACGCGCAGCGCTGGGTGCGCGATGTGTTGGGAAAGATTTTCCCGCTCAAGGTGATTCTCGATCGCACAAAAGAAGCACAGCCCAGGCAGTTGCCCGAGCCTGCACCGGCGCTTGATCGGATTCCGAAAATTCTTGGCGTCGCCAACGAGGATCTGCCGGAAGGCAATCCGGTGGTGCACGATAAGACGGCGGAGATGGACCTTCGCGTACGAGTGGCGGGCTTTGGCGGACAGGGAGTTTTGCTGCTGGGCGAGGTACTAGCCGAGGCCGGGTTGGATGCTGGCCTTGAGGTTTCATGGCTGCCTTCGTATGGACCTGAGATGCGATCCGGCACTTCGAACTGCCATGTGCGTCTGTCGAGGCATGCTATCGATTCGCCCATGGTGATGAATCCCGATGTGCTGGTGGCGATGAATGAGCCTTCGCTCAGGAAGTTCTATAAGAGCGTGCCAGCGGGGGGATGGATTCTATACAACGGCGATGCGTTCCCCGCCGATTGCGAACAGGATGATGTTCATGTGCTGGCGTGTCCTTTCACGCGAGTGGCCGACGAACTGGGCGACGCGCGAGCCTGCAACATGGTGATGCTGGGCGCGCTGCTGGAGATCGCCGGAGTTTTGCGAGACGCAAATATTGACGCGGCATTCAAACGGCTGGTGAAGAGTCCTCGCTGGATGGAGTTGAACGGGCGCGCGCTGGCGAAGGGCCGCGCGCTCTACATAGAGTCGTGCCAGGAGGTGTGCAATGCGTGCTGATGGAGATCCGCAGATGATTGTGTACTTCGACGGGCGTTATATGCCGCTTGCCGATGCGCGCGTAGGAATTCTGACTCACGCCCTGCACTACGGCACGGGCGTGTTTGAAGGGATTCGCGCGCACTGGGATGAAGCGCAGCAGGAACTGTTTGTGATGCGCCCCGTGGAGCACTATGAGCGCTGGAAGCAGAACTGCGGTTTCCTGCGGATTGTTGTTCCGCTGTCGCCCGAGGAGTTGACCGAGATAACCCTCGAGCTGATGCGGAGGAATGGCTTTCGGACGAATGTATATGTTAGGCCGCTGGCATACAAAAGCGCCGAGCGCGTGGGCATAAGCTACGACGACGAAAACGCCTTTGCGCTGATCGCGCTTCCCTTTGGCGAATATCTGGCCAAAGAAGGTGGAGTGCACGCGGGCGTTAGTTCCTGGCGGCGCATCGACGACAATGCGATTCCGGCGCGGGGCAAGATCTGCGGAGCATACGTGAACAGCGCGCTGGCCAGTGACGACGCCCACCGCTGCGGTTTCGACGAAGCCATCTTTCTGAACGACGCCGGTCATGTTGCCGAGGGCTCATCATGCAACATCTTCATGGTGCGGAAGGGAAAACTGATCACACCTCCGGTGACCGAGAACGTGCTGGAGGGCATCACGCGCGACGCAGTGATGGAGCTGGCGCAGCGGGAATTGGGTGTCGAGGTTGTGGAGCGCCCCATCGACCGCAGCGAGTTGTATGTTTGCGACGAGCTGCTCTTCACCGGCACGGCAGTGGGAGTTTCGCCCGTGACGCAAGTTGATCATCGGCTAGTGAAAGATGGAAAGATCGGCGCGATTACGCGCGAGGTGCAACAGTTGTACTTCGATGCGACGCGAGGACATTTGCGGACTTACTTGAATTGGCTGACGCCGGTTTACAAAGCGCGGATGAAACAAGAGCAGGACCATGGTTCTCTGGCAGGAATTATTGCCGGTTGAAACTTTGATCTCGCGGGAAAGCGCTTTGCCGGCTGGTTCGACCACAGGAGGAAGAAAGAAGATGAGCACAACGAACGATGCAGATAAAGCCTGCATCGTTGCGTTGGAACATTTTGGTGCGGCAGCGAACGTGGCCGCGTGCATTGTGTTTCATGCCTGGGGACTTGTGTTCATTCATCACGAAATCCGGTGACGTCAATCATGGCTGCGCCGTTGCTTCACGCATTTATGATCGCTGCCGCAATTGTTGCAGCGTTTTGCTTCTTAACTCGTTCAGAACTTGAAATTCGGAGGAAACACTTATGAGTGCTGTTATGGAACCGCTTACGTGTAATGCAGCGGAGTATGTCAATCACATTCTCAACCTCGTGAAAACCAAGAACCCATGCGAGCCGGAATTTCACCAGACCGTTCATGAAGTGGTCGATTCCTTGAAGCCTGTGTTGGATCGCCACCCGCGGTATCAGAAAGAAAAGATCCTGGAGCGCATCACCGAGCCGGAACGAGTGATCATGTTCCGCGTTCCCTGGTTCGACGACAAGGGCGACGTGCAAATCAATCGCGGCTTCCGCATTGAAATGAACAGCGCCATCGGTCCGTACAAGGGCGGACTGCGTTTGCACCCCTCGGTCAACCTCGGCATTCTGAAGTTCCTGGCGTTCGAGCAAGTATTCAAGAACTCGCTGACCACGCTGCCCATGGGCGGCGGCAAGGGCGGATCCGATTTCGATCCCAAGGGCAAGAGCGACAACGAAGTGATGCGTTTCTGCCAGAGCTTCATGAGCGAACTGGAACGCCACATCGGCCCCGACACAGACATCCCGGCCGGCGACATCGGCGTGGGCGGACGCGAGATTGGCTATCTATTCGGACAATACAAGCGTCTGCGCAATGAGTTCACCGGCGTTCTGACGGGCAAAGGCCTGGGATGGGGCGGCTCGTTGATTCGTCCCGAAGCCACCGGCTACGGCTGCGTGTATTTCGCCGACGAGATGCTGAAGACGCGGAAAGACTCGCTGGAGGGCAAGGTTTGCCTGGTTTCCGGCAGCGGCAACGTCTCGCAATATACGGTCGAGAAGCTGCTTGACCTGGGCGCGAAGACTGTCACGTTGTCCGATTCCGACGGCTTTATCTACGACGCCGACGGCATCGACCGCGAGAAGCTGGCCTATGTTCTTGACCTGAAGAACAACTGCCGCGGCCGCATCAAGGAGTACGCCGACAAGTACAAGAAGGCGATCTACACGCCCATCAACCATAGGCTCGACTACAACCCGCTGTGGGACATCAAGGCCGATTGCGCGTTCCCGAGCGCCACTCAGAACGAGATCAACGCGAAGGACGCGATCAATCTGCTGAAGAACGGCGTGAAGCTGGTCTGCGAAGGATCGAATATGCCAAGTTCGCTGGAAGCGACGAAGGCGTTCATCGATGCGAAGGTCCTCTACGGACCGGCCAAGGCTTCCAATGCAGGCGGCGTTGCCACCTCCGGATTGGAAATGACGCAGGACAGCATGCGCCTGTCGTGGTCGCGCGAAGAAGTCGACGCTCGTCTGCACAAGATCATGATCGCCGTCCATGAGAATTGTTACGAAACGGCCAAGAAGTATGGCACGCCGGGCAACCTCGTGAATGGCGCCAATATCGCCGGCTTCCTGAAGGTCGCGGACGCGATGCTGGATCAGGGTCTGGTCTAAACCTTTACAACGCTGCAAAACTGAACGCGGGAAGGAGCAATCCTTCCCGCATTTTTTCTTTGCAGTGATGGTTATAGCGCGGCTGAGGGGATTCGCAGATGCCGTTGGTTTCAGGCTAATTGGCGGCAGGCTTGTCCGCAGACGGCGCGATGGACTTGGCAAGTTGCTCCAAGTCGTTAGTTAACCCCTCGATGAGTGCGGCGGAACGCTCCTGAGTGCGCTTCATTACCATAGGCATATACTCTTTCATGATGATCGGCTGCGCATCGAGCAGATGCTGGCCGGCCGGCGAACTGTAGAAAGCGATGAGCGCATCCACGTCTGTGCTGCTGACGTGGCGCTGGTAGACCACCGTCATATCGTCGAGCATCTCGTCAATGTTGACGATGTTGAGTGCCTTTTCCATGAACTTACTCATCACCTTATCGAAGGCGGCTTGATTCTCCGGTTTCAACAGATTGCACTCCGGATGTTTGGCCTCTATTGTTTTGGCTTGCGCCTGCATCTGTTGCTGCACCATGGCCGGCATCATCTTTAACAATGACTGCACCTGTTGGCGCACCCGTATCAACTCGAAGAGCTTGGCTAATTGTTCTTTGGTCGGCTGTTGATCGAGCGGAATGGCCGCTGATGTTGCCGTTGCCGGCACGGATGTTGCTGCAAGCTGGTCTGCCGGAACCTGCGCGAACACAGCCCAAGGAGCCAGTGCCGCTCCAGTTCCAACTACAATCGCAAACTTGCACATTTTGTTCATACACTCTTTCTCCTTCGCTGTGGTTTCACAGCCTATTTGAGTGCCATCACGACATTGCGCGTCCCAGGACGTCCCTTCACACCGCGAAGTCAATAAATCCGCGCTGGGGATCGGTGGAGATTAGTTTCACGGTCACCCTGTCGCCTACGTCGAGGCCCTTGCCGCCTTGAACGACCATGCCATCCACGTGCGGGTCGAGGGTGCGGACGAAGGTGCCGTAGTTGTTGACGCCGGTGACGATGGCGGGGAAGCTCTGGCCGATGCGCGGGTGCAGCACGACGGCGGCGATGCGCTTTTGCATCTCGCGCTCGACCTTGCGGGCGTTGTCTTCCATCAGCGTGCAGCGGACGGCAATAGCGTTGAGGTCGTCGGCAGAGTAAGGCTGGGGCGCCTTGGCGAGCCAGGCCTTCATCAGCCGCTGCGTCACCATATCCGGGAAGCGGCGATTGGGGGCTGTGGAGTGGGTGTAGTCCTGCACAGCGAGGCCGAAGTGGCCGGGAGAGACTTCGTTGGGCTTGACGAGCACGTACTCGCCAGGCCCCATCAGCTTGACCGTGGCCAGCGATAGGTCTGGAAAGTGGTCGGGGTCCTTCTGTTTCTGCGCCAACAGAAAATCATTCAGAGCCTTCGAGTCGGGCTCGACGGGTAGTGTTGTGCCCAGACCCTGGGCCAGCTCTACGATGCGGTCCCAGCGCTTGGGCGTGCGCACGATGCGGCGAATGGAGGCCACGCCGGCATCCTCAAAAGTGCGCGCAATGACGCCGTTAGCTGCCACCATGAATTCCTCAATGAGCGAGGTGGCGCGGTTCTTTTGCAGGCGCGCAATCTCGACCGCCTCGTCGGCCAGCATCACGGGACGGGTCTCGATGGTTTCCAAATCAAGCGCGCCGTGCTGGAAACGCCCATCGACCATGCGCTGAGCAGCCGTGTCCTGGAGCTTGAGCTGCGCCGCCAGATCGGCGCTGGCGGCTACCTTGGCCGGCGCAGGACCTTTGCCCTCGAGCCATGCCCCCACCCCGTTGTAAGCCAGTTGCGCGCGATTGTGGACCAGAGCACGATACGCTTTGCCGTCAGTGGCCGTACCTGCCTTATCCACGGCATACTCGATGACCAGCGCCACGCGATCCTCGTTCTCGTTGAGCGAAGTGATACCCTCCGAGAGTTCGGCAGGCAGCATGGGAAAGACCCTGACGCCGGTGTAGACCGAGGTGGTTTCGCTCTTGGCGTGACCGTCGATGATTGATCCCTCAACCACGCGCACGTCTACGTCAGCCACGCCGATGAGCACGCGGATGCGGCCATCGGGCAATTGCTCGGCCCACTCAATCTGGTCGAGATCTTTGGAGATATCGTTGTCGATTGAGGACCAGAGCAGGCTGCGCAAGTCCTGAATTCCGGCTACGGCGGGAGGCTCGGGATGGGCCTGGATTGCGCCCAGTTCCTTGTCGGTTCCGGCGGGAAAATCGGGCTGGAAACCGTGCTCGATCATGGCGGCATGGGCCGCGACTACAAGATTGAAATGAAAGGGATGGCTGGAAGACATGAGAAATCTGGCTCCTTCAAACTGACAAGCCAGCCTACCATATCGGGGTTGGGGTCCGTGCGGTGTGAGAGAACGGGGGCGTCGTGAGATTGCCGGTTACCCACCCTTTCGCGAGAAAGAAGGCGAAAGGATGGGGCACGGATCTGTTGTGCGTAGCCGGCTTATTGAATACCGAGATCGGAAAGGACTTTGGGCTTGGATTCGTCCACTGCCAGAAGGTTGTGGCAGACCGAGCAGTCCTGAGGAATGGCCGAGCCATCCTTGGCCATGTGATCGCCATCGTGGCAGCGGAAGCAGCCTGGATAGCTCATATGTCCGATATGGTTGGGATGCGTTCCCCAGGTCAACTTCATAAAGGGAAAGACATTCTGGCTGTAAAGGGTCACCAGTCCATCTCCGGCCCGTTTGACAAGATTGGCCTGCGTGGCCATCACCTCGGGATGCTCGGAGCGATAGAAGGCCTCAAGCTGCGCGGGAATCCTGGTGCGCGCTTCGACCTGGCTGGCGTAGGTGGCCTTCAGCAGCACCAGCCCCTCTTTGTGAATCCAAGGCAACTCCGGACTCACCGGGCCGTCGGCCATAGCCTGGTTGAGGGCTTCCTCCGCGGTCACAAAGGGATGTGCCGCGCGGTTGTGGCAGTCGATGCAGTCCATCACCCGCCGCTCGCCCTGGGGAGTTGCGCCGTTGAGCGCGGACGCGGCATAGACCGTCTCCGATCCGTCGGCGTTCCGCTTCTGCACCCAGGGGATGGTGGTTCGAGTAGGATCGGTGGCGATGTACTCGATGTGGCCCAGATGAACGCCGTGAATTCCGGTCAGATGCGAGAGTCCATCGAGCCCGCCAAGGTGCAACACGACCACAGTCTGGGTCTCCGTATTCTTTTCGTCGTCGGCAAAGCTCGACTTCACCAGCAGTTTTTCGCCAACGAACCGGGCTGGCGTGTGACAGCCCTCGCAGATGTATCGCGCCGGGCGCAGGCTCTCAACCGGCGAAGGAATCGGCGTAGGGTAGCGATCAAACGTGACCTCAAGAATCTGCTTGGTACCGTTCACCTTGGCGGCAAAGTACGAAGCCGCGCCCGAGCCGATGTGGCAGGCTACGCAGTCCACATGCGAGTGCGCCGCGATTTTGTAGGCCGTGTACTCCGGGTGCATCACGTGGCACGACTGACCGCAGAACTGCGGCGAATCCATGTAGGCCGCGCCGCGATAACTGGCGACAGAGACCACGAGCAGGTTCATGATGGTAGCCACCAGGACGATATCCAGTCCATGGCGGAAGATGCGGTCGTTTAAATCGATTTTGGGAAATTCGGCCGGAATCTGCCCGGCCTTTTGCAGCTTTCTGCGGCGCACCCACACGCCTACCGGGATCAGCGCCAATCCGGCGATGAACAGGCCGGGCAGAAGCAGGAAGAAGATGATGCCGAGGTAGGGGTTGTCGTTGGGGCGGCCGAAGATCTCCACCAGCCAATAGGCGATCATGGTCACGCCGGAGGCAGTGGTAATGGCTCCGCCGGCCAGGCTGATGGGATTGTTGCCGAAAAACAGCGCCGGACGCACCCAGCCTTCACGGAATTTTTGAAACACTGGCACCTACCCCCATTCTCAAATAGACAGCCCGCCGAGATCGGCGGGCCTTGTTTGACTTCTCGTTCCGATTGTAACCTTACTTCAAGCCGCGGTAGTAAGACACCGCGTCCTTGATCTGTGCTTCGCTGAGCCCGGCAATCGGCTTCATCTTGCCCTTGCCATTCTTGACAGAGGTAAACATCTCGGCCGCGGTCAGCTTCTTAATGGCGGGATCGGAGGCCGGCTTCACGCCCATCGCCTTGGCCATCCCCGCGCTGGGGACGCCCGTGGCTCCGTGGCACATTGCGCACTTGGCTTTGTAGGTCGCTTCACCAGAGGATTGGGCGAAGCCCACGGCACCGGCCAGACACGCTACTACGGCCAACACCAAGAGGGAACGGATCATCTTTGTCATTGCAACTCTCCTTGAAATTCTGTCGGCCGGGTCGCGCGGGAGAATCCCCTGCCGAGTGCTTGCTTCCTTATACTTTAACCCCGGCGATAGGCGCCAGTCGCTGGGGAAGCAATCGAAATGGCAATAAGGTGCCATCTCACAAGAATCGGCGCAACTCCCTTGCATCAAGGGAACTGCGCCGATTGTGCCTTACTCGATCAACACACGGAATTAGAACGCGAAATGAACTCCGAGGGTCACGTTATTTGCATGAAAGTTCCGAGGTGCGGTCAGACCGGAAGGCGATTCGGTCAGACCGGTCGGGCCGGTAATCGTGGAAGAGTTGCACGGAATAGCGACTGCGGTGGCCGACGTTGAAGTGCTGCACAACGCCGCGCCGGAAGGACCGCCCTCGCCGTAGCCGTAGAAGTTGTATTCCGCTCTCAGAATCAATCCGGTATGGACCGTCCATGCAAGATTGACAAAGGGAGACTGATAGGTTGAGTCGAGCGATCCTTTGACCTCTCGCGCGTCCTTGAAGAATTGATCGCCGTTCACCGAGCTGATGCGATAACCAATGTTGGAGTGGAGCTTGTCAACGGGCGACAGCGCAAGAGCCACCGAGCCGAACTGCGTGGGAGCATCCATGAAATCCCTGGCATACCAGTCCACAGGCGTGGTGGTTCCGCGTGCGAACACGCCCCCGCAGACGCCATTCGCGTAGACGTTCGGCACGCCGGTGACCCCAGCCGAGGCGGTGCCGGGGTAAGAAGCGCCCGCAGCGCCATTGGTATAGCAAGTGTTGGTCGCCGTATAGACATCGCTATGGGCGTAGTTGAAATCGAACCCATAGTGCTCATTCGGCGTCAGCACCGCACCCAGGCTCGTAACCCGGCTGTGATCGACATGATCGATTGGTCCGTAGTACAAAGCGCCTGCCGCTACGTCGGCCTGTGCGTTGTTGGTGTTGTTATGCCGTTCCAGGTCGTTAAAGGCGCCGGAGAGCGTGGCCCAGGGCTTCGGCCTGTAGAGGGTATGCACTCTGTAGTGCTTGGTTTGCCGCGGACCGACCGGGGTGAAGGCGTTGTCGTCGTAAAGCACCTCGACCGTGCCATTGACATCCCAATCGTTGGTGGGACGCACGGCGGCGTTGAAGATTCCGCCGTTTTCGTTGATGGTCACTGTTCCGCCACTCGTCGCACTCACGGGTATCGGAATGTTGCCGGGATTGCCGCCCCCGGCCGATTGGTCGCCCTCGGCGATCATGTGCGTACGGTAACGATAGGTGAGCGAGAGCGTCGTGCGCGGCAAGGCGTCCCAACTCCCCGTCAGGTTATTGGTCAGGAACCGCTGACCGAAGTAGTCCGGCAGGGCGGTGCCGTTGGCGCTGCCCTCGACACTGAGATTGGATCCGGGACCCAGCGTACCCGAGTAGTTGATGGTTTCATTCGGGTTCGTGGACGTATTTGCTGTGATCCCTAACGAGATGTTGGAGGTGCCGGGCTGATGGACATTGGAGTAGTCAACCTGATCGGAGAGACTGACCGTCTTTGTCGCCTGCCAGACGAAGCCATAGTCGGCAGATACTACCTCCCGCTTTGCCGTCGCGCTGCCTGTAAACGTGGCAGAGCGGATTGCCTGCGCGGGGTATGCGGGGGTGACTCCCGCAGCAGTGGCGGACTCCCCCACCAGACCCTGGAAGTTCTCGTAGTAGTTGGGGAGGTTCATGTTTGCTTTGGTGTAGCGGAAATCTCCGTTCATCGTGACGTTCTTGATGCTTGTGCTTTGGAACCGGAAGGTCTCCGTGGGGTAGAGAATGCGCGTGGGCTGCGAGCGCAGGTAGCTCGTAACCACATCGCAGGCCGGGTTGATGATAGGCAGGCCGCCGGTGGTTTGCGGGGCCGAGAAGATGGTGTAGTTGGTTGCGTTGGTGTACGCGCTGCCCATGCTACCCGTATTGCAGGCAGAGATACTGTAGGGGGCAGACGTGCTGTTCCAATCGCCCAGCGAGACCGGCGTTCCATCGGCCTCTTGCGCGATGAAGTCGCTGGGGGCCAGGGTGAAATAGGAGTCTGTCTTGTAGTGGTCAATCTCCTCTTCAAAGGTCAGCTTGGTGCCCTGCAGGGGCTTCCAATCGATTGCCCCCGTGAAATCGTCGGTGCTATTGCGCTCAAACTCCTGTAGCAGGGAATCGTACTTGCCGACAGATTCACCGGGGGTCAGGCTCGGACCCTGGAAGATATTATGCGAGTATTCCACTCGAAAGGTCACCGTCGACAGCGGAAAGAGGGTGAGGTTGGTGTCCGTCATGCGGCGCACGGTGTTGAACATCACCGGCGACTGGTTAACCTGCGGCCACGTAAGCGCCGCGGTGGTAGGCACGCCGGCGGTCTTTCCGTAAGGGACCGTTACCCCGGAGGGGATATTCGGGTTGCCCAGCAGGTCGTAGTCGAAGTACTGGCGGTCGCGACGGAAGGTTCCCGAGAACTCGTAGATCTTCCCCTTATGGAAGTCCAGCTTGGAAAAGCTGTTCGGATCGCCGCCGAACCCGTCGCCTATGGCGCTGAGGGAATCGAAAAGGGTGTGCTTGTTGCCCGGCAGCGCATGCATCTCAAAGGTCTCGCCAAGCACGCGCGGCCCGGACTGAATGTTGACCAGCGTGTCGTACATGGCGGTGCTGCCCGTGATGCCGGCCATGTGCCCACCCAAGTCCACTGTCCCATGGGCCGAGTACCCATCAGGGATGGACATCTGTGAGTCCGGCGTTGGAATTTGAGCGGTCGGGTTTTGGGCGGCAGCAATGCCCGTCATCATCATTAAAACGGCTACTCCAACGCCCCCAGCTATGCGCCGGATCATTGCGGTGGAGGGCTGTTGATTGAACAGCCGGGAAAACCAGCCTGTGTTCCTCATATGAAGCCTCACTTGAAAAAGAGCATTGTTGCTGACATCGAAGATCTTGAACTCGTGTGCCAAGTTGCTACGGGATCCGGGCCGCGCCGCCCGATAGGTCTAGAGGGCGCGACCGAGCTCCATTACTTGAGAAACGCCTGATTGAGGTTGGACCCATGGATAAAGGTGTGGCAGGCGATACAGGGCGGCAGATCCGCCGATCCTGAGCTCATCCCGTGCACTGTGCCTGCGGCAACCGGGCTATGACACTGGTTGCACAGCATGCCGACGCTGGGCATATTCAGCAGCCGGGCGTTCTGCGAGCCGTGCGGAGTGTGGCAGGCCAGGCATCCCTCCGCCTTGACCGCTGCGTGCTCGTAAACGAAAGGACCGCGCACATCGGTGTGGCACTTGGTGCAAACCATATTCTGATCGGCCGTGGACCTCAGGTTGTTATTCCCAAAGGTGCCGTGAACGTCGTGACAGTCGTTGCATTTGACCACGCCTTCGTTCACCGGATGGTGGAACGGCATATCGAACGCCGGCTTCACGTCGGTGTGGCACTGGAAGCAGAGCGCGGGCTCTGAGGCCTTGAGCAGGAACTCCGGGGTGGCGCTTTTGTGGACGTTGTGGCAACTGATGCAGCTTACCCCCGCCTTGGCGTGAGGCGAACGATCAAAGTTGGGGTGTGTGCCGGCGTGACAACCAAGGCAATTCTCGTTTACCTCTTTAGGCGTAGCCTTGGCAGGGTCGAAAATCTTGGTTATGTCGCCACCGCCTTCAACGTGCCCCTTGCCTGCGCCGTGACAGTTCTCACAGGTGACCCCGTTCTTGCCGTGTTCAAGGGCCAGCTTGGTGTGAGGATTGTTGGCGAACCCTTTCACCACTTCTTCGTGGCAGGTTGCACAGGTTTCGGTGCCCACATAATCCGCGGCCGCGGTGTCTTTGGTCTGCGCGGTAGCAGGCTTAGCGGCGGATGCCGGAGCCGCCAGCACGGGGACGCATAGCATACCTGCGCCCAGCAGTAACATCAAACCAACTCGCAACCCCGGCCTCTTGCCCGGAGCCGCACTTATCGGCAATTGCGTAACAGGCCAATTTCTATGCATCGAATACCGCCTCATGTGCTCTCGTAGCTACTTCTGCAAACAATCTTACCGGTGCCCGGCCGCTCAAAACGGCAGATCCCCTCTCGGGACCGCCGCTCCGGCGGCAACTGTCTCAGCCACCCAGTCGCGGAAGGTGCATTTTGTGCGGAGCATCACTCATGACCGAGAGATTACGGTTTCGTCATAATGACAAGCGGTGATGTCCATCACATCCGTCGAGGTGGGGTTCTTTCGGTTTGGATTTCCTGTCCGAAGGTGACGTTGACTACCGGATAGGCACAAATTTCCAAGCTCAGCCGCGGAGAGCCAACATACAATGCCACCCTCTGAAACCAGAAACCCCGGGATGCTGGAGACTCTCCCCGCGTAAGAAGAACATGGCTATGGCTTTGCGGCTGTGCAAAATTAGACACCTATCCCTTCACGCGATGAAACTGCGCGAAGCCGTACTGCTTTCCGGCGTTAGGCCGTCAAGGGCTTCCGCCGTTGCCGATGGACGGCCCACCCGGCGATGGGACGGAAAAAGCCGTGGTTTTGAAGGCTATGTGCCGGGTGCAGACCGCGTCTGCCGGGGCTTTGCATAGATGTGAGGCCCGTCACATTCACAAAGGCGGCAGCTCCGGCAGACTCTCTATTAGATAAGTGTCTCTTCCCCAGGAGGCCAGGGTATTTTTCACCTCGGAATCGGCCCGCTCGCAGCGGGGAGGGTTCGATTCAAAAGCCGAGCTGGAGAGATGGAACCAGCGGCAGACGGGGCAAGGCCATGGCACACACAGAGATCTCGGCAACAATACAAGGACGGCAGAAACACATCGCACGGCAGGTTCCGGTGGGGTGTGCGGCCTGCTCCAATCGCCGCCCCGGCTGGTTCTGCTCGCTGGGCAGCGCCGTACTGGCGGATCTTGAACTTGCCACCAGCACCATCGCGCTGCCTGCTCAGGCCGCGCTCTTCACCCAGGGCGAGGATGCGCGCTGCCTTTACCTGATCTGCGGCGGCTATCTGAAGCTCACCGCCGGGCGCCTTCAGGATAAACAGATGATCGTCCGCGTAGCCGGGCCGGGTTCGATGCTGGGCCTGTATGCGGTTCTTTCGCATGGCGTCTACGAAGTTTCAGCCGAGTCGCTTACCGCCGCGCAACTCCGTCCCGTCGAGCGCGACCGGTTCCTCGTCTTTCTGCGCACCCACAAAGAGGCCCAGATGCGCGCCGTCCAGTGCATCTGTCAGGAGTACCGCTTTGCCCTGCAGGACGCCTGCCGCATCGCCCTGGCCGAGACCGTAGCCGCCCGCCTGGGGCGTCTGCTCCTAGAGCTGGCCCACCAGATCGGCGAACACCTGGATGAGGGCGGCTTCCGTTTCCCCCTACTGTTGACTCACGAGGAGATGGCCTCCATGGCCTGCACCACCCGCGAGACCGTCACCCGAACCCTGGGCCAGTTCCGCAAGGAGGGCTGGATCTCCATCGAGGACTCCCTGGTCACCCTTCACGAGCCCGAGCGGCTGCAAACACTCTGCTAGGGATTTTCTACACTTTTGGCGCTCCCAAAGGCCTTTCGGCCGAGTCCAAGAGCTATCATCGGAAGAAAGGGAATAGGGACAGGGAACAGGCCTCCTCCCCCGAAGGCAGTCGGATCCACGGCAACTGACCCCTGATCCCTCACAACTGTTTAGCTGGAGTTCATGGTGCTTATGACCCGTCTCGTGGCTGGTTCGTCTGTCTTTTTGCTCTCATGCTGCTTTGTTGTGGCCCAGAATCGGGCTTCGGCGCCGGCTGCGACCGCGCCCCAGTCCGCCGCAACCTCGGCCGAAAGCCCGCAGAAAAGCGAGTTCCAGAAGATTGAAGACGCCTGGTCCACCGCCATCAATCTGCGCGACCAGTACGGTCTTGAACTAGTGCTCTCTCCATTGTTCGTGGATGTCTCCGCCGGCGGCGACATCACCACCCGCAACCAGCAATTGGCCCAACTGATTACCCTCGAGGACAAAACCCTCCATCTTGATCAGCGGGTGGTTGCCGTGCGCACTCTGGGCGACATCGCGGTGGCTAACGGCACTTATGTGCTGCACCACAAAGCCGGATCAGGCGAGGTGGACGAAAAGGGCGTGTTTACCCACGTCTTCGAGAAGACGCATGGCGGCTGGGTGTGCATCAACTCGCAGCGCACCAAGCTCCCCGAAGACTCCGGCGGCAAGCACAAAAAGCCCTCCAACGACGAGACGCCTTTCCACATTCCGTTTATAGGCAAGGGCGACAAGGGCAGTCAGTAGCAATCGCGCTAAGCGCCCTTCGCTATGGCATCGTCTTGTTTTCCTGCAAGACGGCGTGCTCCCTGAAGGCGAATCGATACATGCACCAGGCTGAGCGCGGCCGGTGTCACGCCGGAGATGCGGCTGGCCTGGCCAATGGTGCCGGGGCGCACCCGCTCCAGCTTTTCGCGCATCTCTCGCGAAAGCCCGCTGATGGCGCCGTACTCAAGCCACTCGGGAACCGCCACGGCCTCGGCGGCCTTCAGCTTGGCAATGGATTTCTTCTGCTGCTCCAGATAACCGGCAAACTTGATCTCGGTCTCCACGGCACGAGCCTCATTGCGCAAACTGGCCATCCCAGCCTTCGCGGCCTGGCCTGGATTCTGGGCGGTCAGGGCAGCCATCTCCTTGAGAAGCGGCTCGACCTCGAGGTCTTCGCGCAATGCGCCCAGCACCGGTTCGATTGTGACTTCGGGCCGCTTGAGCAGTTGCGCCCAAGTTAGGCCGGCGGTCGCGGTCAGTTCGCCGAGACCCGCGGCGGACAACTTATCGGGATCGACCTTGCGTGTGGTGAGCAGCTTTTCAAGCGCAATCATTCTTGCTTGCTTTTGCTCGTACTCCGCCCAGGCCGAGTCATCAATCAGCCCCAGCCTTCGACCGTACGGGGTCAGCCGCCTGTCGGCGTTGTCGATGCGCAGGTGCAGCCGGAATTCAGCGCGCGAGGTGAACATCCGGTAAGGTTCATTGATCCCTTTGGAGATCAGGTCGTCAATCAGAACGCCGATGTAGCCCTCGCTCCGGTCCATGGTGAAAGGCGGCTCACCTTTGATCCAGAGCGCGGCGTTGATGCCGGCCATGATGCCCTGGCCGGCAGCCTCCTCGTAACCGCTGGTCCCGTTGATCTGCCCGGCCAGGTACAGGCCCTCGATGCTCTTGACGCGCAGCGCACGGTCCAGTTCGGTCGCGTCCACGCTGTCATATTCGATGGCATAACCGGGACGCAGCATCTCGGCCGCCTCGAGCCCCGGAATGGAGCGCACAATCTCCCACTGCACCGACATGGGCAGCGACGTGGACATGCCGTTGACGTAAACTTCGTGAGTGTTCAGCCCCTCCGGCTCCAAAAAGAACTGGTGCTGCGTCTTGTCGGGAAACTTGACGATCTTGTCTTCAATGGAGGGGCAATAGCGCGGCCCAATGCCTGCTATCTGCCCGGAATACATCGCCGAGCGATGCACATTTTCACGAATAATGCGGAGGGTCTCCGGCGTGGTGAAGGCGATGTGACAACTGATCTGCGGCTGCACAATTCTTTTGGTTCTGAAGCTGAAGGGCGTGGGGTCCGCGTCGCCCGCCTGCTCCTCGAAAGCCTCCCAGCGAATGGTGCGGCCGTCCAGTCGCGGCGGCGTGCCGGTCTTGAGCCGGCAGGTCCGCAACCCCAGCGCCCGCAGCGCCTCGCCCAGCAGAACAGAGGCCGGTTCCCCGCTGCGCCCCGCCGGATAACTCTCTTCGCCGCAGTGGATCAGCCCGTTCAGAAACGTACCTGTGGTAATGATGGTGGCCCCGGCCCGCATTTGACGGCCGTCGCGCAGCCTCAGGCCCAGGACCTTTCGCCGCTGTTCGCCAGTCCCTATGTCCCGGCCGGGGTCCCCACGAAGCGATCTTTGCTTCGTGGGGTGGCTAGTCCCTCGTCCCTCCTCGACAATCAGCCCCACCACCTCAGCCTGACGGATGTGCAGCCCCGACTGGCCTTCGAGCACTTCGCGCATCTTCACACGATAGAGCTGCTTGTCGCACTGCGCCCGCGGACTCCACACCGCCGGCCCGCGCGAAGCGTTTAGCAGCCGGAACTGAATCCCCACGGCGTCGGCCACTTCGCCCATGACGCCGCCCAGCGCGTCCACCTCGCGGACCAAGTGGCCTTTGGCCACGCCGCCGACAGCCGGATTGCAACTCATCTGCGCAATCAGGTCCATGTTCATGGTGATGAGCGCCGTCTTCAGGCCCATGCGCGAGGCCGCCATCGCCGCCTCGCACCCGGCGTGGCCCGCGCCAACCACCACCACATCGTATTGTTCCGTAAAGGTCATCCAGTTCCGAAAAAGCACCGCTAAGTTCATTCTACGGATTCTTCTGTTGACGCGTCAGCACGCCGCGTCGGCCTCGACTATAATTGGGCGTCTCCCAAAACAGAGTGAAGGGCAAGGGCTATCGGGCCATGAATAACTGTTCGTGTGGAACTTTGATTGATTCCAGGTACATGCAGTGTCCGCGATGCGAGGCTGTTCGAGTTCTCGGCGTTGAAACGAATGCGACGGAGATGGAAATCCGAAGCGCCTATCACTTGCTCGCCAAGGCCTGGGACCCGGAGAATTTCAAAGACGACCAAAACTTGAAAGAGGCGGCCGAGATCAAGCTGAAGAATGTGAATACCGCATTCTATTTTTTGACTTCGATTTCCATGGAGCTAAGCCGAGATGAGCGGCCATCTTATGTGGCACAATCCAAAGCACCCGAGGGGTCATCAACGGACGCTGAATCCGCTCCCAGCGGCGCGGCGGCGAACAGTCAAGCGCCTGTCCTGAATCCAAATGCGTTTTCTCTTCTGCCGTCCGGGGAAGGGATCAAGACCTTCGCAGAGATTTTGCCAAAGCTCAAGATGGCTTTGAAGATTGCGGCTCTCGTCTTCGCGCTTTTCATGGGCAGATCGATCTGGACCGTTATAAAGGCTCATAACCCCGGCAGCGCGCAAGCGGCGATCGACAACGTCTCTCATCTGCGGGGCGGAGTGAAGGCCCACAAGGAAACTTTGCTGGATGAAATCAAGAAGGATTTGCAGAGTTTGGATCCGCGAGAGTCCGAGCAGGCAGCAGACCCGCAAACCGTGCAGCCCGCGTCCCCGAATGCGAATGGCGTGCAGACGGAGAAGATTCACTCGACGGCCCGGAATGCTCAACCAGTGGCAGGCATAGTCAAGCCGTACGTTACCGTTGGTTTCACCAGAGAGGAAGTGCTGGCTCAGCAAGGAACTCCGACAGCAGCCTCGGAAGATAAGCTGGTTTACGGCAAATCGGAGTTGTATCTCAAACGCGGCTTCGTCGTCGGCTGGCGAATCGATCCTGTTTCATCCCCTATTCGAGTAAAGCTGTGGCCGCAATATACGATTAATCCGAGTCCGGAGTATTTTACGATTGGCTCATCCAGAGATATAGTGCTGGCGGTTCAGGGAACTCCCACTGCATTTACTGATGACAAGTGCGAATACGGCGGCTCCGAAGTGTATTTTCGCGATAACAAAGTCGTTAGTTGGAAAAGCGATCCCGCTTCGATTCCGCTTCGGGCGAGATAGCCGGTGGCCACGCCCGCCACGGCCACCCTGTTTCTATACTGAGAACATGGTCAAAGCCACGGTTTGCGGATGGACGCTGGAAGAGGCCGCGCGCGGGCGCGGCGCGCTGCGCATTGCCGGACTGGACGAGGTGGGCCGCGGGCCGCTCTTCGGACCGGTGGTGGCTGCCGCTGTGGTTCTGGCTTCCGGCTATCGGTTTGACGGTTTGACCGACTCGAAGAAGCTCTCTGAGAAAAAGCGCAACAAACTCGACCTGGAGATTCGCGCCAACGCCGTTGCTTTCGCCATCGCCGAGGTGGACGCGGAGACCATCGACCGCATCAACATTCGCCAGGCGTCACTGCTGGCCATGCGCCGCGCCGTCGAGCAACTGGCGCTCAGTCCGGACTTTCTACTCATTGACGGCCGCGATACCATCGACTGGGAGTGCCCGCAGAGAGCCGTCATTCGAGGCGACGCTATGAGTTTTTCTATTGCCGCAGCCAGTGTTCTGGCTAAGGTCCACCGCGACCGGCTGCTGGTGGAGCTGGACAGCGCGTTTCCCGGCTACGGGCTAGCGCAGCACAAGGGCTACTGCTGCCCGGCGCACCTGGCTGCCCTCGCGCGGCTGGGACCAACGCCGCTGCACCGGAAAAGCTATCGCCCGGTGGCGCAGGCTGTGCTGCGATTCCCAGAAGCCTGAACGCGCCGCTGGCAGTCATGGCCCTCGCGCCAACTCACAACATCTTGTTATCGACTCTGTCTAGTGTTGCGTCGGCGGCAGCGCGGCTCCAGCCGATGCGCAGGTTTTTCACATCGTGCAACGCGAAGGCGCCGTCGGCACCGCGCCGAGCCGTAACGGCGAAGAAATCCGCGCGCTCAACATCGGCCAGGTAGAACGCGGGGCGCGCGTCGGCGGTCGCGTTCGCTATCTCCACATGACTCATCTCCACATTGCGCACATGCCGTAGAAAGAACCCCGATGCCGGCATGGGTCCGAACATTCTTGGCTCCGGATACGCCGCTTCGAGCTCGGGCGGTTGTATCTGAGCCATCCCGGCCGTTGCGCCGCCTACCGTTTCGATGTAGATGTTGGAGAGCTTCACATCTTCAATCGGATAGCCTGGAATGCCGTTGAGAATCGAGCTGACGTTTTGCGGGGCGTTGTAGCATTCGAGATTGCTGATGAGAATGCGCTTAAGTGTTCCCACTTTTGTGCTTTCTTTGGGACCACGTAAGCGCGCTCCCAGGCGCATGAAAATGGGACCAGAGGCAAGGTCGCGCATGGTTGTATTGGTGATGGTTATGTCCTCCAGCAGCGCGCCATCGACCGATTCCAATGCGTAGCCCTGGCAGCCCTCGAATACGCAGTTGGAGATGGTGATGTTGATAAAGCCGCCATTGGATTCCGTGCCGCACTTGATGCGGCCGGTGGGGTGATCGACTACACCCGGCGCAAACTTCTTGAAGGTTCCGTTCAGCACCGAACCCAGTTCGTAATACCCGGTAACCCAGCAGTTGGAAATGGTCACATTTCTGGTGGGTCTTGCATAGCCCAGGGCATAACTCGACTTCGGGCAAATGCCGTCGTCCCATGGCGAGTTGACCGTGCAATTGGAGACGCGCACGTTCTGGCAGCAATCGATGTCGATGCCGTCGCGATCGGTATCGATCTTGAGATTGTCGATGGTCAGGTTATCGACGCCGGTCAGTAAAAGTCCAAAATGGCCGGCCTTGAGAATCGCGAAGTCACGCAAAAGAACATTGCGGCAATTCTTGAGCGCGATGGCCTTGTTGCCCGCGCCTGCCTGTTCGGCCTTGAAGGGCGCGCCGTCTCCTTTGCGTCCGCGGCCGTTCGAGAGCCCCCTGCCCCAGATCAGGCCCGGGCCTGTAATGCTGAAGTCGTGAATATCTTCGCCCCACAGCAGCGAGTTATGCCAGTGGTTATGGCCGTAGTCCTGATAGGCGTCCCAGGCCGTATTCGGTTCGGCCGCGTCGTAAACTCCGCCGTTATAGCCGGTCAGGTCGCCAGGCATCGGGGAGTCGGCAGCCACGATTGCGCTGCCCTGCTCCAGGAGCAGATGAACCTGGCTCTTCAAGTGGATAGAAAAACAAAGATACGATCCCGCCGGGAAGACAACCACTCCTCCGCCCGTGGCGGCCGCGGCTTCGATGGCGCGGTTCACGGCCTCTGTATCCAACGTTTTCCCGTCCCCCGTCGCGCCGTATTTGCGGACGTCGAAGAGGTTGCGGGCTGGCTCGCCTGCCGGGGCACTGTCCTGCCCCGAGGCTGCGAGAGAAACGGCTGGAATGGCGGCAGCGGCCATGCCGAAACTGCTGGTGCGTAAGAAATCGCGGCGCATCGAACTGAACGCTTTCATAAGAACATCCTCCTCAAATGGGATGGTGCAGCGCTGATTCTTCTGGAAAATAGCTCCGGGAGCGTGAGGGCTGCGGACCGGCAGCACTACAGCAGCGCAAGACTGAATTTCCGCCGATTCCAGACGGCCATCATCAATCGCTATGCATAGAATACTCCTGCCGTGGGAGGGTCCTGCTTGCGACGTGGAGTTGGAAGGGTTCGGCTAAACCAAGTGCACTTTTCGCCTTTGGTTCCAGGCCTGCACGGGCCGCGCGAGAAGGAGGATGCCCAGCACAATCGTCATGGCCAGCGGCGTCAGCACGCCGGGCTTCACCTGCCACCAGTAGTGAATTACTCCGCAGACAGCGGCTGCATAAACCAGCATATGAAGCCGGTTCCAACGCTTGCCGCCCAGCTTGCGGATGGCCCAATTTGTCGAGGTCGCGGCCAGCGGCAGAAGCAGTAGCCATGCGGTCACTCCGGCGGTGATGTAGCGGCGCTTGGCGATGTCGGCAGCCATTGCGTTCACGTCGAAGCCGGCGTAGAGAGCGACATAAGTCAAGAGATGGAGCGTGGCGTAGAAGAAGGCAAATAGGCCCAGCAAGCGGCGAAACTTGATGAGCCAGCCGAGGCGCGGCGAAAGACGGCGCACTGGCGTGATGGCCAGCGAGATGGTGAGCAGGCGCAGCGTGGCCAGTCCGGTGGCAAAGGTGATGGTCGCCGTGGGGTCCGCGCCCAGTTTGTTGTTGATTGCGCCCCAAAGGAGCAAGCCCAGCGGCCAAAGGCAGGCCAGCCAGACGAGGGTCTTGAGTGCAAGAAGCGTCGTTCTTTTCATAGAGTGTGAATGTGCGGAGTCACTGTTGAGTACGGAGTGAGTGTACTTGAAGGTACGCGAAAATCGGTGATTTTTCCGTGACCATTGGCGTTTTACCCCTCAAAAGTGGGGTTATACCCCGTCAAACTGAGGGATTTTTGCTTCAGAATGGTGTTTTTTCTTCACGCTGACGCTTTTCCCTTCAAGCTGGCGTCTTTCCTCTCGATTCTGGCGTCTCACCACTTCGAAAGTGGGGTTATACGCCGTCAAACTGAGGTACTGTTGCTTTAAAATGGCGTTTCCCCTCAAATGTGGGGTTCCACCCCGTCAGACTTACGGAATCCCCGCGCGAGTCATACAGACACTGGGAAGATTCCCTCAGGGGCTAAACAGGCTGCGGAAAAACTCAGAGTTTCGGGCGAGATTGACGGGAAGCGTCCCTCCGGGGCTAAAGCCCGCATTGGTACAGTTGACTTTGTGCGGGGGTTGAAACCCCCGCCTCCCTCCGAATAGAGTTTTCCCGCAGCCTGTAAAGCCCGCTTCCATTTTGTTGCATTTACGGCACGACTAAAGTCGTGCCCTTTCAAAACATCGTCTTCGGTAGAGTTTTTCCGCGACCTGTTTAGCCCGTCAAACTGAGGTTCATTCGCTGTTTGGCGCTTCAAAAGTTCCTCCGCAGATCCATTCCGTTATACAGCGAGGCGACCTGGTCTCCGTAGCCGTTGAACATCAAGGTGGTGCGGCGCTGGGCGTAGAAGGGCTGGCCGATGCGGCGCTCGGTCTTCTGGCTCCAGCGGGGATGGTCCACGCTGGGATTGACGTTGGAGTAGAAGCCGTATTCGTTGGGCCCCTGATCGTTCCATGTGGTGGGCGGCTGCTTATCGAGGAAGCGCACCGCAACAATTGATTTCGCTGACTTGAAGCCGTACTTCCACGGCACGACGATGCGCACCGGCGCGCCATCCTGATTGGGCAGCACCTCGCCATACAATCCAAAAGTCAGCAGCGCGAGCGGGTTCATGGCCTCGTCCATGCGCAGCCCCTCGGAGTAAGGCCAGGAGATGGTCGACTCGCCGGTCCACTTCTCCACGTGCCGGTCGTAGTAGCTGAGGAACTGAACGTATTTTGCGCTGGGCAGCGGGTCGCATTGGTTGATGAACTCCGAGAGCGAATAGCCGACCCAGGGAATCACCATGCTCCATGCCTCGACGCAGCGGTGACGATAGACGCGATCTTCGAGCGGGCGCAGCTTGAGCAGCGCGTCGATGTCGAAGGTCTTCGGCTGCTTCACCTTGCCTTCGATGCGCACGGTCCATGGGCGGATGGGAAGACCACCGGCATTTTTCGCGGGCTGATCCTTCTCCACGCCGAACTCGTAGAAGTTGTTGTAGTGAGTGATGTCTTCGAAGCTGGTCAGTTGCTCGCCGGTGGTGGTGAGCGGGCTCTTCACGGTCTGGAGTTTTGTGCCGGCCTGTGCGGCGATGCGCGGCGAAAAGACCTCGGCCAGCCGCTCGACGCCCAGTGCAGCTACGGCAGTGGATGCGGCTGTGCGCAGGAAGCGGCGGCGATTGAGGTACTGATTGTATTGGTCTTGGGGAGTGATTTCGGAAGAGGGAATGTCGGGCGGTTTGCTGATGAGCATGGGGTGACCTCGCACGGGGAAGTGCTGAACACAATCATTAGACACGATTGAGGGGATGGACGTTACAAGATTTGTTTGGGGATTCGCGGTTTCCGGCCCATGGAGCCGAGTTGGCGGTCGCTCGTCCAGAACGGGCGAAACTGATTAAGTTAGAGGCCAACCTGCAGATTTCAACACAATCCAGATAAGATTTAGTTCCAGTTTTGCACCTCTTCCGAATCTTGAAGAAATTTACCTGTCTCCCAGAGGCGATAAGCGAATATAAATAGAATAGAAACAGGCCGAGGTGATATGGGGGACGGGAAGACTACTTTAACTGTGGTATCTGACAATGGGACTCAGTCTGCCGGAAGGAGACGCATCGCGACCGATGTTTTTGCGTCGTTCGGGCGACGACCGAGGCTGTTGGACCTATTCTGCTGCGCAGGTGGCGCAGGCACCGGATACTTCAGGGCGGGATTCGACGTCGTCGGCGTGGACCTGAACTCGCAGCCGAATTATCCTTTTGCATTCATACAGACAGATGCCCTGAATCTGGACCCGAAGTTCATCTCAACCTTTGATGCAATCCACGCGTCACCGCCTTGTCAGTCGTATTCCGACCTTGCCAAACGAAACGGCAATGCAGATGCGTGGCCGCGCCTCATCGACCCTGTCAGAGAAGTGCTGGAACGATCCGGGCTCCCCTACATTATCGAAAACGTCGAGGGCGCGCCACTTCGCAATCCGATAGTCCTTTGCGGCACGATGTTCAAGGGACTCAGGGTCATTCGTCATCGCTTGTTTGAAACGAACTTTCCAATCCTGACGCCGAAGCATGGTTCCCATCCCAAAGTTCACACCTTCGATAAGCGTAAGGCACATTATGGCAAGACCGATGATATGGTTGACTTCGTTCAAGTAACTGGAGGCGGCAACTGCACGATAGCCGCAGCGCGAGACGCTATGGGCATAAACTGGATGACCAAGAATGAGCTAAACGAAGCCATTCCGCCCGCATATACGCGATTCATCGGCAAGCAGTTGCTCGCATTTATGGTTGCAACGATGCAAGAGGAACCGGAGATGCAGCGCAATGCGTAAACCAGGGTCCAAGGAACGGATTCGTCGTTTTCTCCTGGCGAATATTGGGCGGGTAATCACTTCAATTGAGATCCGCGATGCCGCAGGCACCGAAGTCAGCGAATGGGCGCGTCGTGTCAGGGAACTGCGCGAAGATGAGGGTTGGGCGATCCTCACACATAACGACAACGCTGGGCTAAAACCCGGCCAATACATGCTGAAGGAAGCCCCGACTGGAAAGTCGCCAGTCGTTTTCTCCAGGAGTATCTCTGCAAAGCTACGTGCGGAAGTCTTGGATCGAAATGGGTTCACATGCCAAATGTGCGGGCTGACTCCTGGAGAAATTGACCCAGCGACCGGGCGCAAAGTCCGCCTCCATATTGGACATATTGTTGATAAGAACATCGGCGGCAAGGATGAGCTATCAAACCTCCGTGCACTTTGCTCGACCTGCAACCAGGGCGCTAAGAACATCACAAGCGTGAAGCCACCCGCAATATGGCTCCTATCGCAAGTTCGACGAGCAGGACAGGACGAGCAGCGTGCGGTCTTGGATTGGCTCCTTAAGAAATTCAAGAAGTGAAGACCTATGGACCGCAGCGAGAACATGCGAGCAATCCGGGGTAAGGACACGAAGCCCGAACTGGAGGTTCGTCGCCTCGTACATGGACTGGGCTATCGTTTTCGTCTGCATAGGGCTGACCTTCCGGGCAAGCCGGACCTTGTATTTCCCGCACGGCGCAAAGTGATATTCGTAAACGGCTGTTTCTGGCATTCTCACGCCTGCAAATCGGGACTGATACCGAATTCGAATCGAGACTTCTGGCTTCCGAAGCTCAGGAAGAACAAGGCACGCGATGCCAGGAACCTTGATGCTCTGACGCAGCAAGGCTGGAAAGTTCTGATAATTTGGGAGTGCGAGTTGAAGGATATTCGCGTGCTCTGCCTTACGGTGAAGCGATTTCTCGGGAACAGAAAAAGCGCAGGCGCCCCGCGCATTCGGTGACACACCTAATGTGCCATTGAAGCTCCGTGGATTCGTACCCAATGACCGCTCTAAGCGGTCGGAACAAAAGGCCATTGGCAGAGGCGGCGGGCGCGGATGAGGTAGATCAGAGTGCCGGAGACGGCGATTGCCGCGGCTACGGCCAGTTCAACGAGGGCGTGGCCGCGGTTGACGAGCATGAAGATGAATCCCGCAAGAGCGATGAGCGGCGGTAGCGGGTAAAACGGAATGCGGAAAGGCCGCTCCAGCTCAGGCCGTTGAATGCGCAGCAGCATTACACCCACCTGTTGCGGCAGGAATTGCAGCAGGATGCGCGTAATCACCAGCATGGTGATGACCTGCACCAGCGAAAAGAAACAGAAGGCCATCGCGACCAGTCCCAAAGCGACCAGCGAGCGGTGAGGAATGTTGTAGCGCGGATGGACGGCGGCGAGGAAGCGGAAGTAGTTGCCGTCGCGCGCGGCGGCGTAAGGCACGCGGGAGTAGCCGAGCAGCAGCGAGAAGACCGAAGCGAAGGCTGTCCAGACGATGAGCGCGGCCATCAGGCGGCCGGCCAGGCTGCCAAAGGCGGAAGCGGCGATGTCGGCCACCAGTTGCACGCGGATAGAGGCCCCTGCGGCGCCGTGCGAAGCGGCGTGGCGCCCAAAATCGCGTATCGCAGGCAGCACGGCCAGGTTCATGGCCACGTAAAACGCCGAGACGAAGAGCACCGAGAGCAGAATGGCGCGCGGAATGGTCCGCTCGGGACGCTTCACTTCGCCGCCCAAAAAGCAGATGTTGTAGTAGCCCCAGTAGCAATAAGTAGTGAGCAGCGTAGCCTGTGCAAGGCCGCCGAGCGCTGCGGGGATTGTCAGTGTCGGCGAGACCGGCATCTGCCAGCCGCCGGTGGCCGCGGCGTGGTAAAAACCGGAGACGATGACTCCGGCAATGGCCGCGAGAACTCCGGCGAAGAGCACCCAGGCAAGGCGCGTGATGGACGAGAGATTGCGATAGAGCAGCGCGGTGACCAGCAGGCAGGCTGCTGCGGCGGCGAAGTTGGTGTAATGCAGCGCGGGCCAGGCGGCGATGGGCGCGGCGTCAAGCCCCGGCCAGAACCAGGCCAGAAAGCTCGAAAGGCCGATGCAGCCGGATGCGATGGACAGCGGCGCGGTGAAGCTCACCTGCCAGACGTAGAGAAAGCTGAGCCAGTTGCCGGCGCGATTGGGGCCGTAGATCTCGCGCAGAAAAGCGTAAGAGCCGCCGGCGCGCGGGAAGGCCGCGCCCAGCTCGGCCCACACCAGGCCGTCGGC
>Ga0224558_1001281_pt1 | contig 26772 bp, 26 predicted proteins | sample 714S32024metaG_FD_180682 | JGI IMG/M metagenome (GOLD analysis project Ga0224558, IMG submission 180682) | Peat soil microbial communities from Stordalen Mire, Sweden - 717 S3 20-24 | ecosystem: Environmental > Terrestrial > Soil > Wetlands > Peat | place: Sweden: Norrbotten County, Stordalen... | reverse complement strand
TTCGTCCTCGGGGGCCTGACCGCCGGCGCCCTGATCGGCGTGCTCCTGGTGTCGAGGATCCGGAGGGTGCTGGACGAGCAGCAGATGCTGGTGGGTTCGCTGTGGCTGGTGGCCGCGGTCACCCTGGCGGGGGCGTTCTACCCGGTGCGCTGGTTCTGGGCGGTGATCGCCCTGGCCGTGGGACTGTCCAGCGCCGTGGCCAAGCCGTCCTTCGACGCCCTCGTGCAGCGCCACGTGCGCGAGTTGAACCAGGGGAGGGCGTTCGCCCGGTTCGAGACGCAGTTCCAGCTGGTGTGGGTGGTGGGGTCGTTCGTCCCGGTGGTGCTGTCCCTGCCGGTGGCGGCGGGAAGCCTGATCATGGCCGTGGTGGCCGCGATAGGAGCGGTCTCCTACATGAGCTCCCGACGCGCCATGGGCGGGAGCCGGGACCCTCCCGGACGGGCGCTGCCGGCGCGCTGACCGGCGACCGGCGCGCTCAGCCGAGCTGCTGCTCGAGCCGGTCCAACTCGGCGCTGAGCTCCGGCGGCAGCTTGCCCCCGAACTTGGCGTAGTGCTCACGGATGCTCGGCACCTCGGCGCGCCATTCGTCGGGGTCGACGGCGAGCAGCTTCTCCATGTCGGCGTCCGACAGGCCGAGCCCCTCCACATCGATGGCACCGGGGGCCGGCACTAGGCCGATCGGCGTTTCGGTGGCCTCACCACCACCGCTCACCCGTTCGAACACCCACTCGAGGACGCGCGAGTTGTCGCCGTAGCCGGGCCACAGCCAGCGGCCGTCTTTGTCCTTGCGGAACCAGTTGACGTAGAAGATCTTGGGCAGCTTGTCGGGGTCGCCGCCCGACCCGATGCTGAGCCAGTGGGCGAAGTAGTCGGCCATGTTGTACCCGCAGAAGGGGAGCATGGCGAAGGGGTCCCGGCGCAGGTTCCCCACCGCCCCGGCCGCCGCCGCCGTCGTCTCCGAGGCCATGATCGAGCCGAGGAACACCCCGTGCTGCCAGTTCCGTGACTGGAAGACCAGCGGGACCACCGAGGCACGGCGCCCGCCGAACAGGATGGCGTCGATCGGCACCCCGGCCGGGTCCTCCCACTCGGCGGCGATGGCCGGGTCCTGGGCGGCGGGGACGGTGAAGCGGGCGTTGGGATGAGCGGCCGGCGTGCCCGACTCCGGCGTCCAGTCCTCGCCCTTCCAGGAGGTCAGGTGGGCCGGCGGCTCCTCGGTCATGCTCTCCCACCACACGTCGCCGTCGTCGGTCAGGGCGGTGTTCGTGTAGACGGCGTTGCCGGCCAGGGTGAGCATGGCGTTGGGGTTGGTCTGGGAGTTGGTGCCCGGCGCCACACCGAAGAACCCGGCCTCGGGGTTGATGGCGTAGAGGCGCCCGTCGGGGCCGAACTTCATCCAGCAGATGTCGTCGCCCACCGTCTCCACCTTCCAGTCGGGCAGGGTGGGGATCAGCATGGCCAGGTTGGTCTTCCCGCAGGCCGAGGGGAACGCCCCGGTCACATAGCGGGTCTCGCCCTCCGGCGAGGTCAGCTTGAGGATGAGCATGTGCTCGGCCAGCCAGTTGTCGTCACGGGCCATGACCGAGGCGATCCTGAGGGCGAAGCACTTCTTGCCGAGCAGCGCGTTACCGCCGTAGCCCGAGCCGTACGACCAGATCTCGCGGGTCTCGGGGAAGTGCACGATGTACTTGTTCTCCGCGTCGCAGGGCCACGCCACGTCGGCCCGCCCGTCGGTCAGCGGCGCTCCCACCGAGTGGAGGCACGGGACGAACTCCCCGTCCTCCCCGAGCACCTCCAGTGCGCCCCGTCCCATCCGGGTCATGATCCGCATGGACACCGCCACGTAGGCCGAGTCGGTGATCTCCACGCCGATGTGGGCGATGGAGGACCCGAGCGGGCCCATCGAGAACGGGACGACGTACATGGTCCGCCCCCGCATCGAGCCCCGGAACAGGTCGGTCAGGACGGTGCGCATCTCCTCCGGGTCCCGCCAATTGTTGGTGGGGCCGGCATCGGACTCGAGGGTCGAGCAGATGTAGGTCCGGTCCTCCACCCGGGCGACGTCGCCCGGGTCGGAGTGGGCCCAGTAGCTGTTGGGCCGCTTGGCATCGGCGAGCTTGGTGAAGGTCCCGTGGTCCACCAGCAGCTGGCAGAGGCGGTCGTACTCCTCGGCCGAGCCGTCACACCACTCGACGGCATCGGGCTCGGCGAGCGCTGCGATCTCGTCCACCCATGCGATCAGCTTCTTGTTGTTGGTGGGGGGCATGGCCTGGGTACTCCTCCTCGGGATTCCAATTCGGGCCACCGGGTGGGCGGGCCGTGTCCGGCGCGCTCCACGGGTGATCCACCGATTGTAGTGGCGCTAGGGCGTCGCAATGGTAGGCAGAGTCCGTGCACAGTCCCAATTCCGCCGACCGGCCGGACACCCCGTCCGCCCCGCTCGACGAATTCGCCGCCATCGACCGCTTGCGGTCCCGGTTCGAGGCATCCACACGGGCCGACGCCCCCGGGTCGGTGCTCCCCCCGGACGGTGAGACCTGGATCGGTGACGACGCCGCCGTGGTCGTCCTCGGACCGCCCGGCGGCACCGGGAGAGCCGTGCTGGCCACCGACCTGGTCGTCGAGGGCGTCCACGTCGACCTGGGCCTCTGCACCCTCGACGACGTCGGCTACAAGGCGGTGATGGTCACGCTGTCCGACCTGGCGGCCATGGGGGCGCGGGCCTCCCACCTGCTCGTCTCGATCGCCGCCCCGACCGGCACCGACCTCGACCTGCTGGGTGCCGGACTGGCCGACGCCGCCCGGGAGGCCCGGTGCGTGATCGTGGGAGGGGACCTCTCGACCGGGCCGGCGCTGGTGGTCTCGACGGCCGCCGTGGGGCTGCTGGCGGCCGGACCCGGCCCCCTCCTGCGCAGCGGGGCCCGTCCCGGCGACCGGCTCCTGGTCACCGGCGCCCTCGGTCGGTCGGCGGCCGGGTTGCGCCTGCTGCGGAGCGGGACCCCCGCCGACAACCCACCGGGACCGGAGCTGATGTCGGCCCACCGCCGCCCGGTGGCCCGGCTGGCCGAGGGCGAGGTGGCCCGGCTCGGCGGTGCGACCGCGGCCATCGACATCTCCGACGGCCTCGCCGCCGACCTGCGACACCTGGCCGGGTCGTCCGGGGTGGGTGCGGCACTCGACCGGCTGCCGGTGGCCGACGGGGCCACCGGGGCCGAGGCGCTGGGGGGCGGTGAGGACTACGAGCTGCTGATCGCCACCCCCGACCCCGATCGGCTCGTCGAGGCCTTCGGGTCGGCCGGTCTGCGGCCGCCGGTGGACATCGGCGCCTGCACCGGGCGTCCCGGGGTCACCACGTTGGCCGGCGACCTGCTCCCCGAGGTCGGGTGGCGGCACCGCTTCTGAACGTCCGGCGTGACGGTTCTCAGCAAACCCACAGGCGCAGGGGCCACCATGGGTGGGTGAGCAGTCGGTCTGTCGGCACCCCGGGCGTACCTCGCCGACCCGACCGGGAGGCGTGATGGCCACGGCCGAGCACCGCATTCTCGTCGTCGACGACGAGAAGAGCATCACCGACCTCCTGGCCATGGCCCTGCACCTCCAGGGGGCCGTCGTCGAGGTGGCCCACACCGGGCACGAGGCGCTGCAGGCCGTCCAGAGCTTCCGGCCGCACCTGGTGGTCCTCGACGTCATGCTTCCGGACCTCGACGGGTTCGACGTCCTGGAGCGCATGGGGAAGGAGCGGCGGTCGGCCGAGATCCCGGTGCTCTTCCTCACCGCCCGCGGCGACCTCGACGACCGGCTGCGGGGGCTCGCGCTCGGCGACGACTACATGACCAAGCCGTTCAGCGTCGAGGAGATGCTCTTGCGGGTCGGCGCCATCCTGCGGCGCACCGAGGGCGCCGAGGAGCCCGGCCCCCGCCTCAAGGTCGGCGACGTCGAGCTCGACGAGGAGAGCCACCAGGTCCGGCGGGCCGGGACGACGGTCGAGCTGACCCCGACCGAGTTCCGGCTGCTCCACTACCTCATGATCAACGCCGGCCACGTCGTCTCCAAGGCCCAGATCCGCGATCAGGTGTGGGACTACAGCTTCGACGGCAAGGTCAACATGGTCGAGGTCTACGTGACCTACCTGCGCAAGAAGCTCGATGCCCACGGCCCACCCCTCATCCGCACGGTGCGGGGGGTCGGCTACTGCCTGCGCGCCGCTCCCGAGGCGGGCCGCCCCGGGAGCGGGGCCCGTTCGTCCCCGGTGTCCGGCCGGTGACCCTGCGCCTGCGGCTCCTGCTGCTGGTGGTGGGGTTCGTCGCCGCCGGCCTGCTCATCACCGACGTGGTCACGTACCACTCCCTCCGGTCGTTCCTCACCACCCGGGTGGACCAGCAGCTCGATGTGGCCGCCTTCCCCGTGGGCCGGGCCCTGCTGTCCTCGTCGGGACTCGGTCCCCAGGTGCCGGCCGCCCCACCGACCGCGCCCGGCTTGACCGTCCCTTCCCACGGCGCGCGCACCGAGCTCCGGCGCTCGTTCCGCAACGGCGGAGGGCTGTTCGGGTCGTCCCCGGGCTCCCAGCGCGGAGTGCTGGTGCCCCCCGGCACGTACGGGCAGCTGCGCGGCCCCACCGGCCAGGTCGAGGCCCATCTCTTCTTCAGCTACGGGGGGAAGGCGCCCACCGCACCGGCCGTCCCGAGCAGGCTCCCGGGGTCCGGGCTGGCGTCGGGCTCCGACGCCTACTTCACCGCGTCGAGTTCCGGGCCCGACGGCGTCTCCTACCGCGCGGTGGCCAAGCCGTTGGCCGACAAGGGCGGGGTGGTGGTCATCGCCGTGCCCCTCACCGACCTCGAGAGCACCCTCCGCCAGCTGCTGCTCATCGAGGTCATCGTCTCGCTACTGGTGCTCGCCGGCCTCGGGCTTCTGTCGTGGGTGATGGTCCGCCGGGACCTCCGGCCGCTGGAGGAGATCACCGCCACCGCCGGGGCCATCGCCCAGGGCGACCTCTCGCAGCGGGTCACCCCTTCGGCGGAGGGGAGCGAGGTCGGCCAGCTCGGATCGGCGTTCAACACGATGATCGACGAGATCGAGGTGGCCTTCGCCCAGCGGTCCGCCTCCGAGGAGCGGCTGCGGCGGTTCCTGGCCGACGCGTCCCACGAGCTCCGCACGCCGCTCACCTCCATCCTCGGGTACGCCGAGCTGTTCGACCTCGGGATCCGGGACCGGCCCGGCGACCTGGCAGCGTCGATGACCCACATCCGGGACGAGGCGTCCCGGATGGGCGCGCTGGTGGACGACCTGTTCCTGCTGGCCCAGCTGGACCACCAGCGACCACTGCGGGTCGAGCCGGTGGACCTGGTAGGGGTGGCGGAGCGTTCGGTCGCCGGGATCAGGGTCTCGGCACCCGACCGATGGGTGGAGGTCGTCGGCTCGGGACCGGTGATGGTCGAGGGGGACGGCGACCGGCTGCGCCAGGTGGTGGACAACCTACTGGTCAACGCCGTGAACCACACCCGGCCGGGGGCGGATGTCCAGGTGGCGGTGGCCCGACAGGGGGAGTGGGCCGTCCTCACCGTGCACGACGACGGGCCCGGCATCGACCCCGCCGAGGCCGACCGGATCTTCGAGCCCTTCTACCGGTCGGACCCCTCCCGGGCCCGTTCGTCGGGCGGTGCCGGACTGGGCCTGGCCATCGTGGCCGCCATCGTGCAGGCCCACGGGGGCACGATCGCGGTCGTGCCCGGCAAGGGGGCGACCTTCGAGGTGCGGTTGCCGGCGCGCCCGACCGGGTCGGCGGGCGGCACGGTACCGGATGGCTCGGGCGAACCGGACCCGTGAAGGGGCCGCTGCCGGGTGGTGGCGGCCGGGTGGTGGCGGCCGGGTGGCTAGGAGGGGATGCTCCGGACCGGCCGCTTGACGACCTTTCCGGAGCGGATGCAGGAGGTGCAGGCGTTCAGGCGCTTGGGAGATCCGTCGACCAGGGCCCTCACCCGCTGGATGTTGGGATCCCAGCGGCGCTTGGTCCTCCGGTGAGAGTGGCTGATGTTCATGCCGAACGACGGCTTCTTGCCGCACACCTCACACACCGCTGCCATGACGCTCCGACTTCCTCGTAGGATCCTCTGGGTAAGGCACAAAGGTTAGCATCCTGCACATGGTGGTCGTCGACGCGCTCGGAGCTTCGGAGCTGTGCCAGGTGATCACCGTCTTCCGGGACGGCCTGCGGACCCACCAGGATGTCATCAACCGGCTGAACGTCTACCCGGTGCCCGACGGCGACACCGGGACGAACATGGCGCTGACCCTCGAGTCGGTCACCGGCGAGATCGACGGGCTGGACGGGTTGGGCGGGCCGGACCTCGAGGCCGCCTGCCGGGCCATCGCCCACGGGTCGCTCATGGGGGCCCGGGGCAACTCGGGGGTCATCCTCTCCCAGCTCCTGCGGGGCATCACCGAGGGCCTCACCTGCCCGACCGGCAACCCGGGTGCCCGCGAGCTGTCCGAGGCGCTCACCATCGCCGACAAGCTGGCCCGGGAGGCGGTGATGCGCCCGGTGGAGGGCACCATCCTGACGGTGGCCCGGGGCGCGGCCGAACGGGCACGGGACGCCGCCGATGCCGGCCACTCGCTGCTGGGGGTGGCCGAGGCGTCGCGGGCGGGTGCCGCCGAGGCGCTGGCCCGCACCCCCTCGCTCCTTCCCGTGCTCGAGCAGGCCGGGGTGGTCGACGCCGGGGGTGCCGGGTATCTCCTGCTGTTCGACGCGCTCCTCTCGGTGCTCGACGGGCGCCCGATGCCCGAACCCCCCGACCTTCCGGAGCCGTTCATCGCCGCGCTGGACCCGACCGTCGCCGGTGTCGGCCCCGCCGTCGACGATGCCGACTCCGAGCTGGCCGGCCTCCGCTACGAGGTCATGTACCTGCTCGAGGCGCCGGACGACACCATCCCCTCGTTCAAGGAGGTCTGGGCCGGCCTGGGCGACTCCATCGTGGTGGTCGGCGGGGACGGCCTGTGGAACTGCCACATCCACACCGACGACATCGGCGCCGCCATCGAGGCGAGCCTCGATGCCGGACGGCCCCGGACCATCCGGGTCGCCGACCTGCTCGAGCAGGTGGAGGAGGAGCGCTGGGTACGGGAGGGGGCCGGCACGGTGGGCACCGGTCCGGCAGAGACCCCGCCGGGGCCCGCCCCGACCACCGGCGTGGTGGCGGTGGCCACCGGGGACGGGATCGGGCGCATCTTCCGGTCGCTCGGCGTCCAAGGGCTCATCGCCGGGGGGCAGTCGATGAACCCGTCCACCGCCGAACTGGTCGAGGCGGTGGAGGCGGTGCGGTCCGACCAGGTGATCCTCCTCCCCAACAACGGCAACATCCGGCCGGTGGCTGACCGGGTGGGCGACCTGACCGACAAGTCGGTCTGGGTCGTCCCGACCGACACCATCGCCGAGGGGTTCGCCGCCCTGCTGGCCTACGACCCCGAGGCCGAGGGGAGCGTCAACGCCCGGACCATGGAGGAGTCGGCCCGCCGGGTGGTGCCCGGCGAGGTCACCCGCGCGATCCGCGACTCGGACAGCGAGGCGGGCCCCATCACGGCCGGCGACTGGCTCGGACTGTCGCGCCAGGGCATCGAGGTGGTGTCCGACACCCTGGCTGGGGCGGCGTGCGGCCTGCTCGACATCCTGGTCACCGACGCCCACGACCTGGTGACCATCATCGAGGGGGACGGGTCGGGAGCGGCGGACACCCGCCGGATCACCGAGTGGCTGGGGGACCATCGACCCGACGTCGAGACCGAGGAGCACCACGGCGGACAGCCCCTCTATCCCTACCTCTTCTCCATCGAGTGACCGGCGCGGCTCCGCCCGGGCGCCAGCCGACCGGCGGGACCGGCCGCAAGCTCCGCCAGCTGGCCGAGCTCGACGTCTCGGTCCTCCGTGGCGTCGGGGCCGCGGCACGCAGGGAGCTCGGCGAGCTGGGTATCGAGACGGTGCTCGACCTGGTCACCCACTACCCGCGCCGGTACATCGACGGGACCCGTCTGGTGCCCATCGCCGACCTGGCCGAGGGGGAGCGGGCCTCGGTGCTGGCCGAGGTCACCCGGGTCACCGGTCCCTCGGCCGGCTACGGCCGCGGGCGCCGGCGCTCCCCGTCCCGGGTGGTGGCTGAGGTCGCCGACGACAGCGGCCGGCTGAGCGTGGTCTTCTTCAACCAGGGGTGGCGGGCCAAGCAGCTCGGGGTGGGAACCGTGGCCCTGTTCTTCGGGACCATCGGCACCTACCGCAGCACCCTCCAGCTCACGAGCCCGACGGTCGAGGTGCTCCGTCAGGCCGGTGACGGGTCCGAGCCCTCGGAGGACGAGCGGGCCGGGCGGGTCTTCCCGGTGTACCCGCTGACCGAGCGGGCCACGCTGACCTCGGCCCGGATCGGTCGCTTCGTGGCCGAGGCCCTCGACCGGGCCGGCCGGTTCGCCGACCCGCTGCCGTCCGACTGGCGCCGGCGGTTCGGCCTGGTCGACCGGACCACCGCCTTCGACGACATCCACCGGCCCCGGTCGATGGCCGACCACGAGCCGGCCCGCCGACGCCTGGCCTTCGACGAGCTGCTCCGGCTGCAGCTCGTCCTGGTGCTCCGCCAGCAACGCATCCAGGAGGGGGCCCGGGGCATCCACCACGTGGTGGCACGCGACGACGGGGAGCCCACCCTGGTCGACCGGTTCCTGGAACGGCTTCCCTTCCGGCCTACCGCGGCCCAGCTGCGGGCCGTCGATACCCTGCGGGACGACCTCGGGAGCCCACTGCCCATGCACCGTCTTCTCCAGGGGGACGTCGGCTCGGGCAAGACCGTGGTGGCCGTGGCCGCCCTGCTGGTGGCGGTGGAAGGGGGCCACCAGGGCGCGCTCATGGCCCCCACCGAGGTCCTGGCCGAGCAGCACGCCACCGCGGTGCGGTCCCTGGTGGCCGGACTGGCGGTTCCCGACCCGACCCGGCTCGACGGCGGGCGGCCGCTCGGGGTGGCCCTCCTGACCAGCAAGACGACCGCCGCCGAGCGGACGTCGATCCACGCCGGCCTGGCCGACGGCACGGTGGACCTGCTCATCGGGACCCATGCCCTCCTGACCGACCGGGTCGGGTTCCGTTCCCTCGGCGCGGTGGTCATCGACGAGCAGCACCGGTTCGGCGTGGAGCAGCGCGCCGCCCTGCGGGCCAAGGGCCGCGGACCGGACGGCCTGGGCCTCGATCCCGACCTGCTGGTGATGACGGCCACCCCCATCCCCCGGACCGCTGCCATGGTGGTCTTCGGCGACCTGGACATGACCATCATCGACGAGCTCCCCCCGGGGCGTCTCCCGGTCGCTACCCGCTGGGCCAGGACGCCGCTCGAGGCGGAGGAGGCCTGGTCGAGGGTGCGCAGCGAGGTGGCCTCCGGCCATCGGGCCTTCGTGGTCTGTCCCCTCGTCGAGGGATCGGAGCGGGTCGAGGCCACCTCGGTGGTCGACGAGGCGGAGCGGCTTTCGGGCGGGGAGCTCGCCGGCCTGCGGGTCGGGCTCCTCCACGGCCAGATGCCCTCGGCGGAGAAGGAGCGGGTGATGACCGGGTTCCGGGCCGGCGAGATCGAGGTCCTGGTGGCCACCACGGTGATCGAGGTCGGCGTGGACGTCCCCGAGGCCACCGTCATGGTCGTCGAGGACGCCGACCGCTTCGGGATCGCCCAGCTCCACCAGCTCCGGGGCCGGGTCGGGCGGGGTAGCGACCCGGCCTGGTGCTACCTGCTGTCGGAGAACGAGACCCCCGAGGCGACGGCGCGGCTGTCGGCGCTGGAGCGGACCAGCGACGGGTTCGCACTGGCCGACGTCGATCTCGCGCTACGCGGGGAGGGAACCATCCTCGGGGCCCGCCAGAAGGGTCGGAGCGACCTGAGGCTGGCCAGGCTCCTCTCCGACCGCGACCTGGTGGTCGACGCCCGGACCGTGGCCGAGGCGCTGGTCGGCGCCGACCCGGGACTGCGCGCCCACGAACTGCTGGCCGACGAGCTGAGGATCTTCATCGACGAGGAGGAGGCCGAATTCCTCTTCAAGAGCTAACGGTGGTGAGCGCCCGCCCGCCCGCCGGTGCCGTTCCGCCGGCCGCTGCCGAGGCCGTCGGCGAGGCGTCGGCGGGGAGGCTGCCCGGTAGTCTGGCCCGGTGCGAGTGATCGGTGGTGAGTTCCGAGGCCGCCGACTCCGCGCCCCGGTCGCCCCCACCGTCCGACCGACGTCCGATCGGGTGCGCGAGGCGATCTTCGACATCCTCTTCAGTCTGGGGGGCGTCGACGGCTTGCGGGTGGCCGACCTGTTCGCCGGCTCCGGTGCCCTGGGCATCGAGGCTTTGTCGCGGGGCGCGTCGTCGGTGACCTTCGTGGACCGGGACCCGACCGCGCTGGAGGCGGTGCGGGCCAACCTGGCCTCGGTGGGCCTGGCCGAGGCCGAGCGGTCGGGGGACGCCACGGTGGTCCGGGCCGACGTGGACGCGTGGGTGGCCACCACCGCGTCCCGCTACGACCTGGTCCTGTGCGACCCGCCCTACGACTACGGAGGGTGGGAGGGCCTGGTGGCCCGGCTGCCGGCCGACCTCGCCGTCCTCGAATCCGGCGGCGAGGTGTCCACGCCGCCGGGCTGGGGGATCATCAGGTCGAAGCGGTATGGGGGTACGATCGTCACCGTGGCCCGACCGGAAGCCGTGGCCCCACCGGAACTGGCCACGGAGAAAGGTGTCTCGTGAGGATTGCGCTCATCCCCGGGTCGTTCGACCCGGTCCACAACGGGCACCTCGAGGTGATCGAGCGCGCGGCTCGGCTCTTCGACGAGGTGGTGGTGGCGACGTTGCGCAACCCCCAGAAGAGTGAGGCCCTGTTCGAGTTGGACGAGCGTCAGGAGATGCTCGAGGAGTCGCTGGCCCACCTGGTCAACGTGCGCATCGTGTCGGTGTCCACCCTGGTGGTGAACGTGGCACACGACGTCGGCGCCAGCGCAATCGTGAAGGGCCTGCGTGCCGTGTCCGACTTCGAGAACGAGCTGCAGATGGCCCAGATGAACAAGCAGCTCTCGGGGGTTGAGACCCTGTTCATCCCCACCAGTTCCGCCCACTCGTTCATCGCGTCGAGGCTGTTACGGGAGGTGGCCCGGTTCGGGGGCGACGTGACCTCGTTCGTGCCCAAGGTCGTGGCCCTGCGACTGCAGGAGAAGTTCGCCGATGAGTGATCTCTTCGAGGACCTCGACCAGCAGCGGGCGGCGGGCGCGGAGCACGACGCCGAGACGTTCATCCGCACAGCCCTCGATCTGGTGCAGACGGCCAAGGCGATGCCCCTGTCGGCGTCGGTGCTGGTGTCCCGCGAGGAGCTGGCCGACCTGCTGCAGGCGGCGCTCGAGCGGATGCCTGACGAGCTGCGCCAGGCCCGGTGGCTCCTGAAGGAGCGCCAGGAGTTCATCGCCGAGAAGTCCCGTGAGGCGGATGCACTCCTCGAGGAGGTGCGGGTGCAGGCCGAGCGGATGGTGCAGCGCACCGAGATCGTGCGCCAGGCCAACCACGTCGCCCAGCGCATCCTCGACGACGCCAACGAGGAGGCCCGCCGACTGCGCCACGAGGCGGAAGACTACGCCGACCAGAAGCTGGCCAGCTTCGAGATCGTTCTCGACCGGACGATGAAGACCGTCCAGGCGGGACGGGAGAAGCTCCAGGTCGCGCCCATCCCGAACGTGGAGATCGGTGACGGCGGTGACACCACGCTGGGGTCCACCGTCCTCGACCAGGGGGGCCAGCACCTCGACGAGCCCGAGGGCTTCTTCGACCAGGACCTCGACTGAGCCGGCCGGCCCGGTGAGGACGGAACCCCACACCTCGGAGGCGCCCGGGTCCGGCGCCGGCGGGCCGCCCGAACCGGGGCGACGCCCCGCCCGGCCCTTCGTCGTGCCGGTGGCGTCGTTGCGCAAAGTGAACGGCACGACCCGGGACGAGACCCGTGCCGGGGTGATCGACGACCTGGCCGCGGTCGGCGTCTCGGTCCCCGAAGGGGAGCCGGTCGTCGCCGAAGTCACCCTCTCGTCATATCCGGGCGGGATCACGGCGGCGGGCACGGTGCGTGCTCCCTGGCGGGGCGAGTGCCGCCGCTGCGGGGGACAGATCGGGGGGACCCTGGAGGCCCATGTGCGTGAGCGCTACGCGCCGGCCGGGGGCAGCGAGGCGGACGAGGAGGCCTACCACCTGGAGGGCGACGAACTCGACCTCGGGCCCCTGGCCCGGGACGCGGTGCTGCTGGAGCTGCCGCTCGCCCCGCTGTGCTCGCCGGGCTGCCTGGGGCTGTGCCCCCAGTGCGGGGCCAACTGGAACGAGGACGGCTGCGACTGCGCCCCCCCGGGCGACCCCCGGTGGGCGGCCCTCGACACCCTGCGCGATCCCGGGGGTCACGACTTCGCCTAGGATGCCATCCCTATGGCAGTTCCGAAGAAGAAGACCTCGAAGTCGAAGAGCCGCAGCCGCCGGGCATCCAACTGGGTGCTGAAGGCGCCGGCACGCTCGATGTGCCCGCAGTGCACCACCGCCAAGCTGCCCCATGTCGTCTGCCCCAACTGCGGTTGGTACAAGGGCCGACAGGCACTCGAAGTCGAGTAGTCTGCGGGTGGCGAGAGGCGGCGCTCGGCCGGCCGGCGCAGCGTTCGACGCACTCCCGGTCGCGCTGGACGCCATGGGCGGTGACCGGGCTCCCGATGAGATCGTCGCCGGGGCCCGCCAGATCACCGACCAGACCGACATCAAGGTGGTCCTGGTCGGACGGCCCGGTGAGATGGGTGACATCGGCGACCTGCCGGTCATCGCCGCCTCCGAGGTCATCGGGATGGACGACGACCCGGGTCAGGGGGTGCGTCGGAAGAAGGACTCCTCCCTCGTCCGGGCGGCCGAGGCGGTGCGGGACGGCAAGGCGATGGCCATGGTGTCGGCCGGCAACACCGGCGCCACCATGGCCTCGGCGCTGCTGCGGATGGGGCGGCTGCCCGGGGTGGTACGCCCGGCCATCGCCACCCCGATCCCCCATCTCGAGAGGAGCTGGCCCACCGTGCTCCTCGACTCCGGGGCCAATGCCGAGTGCACCGCGGCGATGCTCCTGCAGTTCGCCGAGATGGGCGCGGCCTTCAGCCGGAAGCGTTACGGACTGGAGCGACCACGGGTGGCCCTCCTCTCGATCGGTGAGGAGAAGTCGAAGGGGACGCCGTTGGTGAAGGAGACCCATGCCCTGCTGGCCGACGGTGCCGGCGGAGCCGTTCTCGACTTCGTGGGCAACGTCGAGGGTCGTGACTTCTTCGACCAGGGTGTCGACGTCATCGTGACCGACGGGTTCACCGGCAACGTGGCCCTCAAGACCCTGGAGGGTTCGCTGCGGTTCCTGATCGACGCCCTGACCGAGATCCTCGGCCGCCCCGAGGTGCAGGAGACGGCCGACGCCCTCTACCCGCACCTCCTCCCGCTGGCCGCCGCCCTCGACCCGGACACCACCGGGGGGGCGATGCTGCTCGGAGTGGACGGGGTGTGTGTCATCAGCCACGGCTCGTCGTCGGCGGTGGCCGTGGTCAACGCCATCACGGTGGCTCACGACCTGGCCGTCAACGGCCTGGTGGACGCGGTGGCCGCCTCGGTCAAGTAGGAGCGCGGGCCGGCGGAGCACCAGAATCCTGGACGGGTCGACGAGGTCACGGCCACGGTGCCGTGGCCCCCGGTCAGCGGACCCCGGCGTTACCGATTGCCCCTCCATCCACAGCCGTGTCCTTCGAAAAGGTCGAGTCGGCGACTGTCACAGTGCCGCCGCCACCTGTCCCGTTGGCGATCGCTCCACCGGAATCGGCGGCAGAATTGTTCGTGAAGATCGAGTCTGTCACCGTGACCGATCCGGTCCCACCCCCTCGCCGTTGTCGATCGCCCCACCATCGGCACTGAAGTCGTTGGTGAAAGTGGAACCCGTGACGGCAAGTGTGCCGCTCCTGCTGGAGAAGAGGCCGTCGGCGTTGTCGATCGCCCCACCGTCATTCCCCGAACCATTGCCGGTGACCTGCGAGTCGACGACGGACAGCGTGCCGGAATTCGCGATCGCCCCGCCGTTTCCGAGAGGTGGGGCCCGATTGTCCGAGAACGCACAGTCCGTGATCGTCAATGTGCCGCTGTTGTGGATGGCGCCTCCAACGCCTTCATGGGATGCGTCCTCAATGGTGATTCCGGGGATGCTGGCCGTCACGCCTGAATCCACCACGAGGACCTGAGAGGCGTTGTTGCCGCTTACGACAAGCGCGCTGGCTCCGGGCCCAGTCAGGTTGAGACTCTGGCTGACCGTCATGGGGCTACTGACAATGATTGGGGTGCTTGCCGGGCACGACACCGAGAAGTCGATCGTGTCCCCAGGCGAGGCGTGGGCTAGGGCGTACGGGAGCGAGACGGTGTCCGTGGGGGACCCGCTGCAGTCGTTGACGACGTAGGTGCTTGCACCGGCATTGCCTGAGGTGACGGTGACCGACCCGACGCCAAGTGCACCCGACGCAATCAGAGTCACACCAAGCGCCCGCAGGGTGGCCCTTCCGCCTACCTTGCCGCGTCGTCCGCCGATGCTCCAGTCCTTGCACCCGCCCTTGAGCCGCCCTCCAGGTGATGGTGGCGCCATCGCCGATCAGCTGCGCCACACCACGCTCGCACCAGCCGATTGGCCTGGCAATCGTCCCGATGGATTGCATCACTGACGCCAAATGCGGCGTGCTCCAGATCAGGTGGGTGGGACGGTTCGCCAGACGAACACCGCAGGGGCAGACGTGCAACAATCGGACACGATCCCTGAAGACGGGGTCAACACCGTAACAAGCCGAAAGGCGGAAATCTCATGGCGAAATACCTGATGAGTTGGAAGACGCGCACCGGTGGCTCTGCTCAGCAGAACCACGACGACGGCAAGTCGGTACTTGCAGCCTTTGCTAAGTGGCAGACCCCTGCTGATCAAACGTGGTCGGAGTTCCTGAGTCGCATTGACGGTGAGGGTGGTTTCGCAGTCATTGAGACGAACAACCAGGCCGGTCTCTTGGACGGAGTCTCAAAGTTCGTCACCTGGCTTGAGTTCGAGATCATTCCGGTGGTTGACATCATGGACGGAGTGACGGTGCTTGCGGCTGGCGCAGAGTTCCGCGAATCCATCTGACGCGACGCTCGTGGCCGAAGAGTCATCATCGCCATCGGAGTCGTGCCGCATCCCCTGGCACTGAGTCCCTGAACAATGGTTGGCGGTGCCCTCTCGATGGAGCAAGGGCGCTAGCTCTGTCGACCACGAGTCGCCTCCGGGGCTTGCCTCAATACCTCTTGGTGGGCGTATAGTAGGCGTATGCCCCGGATGCAGGTGTATCTCCCCGATGAGCTCTATCGCGCGGTGAAGGATCGAGAGTTGCCAGCGTCCGATCTCTTGCAGAAGGCGGTGCGGGCCGAACTTCGCCGCCAGGAGTTGCTTGAGGAGACCGATCGCTACCTCGATGAACTCGTCGCCAAGGTGGGTAGCCCCACCGCAGCCTCCACTGCAAAAGCAGAGGCTCTCTCTCGGCGGATCCGGCGGGGCGATGCCGACTCTCGCGCCTCTTGAACCTGCTCGTCCTCGACTCGGGCGGGGTTTCCCGACTGTCGCGCCACAGCCAAGACGCTGCAGCGATGATCACAGTGTTCAAGCGTGACGGACTCTGGCCTCCGCTCGTCCCTTCGGTGGTGTTGGTCGAGTGCCTTAGCGGCCGTCAGCGGAACGACGTTCTGGTCAACCGGTTCCTGAAGACCTGCGACATCGCAGAGGAGCTTCCCCAGCGACTCGTGAGACGCGCTGCCTCCATTCGGGCGTCGGCGCAAAGGGGATCGGCGGTCGACGCAGTCGTGGTCGCCATGGCCGAGCCCGGCGGAACGGTTCTCAGCGGCGGCATCAGCGATCTTCGAGCTCTTGCCGCCCACGCCGAGGACGTTGCCATCCATCGCGTCTAGCTCCTTCAGTGCGAAAACCGACTCCTGTCCCCGAATGACGAGCCCGAGCATCCCAGTGACCCTCTGACCCACAACGCTGCCGGGTGAGGGTGCGTTGTCTACCAACTTGCGCTTGCTTCCGGCTGACCGACCTCGGCCGGCACGCCGAGGCACCACGGTTCTGGACCGATGAGGGGACCGAACGCCCATTGTTTGGGATCAGCCCGTCTCAACTTGCGCGGCACCCTCGACAAGAAGCGGGGCACCCCCGCCATGGACGCAATGGGCGTTATCCAACACCTGAGCGGCGTCCTGGTCCACGATGGTTGGTCCTCGTATCGCGAGTACACCGCTGTCAGCCATGCGCTATGCAACGCTCACCATTTACGCGAGTTGGATGGTGTTGCTGAAGTCGAGGGGCAGGGCTGAGCCACCGACATGGTCGCACTGCTCGCAGACACTTGGCACCGAGTGCTCGATGTGAAGGAGGCCGGCGCCACATCGTTCACCGCCACCGAGATCCTCTCTCCGGGCCGCCTACGACACGATCATCGCCGCCGGACATCTTGCCAACCCAGCACCACCATCGGGAAAGCGGGGACGGACGAAGAAGTCCAAGGCCGCCATCCTGTTGGAACGCCTCGACATCTACGCCGACGACGTATTGCGCTTCGCCACCGACTTCCGTGTGCGCTTCGACAATAACGAAGCTGAAAGGCAGGTCAGGATGGTAGAAGTCCAGCAGAAGATATCAGGTGGCTTCAGGACCAAGGCGGGTGCAACCGCATGGCCCGCGGTCCGCAGCCACCTCGCCACCGTGATGAAGAACGGCGAGAACCCGCTCGGGGCGATGCAGCGTCTCATGGCCGCAGACCCGTGGATGCCGATTGCTCCCGACAGCGGTTGAGCGACACAACGTGCCAGGCACTGCAATGCCGTCCCACCTGGTCTGGCCGGTTGCTGGGTCCAACAAACAGGGGCGAACAGTTGCTTCGTTTCTGGATGTGCGCCATGTTCAAGCCGCCGAATGAGCTTCGTCGTAAATCTGCGAATTCGTCCGTGTCGTGCACTTCATCTCGATTGTGTGTGATGGTGAACAGCAAGGGAGCTGCGGCGACCTATAGGTGAACTGCCGCAGGATCCCTCTGATCGCCAATGATGTTGGGTGGGATAGGCGAAGTACGCCCGACCATCGATTGACCCGGGGAAGTCCCTGTGGCAGCATCCATCCACGGCGGCGGGCCAAGTGGGCGACGTTGGCCAAGGAAACCGGGGGATGGACATGCGCAAAGTACTCATTCTGCTGGGGATCCTGTCTTTGTTTGGCTCACTGCTGGTGCTCGGGGAGAGCGGTACGGCCTGGGCTGCCGTTCCAGCCACCGGTGCCGCGGCATGCAAGTTCGTTCCAGGCACAGGTACCTTCAGCCCCCCGCTCACCCCGACCGGAACCGCCTCAGTCAAGATCGTGAAGTTCCACTTCACCGCGACCACCTACAGCAGTTGCGGAGGCAGTGTCACCTCCCCAACAGGTGACACGGTGACGGGCGTCACGACAGTTGTCGGAAGCGGTACCTACAAGCTCGCCTCAGGCTTCGCCAATTCCTGTGCCAACTTCGCCTCGGCGGACATCGTCAAGAAGATCAAAGTCAAGGTCTCGTGGATTGCGACTCCCACCGCTATCGCTCCAACAGTCGCCACCTACGTGGGCAACGTCGGTTCGGTGGCACCTGTCGGTGGGCTCGACTCAGTGACGCTCAGTCTGCCCACAGCGAAGACCGGCTCGTTTGCTTCCACGCCAACAGTAGGGACAACGTCGTTGCAGACCGACGTTCCGGCAGCCTGCACAACATCGGTTCCTACGTTCTTGCTACGGGGCAACTACGTACAGATGTGATTGGCGGAGTCCTATCGGGTAGCTCCCCCGGCGTTCGGGTAACCGTTCGCAGAACTCCGGTCCGTGGCCGCCTGTGTCATCAGCAGGCCCCTGGTCGCTCAACCCTGCCCACAACGCTTCCGATTATGCACCAGCCACAGGATCTCCAATTTCAGAACACCCCCACGAGCAGATCCGCCATCCGGTCGGTAGTGTGAAGCGTGTCGACCACTGGGCGGAGGGAGCCAGGCGCGAAGTCCGAGGAGACCTGGAGATACATCCATTCGGAACGGTCTGCGATGGCCGACACGTGGTCCATCCTGACATCTGCCCAGTGGGCCACTGCCTCATCGTGCTAAGGCTGGACTGTGCAGGACGCCGCTGGCCATATCCTGGCGGCCGCTGAGCAGACACGAAATCCGCTGGATTGCACGTGAAGAGCGGCAGGTCGTTCGAGAAGGAACACAGACGCCTCGCGATTGCCCGAGTTCCTGTCGGTCGGCCCTACCGGACGTTGCCGGAGTGCGGACCCTTCCTCACGGGAGGTGTGCGCGGTGAGTGACTTCGCCGAGGTGGCATCGGCCGACGGCGGTTATCACCGGACGGGGACGGGGCTTCCCTTTCAGGCGAGGGACGGATGGGCACGGTGGTGTTGCTCATGAGCATGTCCGGGCTGCCGCTCGTCCTCTTCCTGCTGCGCCGCCTCGGACGCTGGGGCGGCGTCGCGGTGGAGGCGGGTTGCGGCGCTCTGTCCGTGCGCGATGTGACCATGGTCGCCACCGGAGCCCCGGCCCGATTGTGCCCGGTGACCAGGCTCCTCTTCTTCGTCGAGATCGGCAGGTCCGGGACCGCCACGCTCCTCGGTGCCCGGGAATGGGTGTGGAGACCGCTGGTCAGTGGACCGGCACGGGAGGTACGAGGGCACGGGGCGCCCGACCGGTGTGTCGCGAGACGCTACTGTCGGCTAGCGCCCGCGCCGCCGGCGACGGGAGCGGCTCACGTCGCCGCTGCTGTGACCTTCGTGGTCCACACGGAGCGGGAAGCCAGCTGTCTCCGCCCGGGCCACGGTCGACTGACCCGGTCCTGAAGCACCCGGGGGATGATCGCCGAGGCGGCCACGCCATGGGAGCCGACACGGAGGCCGGACCTGACGCCGCTCCCTGTCGCTCTCAACCCCAGAAGGTGGCGAGCATCCCCACGTCGTCCGAGGCCTGGTGGGCCCCCATGGCCAGCGCCTTCGGGAGCGAGGCGGGCGCCATGAGCTTGTCGATGTCGACCTCGGTGGGCGTGCGGAGCACCACCTCGCACCCGGACGCCCGCAGCTCTTCACGCTCCCGCCGGCTGTCACCCGGGGCCATGGTCATCATGCCCTCGGTCTGGTCGCTGCCGTCGGTGAGGGCCAGGATCAGCGCCCGACCGGCCCCGGCGAGCAGGTCGAGGTGGGTGCCGGAGCCGCTCACCCCGCCGTCCATGCACCGTCGGTCCGCGATCGGCTGGGGCGGGAAAACCCCCGGTACCGCGCTGCTCGCCGCCACCGCCCGGGCCACGGCGGTGCCCGCGGAGCGGTCGACCACGCACCGCTCGCCGCTGTAGGCGTCGACGCAGGTGATAGCCAGGGCGCCCGAGTACCAGGGGGACCGGCCCACCAGCAGTGAGACATTGCGCCGGATGCTCGACGGGCCCGGGGTGACCGCGGCCAGGGCGGCATGGCCGATGCCCTGCACGGTGACCGGTTCGGCGTCGCCCGCCGCCGAGAACAGGTCGAGGGCCCGCTGCTGGCTCGGGCCGAGCTCAGACGCCGGCGCCAGCACCGACAGCAGCGCCGGCACCTTGGCCAGGAGGGAGACCTCGGCGTGGAGCCGCTTCAGCCGCCCGGCGAGGAGTGTCGAGGCCACCACCGAGCCGGCCGACGTGCCGACCACCCGGTCGGCGTCGTCGAAGCGCACCCCGTAGGTGGCCAGCGTGTGGAGGTAGGCGACCTGCCATGCCACGAAGAACAGACCGCCGCCACCGAGGGAGAGACCGCGCTCGACCCCGTCGCCGTACCCGGCGGCGAACGACCGCGGTACGGCCAGACCGGCGGCGGAGGGCCAGAGATGGGGGACGGGCACCGGGCGAGACTACCCGGGCACCGACGGCGTGGCCGCCTCCCGGACCACCGGTGGATCAGCGGTTGAGCAGGTCCTTGGCGATGTGGGTGACCTGGATCTCGTCGGTCCCGGCGTAGATCTGGAAGACCTTGGCGTCGCGGGCCAGCTGCTCCACCCGGAACTCGGCCATGTAGCCGTTGCCCCCGAAGAGCTGGACCGCCTCCATCGCCACCTCGGACGCGGCCTGGGCCGAGTAGAGCTTCATGGCCGATGCCTCGGCCAGGCTGAGGCTCTTGCCCGCGGCCGACAGCTCGATGTGGCGGAAGACCAGGTTCTGCACGTTGAGCCGGGCCACCTCCATCTTGGCCAGCTTGAGCTGGATGAGCTGGCGGTCGCCGATGGGCTGTCCCCAGAGCATGCGGTGCCTGGCGTACTCCACCGACAGCTTGAGGCACTCCTCGATCAGGCCCAGCGACATGGCGGCCAGTCCGGCCCGCTCGGTGACGAAGTTCCCCTTGGCCGAGTCGCGACCGCTGCCAGCCCGCTCGTCCTCGGTCTCCCCGAGGAGGTGGTCCCGGCCCACCCGAACGTCGGAGAGGAAGAGCTCCCCGGTCGGCGAGGAGTGGAGCCCCATCTTCCGGAACGGCTTGGACTGGTCGAGTCCGGGGGTGCCCGTGTCGAGGACGAAGGTCAGGACCTGGCGGTCGCGCACCGGGGTGTCGGAGCCGTCGTCGAGCTTGGCGTAAAACACGATGGTGTCGGCGTAGGGTCCGTTGGTGATGAAGGTCTTGTTGCCGTTGAGGATGTACTCGTCGCCGTCACGGCGGGCCGAGGACTTCATCCCACCCAAGGCGTCGGACCCCGAGTCGGGCTCCGTGATGGCCCAGGCGCCGACCTTCTCGCCGGTCAGGAGGTCCAGTCCCCACCGTTCCATCTGGGCCGGCGTGCCCTGCTTCATGATGGTGCCGGCGGCCAGCCCCACGCTGACCCCCATCGCGGTCACGATGCCCGGGCAGTAGTGGCACAGCTCGATGATGGGGATGAGGGTCATCGCCGCGGCCCCCCCGTCGCCGGCCCGCTCGGCCCGCTCCTCCTCGGTCTCGGCCCCCTGGCCGGCCTCCTTGCGCTCGACCTGCTTCTTGAACCGGTCGCGGGCCATCTGGTCCATGCCGAAGGTGGCGTACAGCTTGCGGATGACGTCGTAGGGGGGAAGGTCACCGTGCTCCAGTGCCTCGATGTTGGGCACCACCTCCGCCTCGATGAATCGGCGGATGGCGTCCCGCACCATCAGCTGCTCCTCAGACCATTCGAACACGGTGAACCTCCTGGTGCCCGCTCGACTGCCGGTGATCGGCTGCACCGAGGCTAACCGAGGTCGGCCTACAGTCGGGGCGTGCGACTGCAGCGCGAGCCCGAGCGGACCGCCTTCGAGCGGTGGGGTGGCCAGCCCTTCTTCACCGCGCTCGTCGAGCAGTTCTACATCGGGGTGTCGGCCGACCCCCTGCTGCGCCCGATGTACCCCGAGGACCTGACCGAGTCCAAGGCCCACCTGGCGCTCTTCCTCGCCCAGTACTGGGGAGGCCCACGGGAGTACAGCGACCAGCGGGGCCACCCCCGCCTGCGCATGCGCCACGCCCCCTTCGTGATCGGCCCGTCGGAGGCCGACGCCTGGCTTCGCCACATGACCGACGCGGTGGCGGCGTCGGGGCTCGCCCCCCCCGACCGCCAGGAGCTGCTCGACTACCTGGCCATGGCCGCACGCAGCATGGTCAACGCCCGGGGTTGAACGGAGCCTGCGCCGGGTCGCTCACCGGGTGAGGTCGAGCGTCCGGCGCATCGCCGACTCGAGGGCGACGTCGTCGAGCTGGGCCCGGGCGGACAACACGGTCACCGCGTCCTCGCCCACCGGTACCCGGAGGGGGGTGGACGGGTCCTCGATCGCGCCGCGGATGGCCTCGGCCCGAGCCGACGTGATCGAGTCGTCGTGGGTCGCATCCAGTCGGAGTCGTCGGGCCACGTCCAGTGGCTCGAGCAGCGATGGGTCCCGGGCAGTGCCCGGATACGCGGCCACCACCACCACTGACGAGCTCGTTGCCCGGCCGTGGCCGTGCTCGACGACCATGGGGTGGATGCTCTGGCCGCCGGCGTCGAGCGAACCGCCGGATCCCTCGCCCCTCGCCTAGCCGGCCACGTCCGCCGAACGGGTCACGTCCACCGAGACGTCGAGGGTGTGGGAGTTGCCCCCACCGAACACGATGCCCTTCAGCGGGGACACGTCGGAGTAGTCCCGCCCCCAAGCGGTGGTCACGTAGCTCGAGCCCACGATCGTGTCGTTGGTCGGGTCGACGTCGAGCCATCCCCAGCCCGGCACGAAGACCGAGGGCCAGGCATGGGAGGCGTCGGCCCCCACGAGCCGCTCCTCACCGGAGGGCGGCGCCGTCTCGAGGTACCCGCTCACGTAGCGGACGGCCAGTCCCATCGAGCGGAGGCACCCGATGGCCAGGTGGGCGAAGTCCTGGCAGACGCCGCGTCGATGGACGAGCACCTCGTCGACCGGGGTGGTCACCGTGGTGAACCCCGGGTCGTAGACGAAGTCGTGGAAGATCCGCTCGGTGAGGTCGGCCACCGCGTCCACCAGGGGCCGGCCGGCCGGGAACGAAGCCTCCGAGTAGGCCCGGACGGCCGGCGAAAGGGTCACGAGGGGCGACTCGAAGCAGAACTCACGGGCGGCCAGCATGTCCGGACTGAGGTCCTCGGCCAGTGCGTCCCGGACCTGTTCCCAGGACGCGCTCGTGGCCGGGAGGGGCTCGCGGCCCGACACCGACACCGTGCTGGTCGAGGTCACGGTGAGCACCTCGAAGGGCCCGTCCACCGCGAAGGAGACCACCGGGTTGCCGAAGAAGTCGGTCCGCTCGGTCCAGCTGGTGGGGGTGGGGTCGACCAGCAGCTCGCTGGCCAGGCACTGCTGGCGCCCGGTGTCGCGGGGCCGTAGGTGGGCCTCGTTGCGGGCGCGGGACACCGGTGCGTCGTAGCGGTAGATGGTGCGATGGGTGATCCGGTACATCATGGGCCGTCACCGGTGCTCTCGGGCGTGCGTCCAGCCAGTACCGACAGCCTCTCATGGGCGAAGTAGGTGTGTCGCAGGCTGTCCAGAAGCTCGGCCAGCAGCCCGTCCACCTGCCCGAGCACCGAGTCGAGCTCCGGTCGACGTCCGGAGGCCTCGTCGACCGCGGCCAGCCGGTCGGCGTCGGTGAGGTGCAGCAGGGCGGTCGTCCCGAGGACCAGCTGCTCCTCGCCGCCCGGCCCTTGCGCCGGTGAACTGGTGGGGAGCTCGGCCAGGTGGTCGGCCAGGCGGTCCAGCTGGTAGATCACGCTGCGGGGGTTGGCCGCGTCGTAGACCAGCAGGTCGACGGCGCCGGCCACCTGCATGATGGGTCCCGACCGCCGCCGGAAGATGATCAGGCTCTCCGAGGTCTTGAGGAGCGATTCGAGCAGCAGGTCCTCGACCACGCCGGCCCGGTGGCGGACGAGCACCGCCCGCACCAGCCGCACCAGCGACTGGGCGCGCTCGAGCCGTCGACCGGCGTCGAGGAAGATCCAGGCCGAGTCCCGCTCCATGTTCTCGGCCGACAGGCCGGCCAGGGCGAGCAGGGACTGGAGGAGCCGTTGGAGCCCCGACTGCACGCCCACCAGCTGGGTCGGAGGCCGACTCCGCAGCCGGGCCAACTCCTCCTCGACGTCGCCGACCAGCTGCCAGGTGTCACCCGACAGCTGCTCGCGTACCGAGTAGGCGGCGTCCACCAGCAGTTTGAGGGACGACACCAGGCTGCCGTCGACACCGGCGTCGAGCAGCAGCGAGAGGGCCCGCCGGTCGGTGGGAACCTCGGGCCGGGACGGTCCGGCGGCGGAGGGGCCGGGATCGGCCGGCTCCTGCTGGTCGGGTTCGGAGACCGGATCGAAGCCGGCGACGGCCCCGAGCGCCGACAGCAGCACCTTCAGCGACTCGGCCCCTCCGTCCACCCCGACCCCGAGTGGTTGATCCAGTCGGGCCAGCACGGTGCGGATGAGCCGGATGACCAGTTCGGCGTGCTCCGCGGTGCGGCCCAGCACGAACAGCTGGGCCGCCACCCGCCCGGGCAGCAGGGAGGCGGGCTCGGGCATGACCGGTGGCCGCACCACGGTGCGGGCCGACCGGAGCCAGGCGCTCTGCTGGAGTGCCGGTTCCGGTGAGGCGACCCAGGTGTCCTTGCTGGTGCCTTCAGTGCGACTGGAGATGATGACCGAGGACGGGCCGGCCCCCACCCGGGTCAGGCCGCCCGGCATCACGCTGAACCCGCGGACCTCCGGTCGGCCGTGGCGGCGGTGGGCCCCGTCGGCCACGGCGAAGGTGCGCAGCACCACCGGCCGGGGCTCGAGGTCGCCTGCGTCGGTCACGGTGGGGGCCGTCGACGGCTCGAGGACCTCCTGCCCTACCCAGTCGCCGGGCCGGGCCCGGATCCGGGCCCGCAGCTCGTCCAGGGCCTCGGCGGTCAACGTGGAGGCCACCACCGGCGGGGTCGAGGGTGACGGTCGGACCGGGAGCAGGATCAGGTGCTCGAGCTCGGCCAACACGTGGGCGAGCTGGGTCCGGTCGCCGCACCACCAGGTGTCGGGGCCGCGCAGGGCCAGCTCCTCGCCGAGGAGAGCAGGTGCGAGCCGGACGAGCAGGCCGGTGAGGGCGGGGTCCTCGACGACCCCGGACCCGATGGGGTTGACCACCGCCACCCGTCCCCGGCGGGCCACCTCCAGCAGGCCGGGGACGCCGAGCAGCGAGTCGGCCCGGAGCTCGACCGGGTCGCACCACTGGTCGTCCACCCGGCGGAGCACCACGTCGACCGGGTCGAAGCCGGCCAGTGACCGCAGCCAGACCCGGTTGTTGTCGACCACCAGGTCGCCTCCCTCGACCAGCGGGTACCCGAGGTACGAGGCGAGGTAGGCGTGTTCGAAGTAGGTCTCGCTCAGCGGACCGGGCGTGAGGATGACCACCCGGGGCTGGTCCACGCCTTCGGGGGCCACGGCCGCGATCCCGGCCCGAATGGACCGGAAGAAGCCGGCCAGGCGCTCGACCCCCGACTCACGGTGCAGGTTGGGGAGGACCCGCGAGAGGATCATGCGGTTGACCAGGGCGTAGCCCAACCCCGACGGGGCCTGGGTCCGGTCGCCGGTGGCCCGGAACCCCCCGTCTGCATCACGGACCACGTCGACCGCGCCGAGGAAGAGGCGCCGGGAGCCGGGAGCGTCCATGCCCACGCACGGCCGCAGGAAGGTCGGGTGGCCGAGGACCAGCTCGGCGGGGACGAGTCCATCGGCCACCAGGCGACGGTCGCCGTAGAGGTCGGCCAGCACCAGGTCGAGGAGCGAGACCCGCTGGGCCACCGCCGACTCGAGGGCCTGCCACTCGTTCTTCTCCACCACCAGGGGACACGGGTCGAGGGACCAGGGCCGGCGGACGCTGCGACCGTCGTGGTTGACGTTGTACGTGGCCCCCTCGTTGCGCAGCAGCCGGTCCAGCTCGGAGCGCCGGGCCAGCAGACCGCCCCGGCCCAGCCCGGCCACCTCGGCCGCCACTCGTTTCCAGCGTGTCCGGACCGTGCCGTCCGGCCCCAGGTACTCGTCGGTGCGCCCGGGGATCGCTGCGTACCCGGGGCCCGGCCGGCCTCCCCCCGGAGGGGCACCGGCCCCACCGGGGGGCCCAGCGGTGGTCGCCGTGGTCACGACGCGACGGTGTCGGGCTGCCAACCGACGAAGGTGGGCCGGAAGTAGGTCTCGTCGATGCGGTCGTGGACGGCGGCCAGGGCCACCTGGACCTCGTCGAGGAACTCGCTCAGTCCGCCGAGGGTCAGCCGGGACACGGCCGCCGAGGCGACCATCAGCGAGGCGTCCGCGCAGGCGCTGATGGCGTCCTCCGCACGGGCCAGATCCTTCAGGTGGGAGCGGGTCTCGGCGAGGCAGGCGGCCACCGCCCTCGGGAACCGGTCGTCCTGGAGGAGGAAGCGCAGGGTGGACCCGCCCTGGGGCCGGGCGGGCATGGCCCGCCGGAACGGCTGGTAGGCGGCCAGGGAGCGCAGCACGGCCATCCAGTGGACCACGTCGTAGGGGTCGTCGCCCCGCTGGGCGTGCAGGCTCTCGGAGCGGACGTCGAGCACCCGGGTGGTGAGGTCGGCCCGCTCGAGGTTCTGGCCGATGACGAGGAACGACATGGCCTCGTCCCGGCTCATCGTGCCGAGCATGATCCCGTTGATCCTCTGGCACCCGGCGATGACCCGGCGGAGCCACTGGACCCGGCCCTTGCGGGTGTCGGCCTCGGCCAGGTTGTCGGAGCAGGCCAGCCACAGGTCGTTGCAGGCCTCCCACGCCTCCCGCGGCACGACCGGGCGGGAGGTGCGGAGGTTCTCGCGGGCCGCGGCCACGGCGGCCAGGATCGACGACGGGTTGTCCTCGCCGTGGAGGAGGAACTCGATCACGTCCTCCTCGGCCGCTCGGGCGTCAGCGTCGGCGGTGGCGGCCGAGTACCGCTCGGCGAACTCGCTGTCCACCCCCACGATGGCCAGGAGGGGCTCCCATCCGACGTCGGCCCCGACGGGCAGGTCGACGTGGGTGTCGGTGTGGACCTGGACGATGCGGGCGGTGCACTCGGCGCGCTCGAGGTAGCGCCCGGACCAGTAGACGGCTTCGGCCATTCGTGCGAGCAGCATGGTGGGCTCCTTGGTGTCTGTCGGTGGGGCGGTGTCTGTCGATGGGGCGGTGTGCCCGGACGGCCCGTTCACGGTGCCTCCGGCGTGGCGGCCGT
>Ga0224558_1001280_pt1 | contig 26783 bp, 21 predicted proteins | sample 714S32024metaG_FD_180682 | JGI IMG/M metagenome (GOLD analysis project Ga0224558, IMG submission 180682) | Peat soil microbial communities from Stordalen Mire, Sweden - 717 S3 20-24 | ecosystem: Environmental > Terrestrial > Soil > Wetlands > Peat | place: Sweden: Norrbotten County, Stordalen... | reverse complement strand
GGCGGGGTTTGCCGGTGAACGGCCAGCGCACCCACACCAACGCCCGCACCCGCAAGGGCCCGCGCAAGGGCACAATTGCCGGCAAGAAGAAAGCGACGGGTAAAACCTAATGGCAAAAGCAGAGAAGGCCGCAGGAGCGGGCAAGCCTGCAACCGGCAAGGCCGGCAAGAACAAGAAGTTCAAGAAGCGCGAGCGCAAGAATGTTCCGTTTGGCATTGCGTATGTGCAGGCCACATTCAACAACACCATCGTTACCATCACGGATCAGATGGGCAACACGCTGAGCTGGAAGAGTTCGGGATCGCTGGGCTTCCGTGGCTCGCGCAAGGGTACACCCTTCGCGGCGCAGCAGGCGGCATCGAACGCGGCCAGCATGGCCCGCGATCACGGCCTGCGCGCGGTCGATGTGCGCGTCTCCGGCCCGGGTTCGGGCCGCGAGTCGGCTATTCGCGCCCTGGCTGCCGCAGGCATCGAGGTGCGCACCATCCGCGACGTGACGCCAGTGCCACACAACGGCTGCCGTCCACCGAAGAGACGGCGTGTCTGATCTCTGGCATGGCGATTGTTGGAAGTGCAGTTCAAAGGGCATTCCTATCCGGAAGTTGTTCTTCGGCTGCACTTGCAACTCGCAAGCAAAGTTCTGTGATATGTGTGCGAATTTGTACTCGCACAAGTGTCCATTCTGCGGAGGGCGGCTCACCAAGCTCCCTAAGCAAGGCAATACGGATCGTGAGGAAGGGCCAGCCAGCCTGTAAAGCGATCGACAACCGAAGTAAGGAGAAGAAATGGCACGTTATACCGGAGCAGTCTGCCGCCTTTGCCGTCGTGAGGCGACCAAACTTTTTTTGAAGGGCGCTAAATGCACCTCTGACCGTTGCCCGCTGGAGAAGCGTAACTTTCCTCCCGGCCAGCATGGCAAGGACCGCAAGGCCAAGATTGTGGGCTACGGCCTGCAATTGCACGAGAAGCAGAAGGCCAAGCGCATGTACTTCACCTTGGAAAGCCAATTCCGCGAGTATTACGAGAAGGCCAACAAGGCCGCCGGCGTCACCGGCGAGCTGCTGATCCAGCAACTGGAGCGCCGTCTGGACAACGTGGCCTTCCGTTTGGGCTTCGCCATCTCGCGCCGCCAGGCTCGCCAGGTTGTTCGCCACGGCCATGTCGAGGTCAACGGCCGCAAAGTCAACATTCCTTCCTACCAGGTGAACGCGGGCGACGAAATCAAGATCCGCGAGCATGCAAAGAAGCTGGTCATCATCGAGCAGGGCGCGCAGTACGCCGCGCAAAACCCCGTGCCCACGTGGCTGGAAGCCAGCTTCGAGAATCTTTCAGGGCGCGTGCTCCATTTGCCCAAGCGCCAGGACGTGAACCTGCCCATCAACGAGCAGCTCATTGTCGAACTGTATTCCAAGTAAGCTGACAGCTAACAGCAGACAGCTTACAGTTATCAGAAGTTTGTTTTACTGTTAGCTGTAAGTTGTCAACTGATAGCTGCATTTCAAACCGAAGGAGAACTTGCGCGGCCGCCGCAAAATGCATCGCGACGTACATGCCGCGCGGGAAACGAGAGACAGATATGCTTTGGAGAGGATTTCAGAAGCCGAAGCGCCTGGCAGTCGATGCCGAGACGCTCACCAACCAATTCGGCAAGTTCAGCGCCCAGCCCTTTGAGCGCGGATTTGGCACCACGATCGGCAACGCCCTGCGCCGGACCCTGCTGAGCTCCATTGAAGGCGCCGCGGTCACCGCCATTCGCATCGAGGGCGTGCTCCACGAGTTCCAGTCCATCAGCGGCGTGGTCGAGGATGCGACAGACATTATCCTGAACCTCAAGCAGGTTCCATTCAAGCTTGCGGGCGAGGGCCCCAAGGCGCTCTATCTGCGCGCTGACCAGCCCGGCGTGGTTACATCCGGCATGATTGAAGCCGATGGCGACGTCGAGATTCTGGACAAGGACGTCTATATTGCCACCCTATCTGAAGGCGGCAAGCTGGACATGGAGATGCGCCTCAAGCGCGGACGCGGCTATATCTCAGCCGACAAGAACTTCGACGCCGACCTGGGCATTGGCTTCATCCCCGTGGACTCGGTCCACTCGCCGGTGCGTCGCGTGAATTATGTAGTAGATGCCGCCCGCCTCGGTCAGATCACCGACTATGACAAGCTCACCCTGGAAGTGTGGACCAACGGGGCCGTGCTGCCCGCCGACGCCGTCGGCCTGGCCGCCAAGCTGCTCAAGGATCACATGAGCATCTTCATCAACTTCGAGGAAGAGATCGAGGCTGAAGGGCGCAGCGAGGAAGGCCGCATTCTGCTGCGCAACGACAACCTCAACCGCTCGGTCGAAGAGCTGGAACTGTCGGTCCGCAGCTACAACTGCCTCAAGAACGCCAACATCCAGACCATCGGCGAGCTGGTGCAAAAGACCGAAGCCGAGATGCTCAAGACCAAGAACTTCGGCCGCAAGAGCCTGAACGAGATCAAGGAAATCCTCGCCCAGATGGGCCTCTCGCTGGGCATGAAGATCGACGAGCAAGGCAATGCCGTGCCCGGGCCCACCAGCATTTCGCCGGCTGTCGCCCTGGCCGCCAACTACAGCCACTTTGACGACGAGGACGAACCACTGGATTCGGTGGACCTGCAGTTGCCCACCGAGACGGAGAATTTTTGAGAACAGGGACTAGGGACGTAGGGACTAGGGACTAGAAAGGCGATCACGCGCTTAGTCCTTAGTCCCTAGTCCCTCGGTCCCTCAGTCCCTAGAAGAAAGAGAGTTTCACCATGCGCCATCGCAATGCAGGATTCAAGCTCGGACGCAATACCAGCCACCGTCGCGCTTTGCTGCGCAATCTGGTCACGTCCGTCATCGTGGAAGATCGCGTGGAGACCACCGTGGCCAAGGCCAAGGCGGTTCGTCCGCTGGTTGAAAAGATGATCACACTAGGCAAGAATGGCGATCTGCACTCGCGCCGCCAGGCCCACAGCTTTCTCATGACCGACCAGTCCGTCGAGCGGCTCTTCGAGACAGTGGCACCGCGCTACGGCGACCGCCAGGGCGGCTATCTGCGCATCGTTCGGACTGGATTCCAAAAAGGCGACGGGGCTGAGAAGGCCTTCATCGAACTGCTAGGCGCCGAAAAACAGCTCGATGCCAAGCGCCAGAAGCGCGACGAGATCAAGGCCAAGAAACGCGCCGAACTGGAAAAACAGTTGGAAGAGTCGAAGAAGGAAGAAGAAGTCAAAGAAGAAGCCGCGTAGGACTGGCCCTTCGGCTGCGCTCAGGGCAGGCTGTCCTGGCGGAGATTTTTGGGGCACATTCGCACCAACGGGCGCATCCCCTCGCGGGATGCGCCCGTGTTTATTTGGAACAGATGGGCCGAATTCCTACACTGGCCTCATCAGCCGCTTGGGCCGCATCAAGCGCATGTAGATGTAGACTGCCAGTTGTAGCGCGATGGCGCCGGAACAATCCAGCAGCACATCCCAGACTGATCCGGAGCGATTGGGCAGATACGTCTGGTGCCATTCGTCGGTGCTGGCCACCAGAGCCGTTCCCAGCAGCGCAAGGAAAGTGTCCTCGAGGAAGTAGGAGTGCGGCAGCGTCATCCACCAGGCGCGCAGCCACGCCAACCCAATGAACCCGTAGCCGAAAAAGTGCCCGCACTTGCGGATCGCGTGATGAATCACGTCCCAGCGCGCATTTCTTACAGGCCCGAAGAGGGACTCCCAGAGCCAGCGCAGCGGCCCGCTGGTGTGGTTAGAGCCAAACAGTTCCGTGGATTCCAACACGATGACGCCGATGCCGATGGCAACCGGCAACCATGCGCTCAACCAGAACTTGAGGCCTTGGCGGGCTACTATGTCTCGATTCTCCCCGGCGGTGCGTACAGGCACTAATCGCTCTTTTCTGAGTCAGAATCTACTACGGCGGGTAAATCCAGCGCCACCAGGGCAAACCGAGTCTGGCTATTACTCGAATTCTCAAAGCCTACAATGTGCTGGTGGCGTTTGGAGCCGGCCTTCAACTCCAGTTCACTCCTCTTGAAGTTGTAATTTCCCGTGTTGAGCTTCACATTACCGTTACTTTTGTCGTCCGTGCAGCCCAGCCCCTCGGAGGTAGTCGTCGGTGTGCCCACCGGAACTTTGTCTTTGCAGGTAATCACGTTGCCATAGCGGCCCAGCGCTTTCTTGTAGAAAGCGGTCACCTTCTCCTCGGAATCAGGCGTTTGATAGGAGACTACCTTCACCTTCAACTGCCACTCGCCGAAGCCCATTTGCACATCGGCTGACTTGTGGTGGTCGTCATCCATCACCTGCGTGGCGCCCGGATAGACCGGCAATCCCAGATCAGCAGCCGATGTCTGATCTGTGTTCACATGGATGCCGCCAAACGGCGTATCAATCTGCACCTTTTTGTCTTCGCCGTTGGGGCCTTTTTCCGTTTGAATCCTGCATCCGGCCAATCCGGCTGCCAACGCCAGGCTCACTGCTAAAGTTGCCGCTGTACGCGTTCTATTGAAACTCATGGAAATCGCCCTCCAACCTGTTATACGTCCGCATCCGTGAAAAGGTTCCTCGAATCGCACGGCCTGCTGCAACACATTTTTGCCGCCTGCCCGCCGTTCAGTGCTGCGAGGGCCCGTCCTCCTTCGTGCTGGTAGCGAAGAGGATCGCCACGGTGAAGACCAGAACGATGACGGCGATGACAACGAAGGGGGAAGATATGTTCAAAGTGCAAACTCCTGTCTTCTAGAGTAACAAAAAGAGGCTCCGTTTCCGGAGCCCCTTCAAGCTTGATTGTGACGGATCTACTACTTCGGCCCGCCGTTGGGGTAATCCACGCGGATGGTCAGGATTTCGTAGGGGTGAATCGGCGCCTTCACCACATCACCGGTCACAGGCAGCGGGCTGCCTTCCGGCGTCTCCATCAGGTTGGTGACGGTGGCCGCGGTCGCTCCCGGCGGCACGTGGAATTCGGCTATCGTTTCTTTGCCGGCCCACTCGTAGACGCGGAAGATGAGGCCGTTCGCGTCTTCGGCCTTCTTCACAGCAGTCAGGACAACATTCTCCGGCGCGACCGAGGCAAAGGAGTGCGAGGCGGGCAGCGAGCCGGGATGAGCCGTGGTGACGACGGCGGTGAGCGGGTAGTTGTACTCGTAACCGTGGCGCACGGTGAGCGCGTCCTTCCATGTTCCGGCATGCGGATAGAGCGCGTAGTGGAAGTGGTGATGGCCCATGTCGGCTTCGGCGTCGGGCCACTTAGGCGAGCGCAGCAGCGTCAGCCGCAACATATTGCCCACGGCGTCGTAGCCGTACTTGGTCTGGTTCAGCACGCTTAGGCCGTGCTGCTTGCCGTCGGAGCCGATTCCGCCCAGGTCAGCCCAGCGCATTGCCGCAACCTCGAATTGCGCCTGCTCCCAACTGTTGTTGCGCGTGGTTGCCCGGTCGATGGTTCCGTAGGGAATCTCGTAGGTAGCAAACGGCCCGGAAGCCGCCAGCGGAAAGGCCGCCTTCAGCAGCACATGCGACTCGTGCCAGTCAATCTCGTTGTCGATGTCCACCTGATTGGCTCCCGGAGCGAGATCGATGGTCTGAACGAACTTTGAATCTTTCCGGTGCCCGATGACGCGGATTTTAGGGAGCGGAGTATTGGTTCCCACAAGTTCTACTGAATCGGGATGATCGATAACCATTGGCGGCACATCGAGTGTCCCAGGATCGACGTTCCAGGCGTCGTAGTCCTTGGGCGTGTCTTTGAAGAACTGCAATTGATTGCCGCAGGCGCCAGCTGCGAAAGTCTCAGTGCTGGAATGCTTGTCAAAGAGGCTGGTGATGCACCCTGACTGTTTGCTGACGGTTATGCTGATATTTGCGTTTTCGATGACAAGGTTATCGGAGGTGTCGTGTAATTGCGTTGCATGAAAAGTCGGGCCATTCTGCGCTACTGAGAAAATCCGATAGGTCTTGTATCCCAATGCTGGGACGTCGCGGGCGAAAATCCGTGCTTCTGTCACACCAGTTAGTTTGTCGAACGACACCAACTCCGTCCCATCGATCTTTCCGGTAGTGACGTCCTCGGCTTGAATACCCGCAGGGTTTGCACCAGGTAACTGGACCTGCACCGTCACCGTTCCAGACCGCTTCCAACCCAGAGGATTGAAAATCACGACGGGAAGAGCATCGGGGTGCTTTACCTCGGTGTCGATCTTCTCTGCTACAGCCCCCAGCGCCCCCGCATCAATCTCATTCGTAGACCAGCGCACCACATCGTAATCCTTCTGCGCGTCCCTATAGATTTGGCCGATGCCAGAGCCTGCGGCTAAATCGTGGAACTGGTTGAACAAAACTTTCTTCCAGTCTTCCGTCAATTCCTTTCCCGGATACTCACGGCCATCAAGCCATGCCAGCGACGCCCACTTCTCGGCGTTGAGTACCTCGACCTCGGCCTCGCGCATATTCTGTTTATGGTTGGCCTGGGTGGTCATCACGCCGCGGTGATACTCGAAGTACAGTTCGCTCTTCCAGGTGGGAATGTTGACCTTGCCGGGAATTGCCGGCGGAGGCGTGTAGCCCTTGGCAATCGATTGGTAGTTCCATACAGGGCTGTCGGGCGCAATCTGATATTCGAGCAACGAGAAATAACTCTGCGCCGTGCCGAACTCGATCTTCGGCGTCACATGACCGGGCTGCTCCCAATGAAAGCCCTCGTCGAGAATGGCGCGCGTAGGTCCGCCGCCATGGTCGCCGATGCCGTAAAGGTCCATGATGCCCGGCAGCCCGGTGGCCTGCTTTTGCGCGATGGTGAAGTCGCGCGCCAGGCGCACCAGGTTCAGATTGTCGTTGGCGTAGTCGTGCGGGAAGTAGGTGAGCACCTTGGAGCCATCGGGCGACTCCCACCAGAAAAACTTGAAGGGCAACTGGTTGGTGTCGCACCAGGCCATCTTCTGCGTCACAAAATAATCGATGCCGCTCTTTTTGTAGATCTGCGGCAACTGCCACGTATAACCAAAACTATCCGGATTCCAGCCGATGCGCGTGTCCACGCCGTATTGCTGCTTGAACCAGCGCTTGCCTACCAGCAACTGGCGCACCAGCGATTCGCCGTCAGGCATATTCAGGTCCGGCTCGACCCACATTCCGCCGACAATCTCCCAGCGGCCTTCCTTGATGCGTTGCGCAATCTCGGCGTTCATCTCAGGATATTTGTCGGCGATCCACTCGTTGTAAGCCGCGGCCGACTGCGTGTAAGTGTACTCGGGGTACTCGTACATCAGTTGCAGAGCGGTGCCGAAGGTGCGCTTCACCACGTCCACTGTTTCGGTCCACGGCCACAACCAGGCCGCGTCGATGTGCGAGTTGCCGGTAAGATGGAAGGTCGCCTGCTGGAGAAGTGGCTTCAGCGCATCGAGCCTGGCGTGCGCCGCCTTCAAGCTTGCATCAAATTTCAATTGGTCATGAGCATCCAGAGCCGCCAGGTCCACGGTGCGGATGGCGTCTGAAAGCGTAGCCAGTTGCGCGGCGTCATTCGGCGCCAGAGCGGGAACCAGCAACGCCGCCGACAAAAACTCCTGGCGCAGATCCTCGGGATTCGGGCGGCCTTCCGGGAAGTCGATCTTCAGTGTTGCGCCCTTGAAGTTCTTGTCGTCCACCGTGTGCAGCAGCTTGACGGCCACCGTCACCTTATCGCCGGGCTTGGCATTATCGAACAAAACCACTGACTCCAGATCGTCGCCCATGGCTACCCGCCGGCCGTTGAAGTAGAGAATCTCCGGCATGGGGCCATTGGCGTAAGCATGGAACTGAAACCAGATGCGCGCTCCGGTCAGGTCGTAGCCGTTCAGCGTGGGAGGAATCTGATACGTCTGGCGAAACCAGACCGCATCCTTGGGCGCCTTCGTGCTTATGGCGATAGGTTGCCAGTCGCTCTCGTCCAGGTTCAGGGCCTCGCCATGCGCCAGGTCGCCGGCATGGAGCTTCCAGGCCCCATCCGGCAGCTCACGAAGGCTGGAGAGGCGGTCGATCACCGAGCGGGTGTCGGACGGCAGATTGGCCGCAATCTGGGCGGCCTGGGAGGCAGTCTGCGCCGTGGCCCGGCCAACAAGCAAGGTGGTGGCGGCAAGGATGGACAGGCAGGCAAAACGAACGATACGCAACTTCAAAGCAGAATTCATCGCAAAAAAATCCTCTCCGTCATGGTAAGGCCTGAAAACTCCTTATGGAACCTAAGATTGCGCCGGCGCGGAGATAGGCCTGATGAAAATCGCCGCCAAAGCAGAAATATTGGTGAAATAGCCCCCGATTCACAGGTCCGGCGGAGGAATCGCAGGCTCATTCCGCGCATCTAATATGCAGTCACATCAGACAAATCAGCCTTGAGGTCTACCCTATTTGATTTTTGAAGCAGTTACAGGAAACCATACATCAAGGAGAGATAGCATACCACAATATGGGATACCGTCCCCCTCCTTAGAGTGCATACTAGAGACTAGGCTGCTTCCCCAGCGGATTATGGGACCGTTGTGTGGCCTTTGGAGATCACCCAACCCGGAGCCCGTCCGTTGTACTGGCCACCCACCATGCGCAAAAAACATTGACGTCACAAGATGCGGAATTACAGAGAGGAATTTATGACTTCTGCTGCTCGCTTTCCCGGCATTCGGGTCACTGCTAATGGAAACCAGCTTGTCTCGTACCACACCGAGACGCGGATCGCCGACGCCGGCGTTTTTTATCCGATTACGCCTTCCACGGAGGGCGGCGAGCTCTTCCAGCAGGCCTATGCTGAAGGCCATTTGAACGTCTTCGGGAACAACACCATCGCCATCGAAACTGAGGGTGAGCATGCGGCCCAAGGCGGCGCGATTGCGCATTCGGTTTGCGGCAAGCGCGTGGTGAACTTCACCTCCGGCCAGGGAGTGGTTTACGGCGTGGAGCAGTATTATCACGCGCCCGGCAAAGGCTCGACGATGGTGCTGGAGGTGGGCGCGCGCGCGCTGACCAAGCAGGCCCTCAATGTGCACTGCGGCCACGACGACATTTACGGCGCTCTGGATACCGGCTGGATCATGCTCTTCGGCAAGGACGCACAGCAGGCCGCCGATCAGGCGCTCATCTTGCGCCGCGTGACGGAATTGAGCCTGACTCCCGGCATGAACATCATGGATGGCTTCCTCACCACCCACCTGGAACGCACATTCTACAAACACGAATCCGGACTGATTCGCGAGTATCTGGGTGCACCTGACGACATCATCGACTGCCCCACCGAGGCGCAGCGCACATTGTTTGGCCCCACACGCCGCCGCGTTCCCAAGATGCTGGACCTGACGAATCCTGTTTTGCTTGGTCCGGTGCAGAACCAGGAACACTACATGAATGGCGTGGTGGCGCGGCGCAACAACTTTGCCGAACCGATTCTACAATTCCTGGAGGACGCCTACGCGCAGTTTGCCGTGCTGACCGGCCGGAGCTACGGGCTCATCAGCAAATACAAAACCGACGATGCCGAGACGGTTTTTGTCTCCCTCGGCTCGGCCGCTGAAAACATCGAGGCCGCGGTCGACTACCTGCGCGAGACGCGCAAAGCAAGCGTCGGCTCCATCCACGTCAACGTGATTCGCCCCTTCCCTGAAGCAGCCATCGTGGCTGCGCTCAAAGGAAAGAAGAACGTCATCATACTGGAGCGCACCGATGAAGCCTTGGCCGGCGACAACCCGCTGGCCCGCGACATCCGCACCGCCATCTCCAAGGCGCTGCAATCCACCGCCGGCCTGCCTGCGATTACGCTCGCGGAAGTTCCGAAGATCTACGGCGGCAGCTACGGCCTTGGCTCGCGCGACTTCCGCCCCGAACACATTATTGGCGCTTACGAATTCGCCACCGCCAACCGCGCCCGTAAGGACGGCAAGCGCGCCTCCGATGGCGTTTCGTTTTTCGTTCTCGGCATTGACCATCCCTATGCGGTCATCGGCGACGAGACTCCGTCGCTGCTGCCCGAGGGCGCGGTGGCTGTGCGCTTCCACTCCATCGGCGGCTGGGGCGCAATCACCACCGGCAAAAATCTCGGCGCAATTCTGGGCGATCTTAACGATTTGATTTACGAGCGCGACGGCCTCAAGGATAATCTGGGCAATCCCAAGGAAGTCATCCACGTCAGCGCTAACCCCAAGTACGGCTCGGAGAAGAAGGGCGCGCCTACCTCGTACTTTATGGTCGCCGCCAAAGACCGCATCCGCGTCAACTGCGATCTGCGCCACGTGACTGTAGTTTTGTGTTGCGACCCCAAAGCCTTCACACACACGAATCCGCTGGATGGCATGGCCGAAGGCGGCTCGCTGGTTTGGGAGTCCGATCAGCAAGGCGAGCAGGCATGGGAGCAGTTGCCGCTGTGGGCACGCAAACAGATTATCGATAAAAAGATTCGCGTTTTCACGCTGCCCGGCTTTGAAATCGCAAAAAAAGCCACCGATCGCGGCGACCTGCAACTGCGCATGCAGGGTAATGCTTTTCTGGGCGCGTTCTTCCGCGTCAGCACCCTGCTCAAGGAATTCGGCATCACGCAGGAGCAGTATCGCGCCGTGGTTCGCAAGCAGTATGTAAGTAAGTTCGGAAAGTTGGGCGACGCCGTCGTCGAGTCCAACATGGAAGTCATGATGCAGGGCTACGAACAGGTGACGGAGATCAAGATCGGCACACTGACGGCGGCCGACCATTCTTCCCTGCGCGGCCAGGCGCTGCTGCCGATTCTTGAACTGGCCGCCGCCGGAGGTTCATGTGGAACCGGCTGCCGCTCCCATGCGCTGCCCGCCGGCCAGGCTGTGCGCACGCCTTTGACCAGAGTTGCCAATTTCGACGCTGAGTTCCGCTCGCACTTTGGATATAATCAGCCCGCCACACCGCTCGCGGCCATGGGATTGGTTGCCGCCGCAACCGGCGACACAGCTTCTAAATATGTTGCACGCCGCGAGACGCCGCTCTTCATCGCCGAGAACTGCACCCAGTGCATGGATTGCATCTCGGTATGCCCGGACACTGCGCTGCCCAACACCGCGCAGGATATGAGCACGCTGCTGCGCACCGCCGTCTCCTATTACGTGGCCGATGCGAAAGATCGTGCCCAGCTCCTGGCCGCGCTACCGGAGATTGAGAGCCAGGCCCGTCAGCGCATGACGGCAGAGATCAAAACCGGTACTCCGCTCCCCACAATCCTTCGTGAAGTTACTAACTCACTCGATGGATTCTCAACTAAGTCAAAAGATCAGTTCTTTGAGATTCTCGACAAAGTCCCCATGGCTTATCAGAAGGTGACTGCCATCTTCTCGTCGCCTGAGCGCAAAGCTCCCGGTTCAGGCGGTATCTTCTCGATTTTTGTCAGCGATCTCTGCAAGGGCTGCGCCGCCTGCGTAACCGCCTGCGGCGATCACCAGGCGCTGAAAATGGTCGCGGAGACTGAAGAAGTCAACGCCAAACACATGACCGGCACGGGCTTCCTCGACCTGCTGCCTGACACATCGCAGAAGTTTCTCGGCCTCTTCAACGCCGCCAATCCGGCCGACTCCAAGACTGCGACATTGCGCAACATGCTCATGGTTCGCTCCACTTATGACGCGCTGGTGGCAGGCGACGGCGCCTGCGCGGGCTGCGGAGAAAAAAGCGTACTGCGCTCCATCGCCGCGGTCACCGAGGCTTACATGCGCCCCGTCTTCCATGCCAAGAGCGACCGCTTCCTGGCCAAGGCCGGCGAACTGGAAAAGAACGGCGCGGCTCGCCTCGCCCATCTCCAGGCCACCAGCCCTGCTGAGTACGCACTGCTCCGTCAGGCCATCGCGCATCTCGTCATGGGCCTGGGTGGTGAAGATGAGAAAGATACCAAGGCGCGCATCGCTGCGTATGAAGCTGCCAATGGCCTCCTCACCGACGCACAGCTGGTAGAAGCTATCGCCGCCGTCCTGCTGACCGAGGCCTTCAACCACAAGAACCTGCAAGCGGTCGATGGCCGATTGGCGAACGGCATGAGCGTGATGGCCATGGCCGCGCACACCGGCTGCAACACTGTTTACGGATCGACCGCGCCAAACAATCCTCACCCCTACCCATGGATGAACTCTCTCTTCCAGGACGGCGTCACCGTCGGCTGGCTCATGGGCGAGAGCTTCATCGTCGATCACGCGCGCCGCTCCGTCATCCCAGAGCGGCTCGCAGACATCCTCCTCACGCGAGACTCCGGAGCAGAAGCTGACGGCTCTTCCTCCGATCGGGGCAGTTCAGACGTCATCGATGCTCAGGAGTATTACAACCTCAGCCACTTCACCGATGCGTTGATGACCGACCAGGAAATCGTCGAGCTGCCCAAGGTCTGGGCGGTCGGCGGCGACGGCGGCATGGGCGACATCGGCTACCAAAACGTTTCCAAGGTGGTGCTGCAGAACCGGCCCAACGTCAAGGTCTTGATGCTGGATACGCAGGTCTACTCCAACACCGGCGGGCAGAACTCCGACTCGACGCCCATGTTGGGCGGCGGCGACATGAACACCTTCGGCGCGGCCACGCAGGGCAAAAACACCGAGAAGAAAACCGTCGCGGAAACCTTCCTCGCCGGTCACGGTTCGCCCTTCGTCGCCCAGGTCTCCATGGCCAACGCGCCCAAGCTCTACCGTGCCATCCTCGACGGCCTAGAATATCGCGGGACAATGTTCATCCAGGCCTTCACCACCTGCCAGCCTGAGCACGGCGTCGCCGACGACATGGCCCTCATCCAGGCGCAGCGCGTGCGCGACTCGCGCGGCGTGCCCGAGTTCGTCTTCAATCCGCGCCTCGGCGAAACCTATCAGGAAGCCCTGGACATCAAGGGCAATCCGTCGATTGATCTGGACTGGTACGAAACCAAGAACAAGGTCACCGGCGAAACCTCCCACTACACCGTCGCTCACTGGTGCACGACAGAAGCTCGTTTCCGCAATCACCTGAAAAAGATCAAGCCCGATGCGGCGGCCAAACTTATCCCGCTCGATAACATGCTGGTCCGCATAACTCAACAAGACGTGGTCTACCGCCGCTATCTCACCCCCGGCCACCGCGCCTTCATCCCCGACTTCGGCGTCTACATCACTTATGAGGAGAACGGCAAAACCGAGTACCGCGCCATTAGTCGCCAGTTAGTCATGTTCTGCGTGGAGCGGCGTAAGTCGTGGCGCATGTTGCAATCGAAGGCCGGCATTCAGAATAAGGAGTACGCCGCCCAGCGCGACCTCCTCGCCGAAGTAGACTCCGGCAAGCTGCCGCTCGAAGAGCTCCTGACCCGCGGCCATGAAATCCTCAAGGAGCGCCTGACCGCTACGCCAACTAAAGCCTGAGCAATTAGGTACTCTATCCTCTGCTCTGTCATCCTGAGCGACCCTGAGCTTGTCGAAGGGGAGTCGAAGGATCTGCGGTTGTTTTAGTGACTTTGAAAGAGCATAACTTCAGTCGTGCCGCAACAGCCAACAACAATTCCTATCAAACACGAACGCGGACCGTAATGTCCGTGTTCGTGTTTCAATGCGAAATGACCTTAATGAGGATTCACCGGTTTGGCGGAGTAAATGATGAGATCGACGACTTCATTGTTTTCGAACTGGAAAATGATGGCTAGTCCACGATCCGGATAGGCAAGCATTTCCAAAGGACCAGAAGCTGTAGGACGTTTGGAATAGCGGTAGTTTGGACCGAACATCTTGATGACTTCCGCTCTGGTCACTTGGCGGGAAAGACTCAAGGTGAACCCTCCAAGTGTTGTTCCACCTTTGATGTATGCCTCAAGCGATCCGGGAAACGGATCGGATACCTGATAGTTCCACAAGGGTTCACCCGAATCGCTATCTTTTGTGATAGTGGATGGACTGCCTAGAACTCGAAACACGTCATCCTTACTGCTGGATCCAACGGTAAGACCACGATAGGTTGCGGGCGTCCATGATGGCGCTGGCAATTTCTGAGCGTGCAGCGGAGGAACTTGCAAGAAAATGAGTGTAGCTAGGAGCAGAATGGCTGCACTCCTCACCTTCCGTAATTCAGTTTGTTGCCACATGCGCATTTCCCTCCCGATTCAGTCTACCCGCTTATGTCGACTTTCAGACGGGTGCCCCAGGTCCGGATTTTCGGACCACCATTGAAAATTCAAGCCTTATAGCAAGTACTGCACCTTGGCCGCCCCCAGCGAATTCAACCTGCGGTCGAAGGTAACGAGAGTCGCGTTGGAGATGGCCGCGAAGGCGGCCAGATAAGCATCCGTCCAGGCATTCGGCCCACCGGCGATCTTCTCGCCGAGTTCTCTCCAGCGCTCACTCAAGCCGGGCGGTTCGGCAAGAAAATCAACGTGCGGGTCCATGCGCCACGCATCGTAGACAAGCCATGCCTGAGGCGGCGCAAGCACATCTTCGCCCATCACATGCTGATTCGTGAGCAAGCGCAACAAACCCAACTCGGTGCTGCGGCAGAAGGCGATCCGGGCGTCTTCCATGCCCTCCAGCCAAGCCTTGGCTCGCGCATGGTGAATATGCCGGTTGGAAGTAAGCCCGATCCAGAGATTAACGTCAGGCAAGCAGATCATCGAAGTCGTAGTCCTTCAAATCCAGAACCCCTGGGCTTTTCGAGGGAACCAAAGGCAGCTTGACCGGTGTTTGACCGGAGCGGACGCCCGGAACAGTGCCTAATTCACGCTCCACGGCGCGAATCACGAATTCATCCATCGTAACTCCTTGCAGGCGAGCGATTTGCTCACCTTGGCGGAATAAAGGCTCTGGAAATTCGATGGCGGTGCGCATAGCGTTTCCTCAAAGATATCTTACACTGATTTTGGGGACCCAGTCGTACCATGCTTCCAGAAGAAGACGCGGAAGACAAACTCCGGAGACCTCGAACTGGCCAAGCGACGTTACAAGGAACTGGTACGGGAGATTGGAAAATGACGAAGACCAAGGTATACGAAAGCGTGTGGGATGCCATCGAGCCCGATCCGGTCGAAGCGGAGAACCTCAAGCTCCGTTCGTCTCTCATGCTGGCCCTCAAGCGCCAAATCAAGAACCAGGGACTCACACAAGCCGAAGCTGCCAAAGTTCTGGGTGTTACTCAGCCGCGCATCTCCAACCTCCTCCACGGCAAAATCGACCTCTTCGGCCTGGATATTTTGGTCAAAATGGCCGCCATCGCCGGGTTGCGGGTGACGATGCGGATAAAGAAGGCCGCGTGACCGGTTTTAGGCAGGATTTGGAGGAAATTGGGTAATGAAGACCAAAATCGCCACTTTCCCCCTGCGTCTGCCGGTCTCTCTCAAGACGGCTCTTGAGCACCTCAGCGACCGCGACGGAACCAGTATGAACCAGTTTCTGGTGGTTGCCGCCGCGGAGAGGATTGCCGCCATGCAGATCGAGGAGTTCTTCTCGCAGCGCCGCAACCGCGCCGACCGCGAGGCCTTCCGTCGCATCCTCAACCGCCAGGGTGGAGAAGCTTCGTCTCCTGAAGACACGTGGGACAATCCTGCTTCCGTATAAGCCTTCTCGTCCAGCTCATTCAGAAGCGCCTTAGAGGTGACCAGGGTGAACTGCTAATGCTGCCGCCAGATTGGCCTCGCGCCGTACTAACGCCGGCCAACCGGCAACCAATCGCCCACCCGGCTTCCCCAAGATGGCCTTCCGGTGCGACAATCGTTGCGTCGGGGCAGTCCATACAATACCGCTCTGTCCTGAGGAGAAAACCACCATGAAGCGTCTTCTAATCTGTGCGAGTCTGTTCGTTGCCGTCGCTGCTTTATCTGCCCAGCCAGCCCCGTCGAAAGCCCCGCCAAAGGGTCCGCCGACCAGCCCGCCGGCCACTGCAACGGTGACTATCGATGGCAAAACTATCACCATCGCCTACAACGCGCCCTATGTGAAGGGCCGCGCCGGACACATCTTCACTAGAGATGGGCTGATCAGCACCAACCCCGGCTATCCAGTTTGGCGCGCAGGCGCGAATGCCGCCACCAAGCTGCACTCCGAGGCGGATATCACCCTGGGCGGATTGAAGGTTCCCAAGGGCGACTACACCCTGTTTGTGGACATCGCCGACCCCGACAACTGGGTGCTGATTGTGAATAAACAGACCGGCCAGTGGGGCCTCAAGTACGACAAGACGCAGGATCTGGGCCGCGTGAAGATGACCATGAGCAAACCGCTCGCGACGGTCGAGAAGCTGAAGTACACTCTCGAGGCCCTCGGCGGCACCACCGGCAAGCTCACCCTGGAATGGGAGAATCACTCGGCATCCGTTCTCATCGCGGTGCATTAAGTCGGCGAGAGAAGATCATTTGCAGCGGGGTGGGAGTCATCGAACCTCATGGCGCGCTAGCGCCACCCGCCCCACCGCAGGTGGTTTGCAGATAATTACCGCCCTGCCGATACAATAGGAGTAGTGTGTGAATTCGTCCCTGAAGGGGTAAAGACTTGCCTTTATATGCCTATCGTTGTACCAAGTGCGGCCACCGCTTTGAAAAAATCCAGAACTTCAACTCTGAGCAGGAGCTCGTTTGCCCCGTATGCCAAGGCGTGCTGGAGCGTCCGCTCACCGCGCCGCGCCTGCACTTCAAGGGCGGAGGCTTTTATGTGAACGACTACGCGAGCAAAAGCAACGCGTCTGCCTCCGAGCCTACACCGGCCGAGATCAAGACCCCTTGCGGCGGAAGCTGCGGAGCGGCTTGCCCCGCCGTCGCGGCGGCCTCTTCCGCTTCTACTGGCGATTCGTCGAAGAAATAGCGAGCCAAAGATACTTTTCCAGATTTCTGCCATCCCATATCTGATACAAGCGCAACCGGGCGTCGACGTAGGATAATGGTGTCCTTGAACTCTCAAGGCCCATCGATGACGCCAACCTCTACGCCGCCTCCTTCGCAATCCAGATCCGCGGGAATTCGCGCGCTTGTTCTGACAGCCGCCCTCCTCTTTGCCGCGGGGCTTGTTGCCGGCTTCTTTCATCCCCATGCCGAGCTTGCAGTCGCCCTTCGCTGGACCGGCCTCGGCCTCTTCGTTCCCTTCGCCGCGCGACGCCGCTCTCTCCTGGTGTGGACCTTCTTCGCCATGCTGGCCGGTGCAGAACTGGGAGTGGACGCGCCCAGCATCGCAGCGCAGAGCCACTTTCTCGCCGACATCTTTCTGCGGCTCATCCGCATGATTGTCGCGCCGCTTATCTTTGGCGGAATCGTCACCGGCATCGCCGGTCACAACGAACTGCGCGGCGTGGGTCGCGTGGCCGTCAAGTCCATCATCTTCTTTGAAGTTGTCACCACTATCGGGCTGATTCTCGGTGCCGTCGCCATCAACCTCACCCAGGCCGGAGCCGGCGTTACGCTGCCCGCCTCCATTCAGGCTGCCATGCCCGCTGCGCGCCCCGAAGGCTGGCAGCAGATTCTGCTGAACATCTTCCCGGAGAACATCGCCAAAGCTGTCGCGGAGAATCAAATCCTCCAGGTCGCCATCTTCGCGCTGCTCTTCGGCGCGGCGCTGGCCACCCTGCCGGAGAAGAAGCGTGCTCCTCTTGTCTCCGTTTTGCAATCGCTGACCGAGACCATGTTCCGCCTCACTCGCATCATCATGGTCACCGCACCTGTAGCCGCCGGTGCCGCGCTGGCATACACGGTGGGCAGCATGGGCCTTGCCACGCTGCTGCCGCTGGTCAAGCTCCTGGTCACCAACTACGTCACGCTAACAATATTTCTGCTGCTGGTATTTGTGCCTATCTTGTTCATGGCGCGCATTCCCCTCGGCCGTTTTATCGCCGCCGTTGCCGAGCCCGCTGCCATCGGCTTCGCCACCACATCGTCGGAAGCCGCGTTGCCCCTGGCCATGGAGCGTATGGAAGAGTTCGGCGTGCCGCGTTGGATCGTCTCCTTCGTTATCCCCACCGGATACAGCTTCAACCTGACCGGCTCCACCCTCTATCTCTCCATGGCCGCACTCTTTGCTGTGCAGGCGGCGGGCCTCCATTTTTCCGTGGGACAGCAGATCGTCCTGCTGGCCACTTTAGCGCTCACCAGCAAAGGCATTGCCGGAGTGCCCCGCGCTACCATCGTTACCCTGCTGGCTGTCGCCGGTTCCTTCCAGATTCCCGCCGCAGCCGTGCTGATGCTGCTCGGCGTGGACACGCTGATGGACATGGGCCGCACCGCCCTGAACGTCATCGGCAACTGCATGGCAGCCGCCGTCGTTGCGCACTGGGAGGGAGAACTAAAACCCGCGGCGAACACCCCCAGCCCGATAAGATAGTTTCAGTACAACAATCATGTCCTTGCTTGACCCCATCCCGTCGCCGGTGTTGGATGCCGATTTTGCCGCTCTCGAGTGGGAGGCGCTTCTCGCACTTTGTTCTTCATTTGCTGCTTCGCCGGTGGGACGGCAGGCCATTCTCGACCTCAAGCCGTCCACCGATGAGGAATGGATCGCCGGCCAGCATCAGCTCACCGCCGAGCTTCGTCTGCTGCTCGAAGAGCAGACTTCCATTCCCGTCGGCGGCCTCTTCGATCCCACGCAACAAGCGACCAAGGCGCAGATTCCCGGCGCGGCGCTCGAATCAGGCGAGCTGCAAGCCATCGCGCGCCTGGCCAACGACGTGGCCTCCTGGCAATCGCTGCTGCAATCGCCTCCGGTGCGTCTGGTGGGCAAGCTGCCCAGACTCGCCCAGCTTTCGTCGGCGCTCACCGGAAGCCTTCGTCCTCTCGCCGAGTCCATCGAGCGCACCATTCAGCCCGACGGTTCGCTGGCCGACAATGCTTCGCCCGAGCTGGGCCGCATCCGCCGCGAACAGGAGCGCCAGAAAAAACAAATCGAAGAATCCCTGCGCGCCACACTCCGCAAGCTCGCCTCGGAGGGCGCCACGCAGGAAGATCTCATCACCATCCGCGGCGACCGCTTCGTCATTCCTGTCCGCAGCGAACTCAAGCGGCGCGTCAGCGGAGTGGTCCACGGCGTCAGCTCCTCGGGCCAGACGGTTTACCTGGAGCCTCTGGAAACCATCGAACAGAACAACGAACTGGTTCGGCTCATCGAGGAGGAGCAGGCCGAGATTCACCGCATCTTCATGGCACTCACACGCCAGGTGGGCGGCTATGCTCACGCTCTCATCGAGGGAGCGCGCGTACTTGCGCTCGTCGATAGCCTCCAGGCTCGTGCCCGCTTTGCCCGCGACTACAACTGCGTGGCCCCAGCCATCACGCCTGATCTTCTGCATCTTGAGGCCGCCCGTCACCCTCTGCTCGAAAGGCATCTCCGCGTGACTGGCGGCCATGTTGTTCCGCTCACTCTTGAACTCACCGCAGCGGAGCGACAGCTCATCATCAGCGGCCCCAACACCGGCGGCAAAACCGTCACGCTCAAAACCACAGCGCTGCTGGCCATGATGGCTCAGGCCGGCCTGCCCATCCCTGCCACGGCAGCCAGCTTTCCCGTCTTCACCGCGTTTTTGGCCGACATCGGCGATGCGCAATCCATCGAGGCGGAACTCTCCACCTTTTCCGCGCACATCACCAACCTCGACCGTCTCTCGCGCCTTGCTGGCGACAATTCATTGGTCCTGCTCGACGAACTTGGCTCCTCCACTGATCCTGAAGAAGGTTCCGCGCTCGCCGTCGCCATCGCCAGCCATTTTTTGACAGCAGGAGCATGGACTCTTATCTCCACGCATCACACCTCGCTCAAGGTCTACGCTGCCAACACCGATGGTGTGCTCAACGCCGCGGCCGGCGTAGACGAACTAACGCTCGCGCCCAACTACCAGTTGCGCCTCGGCGTTCCCGGCGCGTCTGCCGGCATCCAAACCGCCGAGCGTCTCGGCCTGAACGCCGCCATCATCGCCGCCGCGCGCCAGCGTCTCGGTTCGCAACAGGTGGACATTGCCCGCTTCCTCGATAAGCTGCATAGCGAGCTCACGCAACTCGAAGCGGATCGCAAGGCCGCTCGCGTAGAACAGTACGCGCTCAACCAGGAGCGATCCAGGCTCGCGCGCGAAGGCGACGTCGAACTGCGCCAGCGCACCCGCGAGCTTGAAACTAAGCTGGCCTCATTGCTCAAGGACTTCGAGTTCCAGATGCGTGAGACGGTCCGCGCCATCGAAGATCGCGCCGGTCAGCAAAAGCTTTCCAAGGAAGCGGAACGCCGCATCCTGCGCCTGCGTCGCGAGTTTCAGGAGAGCTTCAACCAGACTGTCGTCGCCCACCGCACCGGCGCCGATGTTGGCGATGCCGACGCCCAGCCGCACATCCTCAAGCACATTGCTGCCGGCGACCAGGTCCGCATCAAGTCGATGAACAAGATTGCCGTTGTGCAGCGAGAGGTGGAGAAAGATCTCTTTGAAGTTGCCCTCGGGCCCATCAAAATGCGCGTCAAGCGCGAAGACATCGCGGAAGTTATTCGGGTGGCGGAGCCGAGTGAAAAGGCCGATCCGCTGGCCGCAGCACGCAAGCAGAAAAACGTCCATGTCACAGTCACCAGCGCCAACACCGATACCCTGCGCACGGAGATCAACCTTATAGGACGCACCGTGGACGAAGCTACGCAGGAGTTGGAACAGTATCTCGACCGTGCCTTCCTCGCTGGCCTGCCGGGCGTCCGCGTCATCCACGGCCACGGCGCCGGAATCCTCCGCCGCGGAGTCCGCGAATTCCTCAAGAGCCATCCCCACGTAGCCACCATCGCCGAGGCCCCGCAAAACGAAGGCGGCCAAGGGGCAACGCTGGTCGAGCTGCGGCAATAGTTGCAATAAAGATGGATTGTAGCTACGTTTATTTAAAGGGATGGCGATGTTAGAAGAACTGAAGCAAAAAACCTTCGCGAATGAGGCGGAAGAAGCCGTGTGGTGGGAGTCGCACGAAGACGCCTTGCTCGTAGAATTTGAAAAGGCTACCGCCGAAGGTCGAGTTGGGACTGGCACAGTCGGTAAACGAGCACGTTTGGCAGATGGTCCGGATCCCAGAGAAGCAAGTCAACTTTGAATATGTGTGCACTTTGCAGATAATTAGCTTCCTCCGGCTCACAATGGTGGAATGAAAGAAAAATGGATACAGTGCCAGTTCGATATGTCGGACATCTGCCCGGTTTATACCCAGGGGGTACCCCCCTCCCCCCCTACGATATTTATTTTGGCCCCTAATCCTTGCAGATTAATTCAGCGGTTTGTGCATCATCGCTTCCTCTCATTGCTGGAATCATGCGGAAAAGTATATTTCTCCTCAACAAGATACAGGGATTTCGATCAGTTGGGCGAATTCGCCATACCTCAACTCCGCGTATCAGGATGTGAGATTCGTGATTTGGCTGTTAAAAACCCTTGCAGATAATTACGATGTTGTGTTGATCGCTTCTCGCCGTGCGCTCCAGGGTTGTTTTTGCCAACTCGCCAACAGAAACGGCTCCGCAACGCGGAGCCGTTTCGCTAACTCGCGAATGTGCGCGAAGCGCACGCTAACTCGCTGCTCTTAAGCCATCGCTTCCCGGCTCATCGGCTCAAACTTCAACTGGTTCGTTTTGCGATCCACGTCGATGCGCACATGCGCGCCGTGCAGCACTTCGCCGTTGAGAATCTTGATGGCCAGCGGATCCTGAATCATGCGCTGCAAGGCGCGCTTCAGCGGACGCGCTCCGTAAGCCGCATCGGAACCTGCTGTCAGAATCAGTTGCCGCGCAGGCTCGGTGAGTTCCAGCGAAATCTGCCGCTCTTCAAGTAGCTTACTGACTTCGGCCAGTCGCAAGTCGAGTATCTTGCTCATCTGCGCCGTGCCCAGCGGGCGGAAAATTACAATGTCGTCCACGCGATTCAAAAACTCTGGCCTGAAGTGCTCGCGCAAAACGCGCATCACCGATTCGCGAGCCATGTCGAAGTCGTGTTCGCTCTTGAGCGCATCGGTAATCAGCATCGACGCGCCCAGGTTCGAAGTCATGATGAGCACAGTATTTTTGAAATCAACAGTGCGTCCCTTGGCGTCGGTCAAACGGCCATCGTCCATCACCTGCAACAGAATGTTAAAGACATCCGGGTGAGCTTTCTCGATTTCGTCGAAGAGAACGACCGCATACGGCCTGCGCCGAATCGCTTCTGTGAGCTGTCCGCCCTCGTCGTAGCCGACGTAGCCCGGCGGCGCGCCGATCAACCGCGCCACGGCATGCTTCTCCATGTACTCGCTCATGTCAATGCGAATCATGGCCTGTTCGTCGTCGAACATAAATTCAGCCAGCGCGCGCGCAGTCTCTGTCTTGCCCACGCCTGTTGGCCCCAGAAAAATAAATGACCCAATCGGCCTGCGCGGATCGGACAACCCGGCGCGGGAACGCCGAATTGCGTTAGCCACGATGGTCAGCGCCGCATCCTGGCCGATGACGCGCTCGCGCAGACGTGTCTCCATCTCGACGAGTTTCTTCACTTCGCCTTCCAACATGCGCGAAACGGGAATTCCCGTCCACTTGCTCACGATGCCGGCGATATCTTCCTCGTCGACCTCGTCCTTCAACATTCGCGTCCCGCTCACGCTGCCGTCCTGCGCGGCGCTCAACTTCTTCAGTTCGGTTTCGAGCTTGGGCAGCTCGCCATACTGAATCTGCGCGGCGCGATCCAGTTGCCCCTTGCGCGTCTGCTCTTCGGCCTCGAAGCGCAACGCATCGATCTTCTTCTTGACTTCGCTGATGCGGCTGCTAGCTTCGCGCTCCTTGTTCCATCGCGCCCGCAGAGCCGTAATCTGCTCGCGCAGCGTGGCGATTTCGCGCTCAACTACAGTGCGGCGCTCGACGCTGTTCGCATCGGTCTCGCGCTTCAACGCCTCGCGCTCAATTTCCAGCGACGTCTTCGCGCGCTCCCGCTGATCAATCTCCGTTGGCACCGACCCTTTCTGAATGGCCAGCGAAGCTGCGGCCTCGTCCACTAGGTCAATGGCCTTGTCGGGGAGAAAGCGATCGCTGATGTAGCGATGCGAGAGTACGGCCGCGGCCACAATCGCCGCATCCTTGATGCGCACATTGTGGTGCGCCTCGTAGCGATCCTTTAGCCCACGCAAAATCGCGATGGTATCCTCGACGTTGGGCTCGCCGACATAGACGATCTGGAAGCGCCGCTCCAGCGCCGCGTCCTTCTCGATGTATTTGCGGTACTCATTTAATGTTGTCGCCCCGATAGCTCGCAGTTCGCCACGCGCCAGGGCCGGCTTGAGCATATTGCTGGCGTCGATAGCGCCCTCGGCCGCGCCCGCGCCGACCAGCGTGTGCAGTTCGTCAATAAAGAGCACGATCTCGCCGTTTGATTCTTCAATTTCTTTCAAGACCGCCTTAAGCCGGTCCTCAAACTCGCCGCGATATTTTGCTCCGGCCAGCATGGAACCCAGGTCAAGCGAGATCACGCGCTTGTCACGCAGGCTCTCCGGCACATCGCCAGAGACGATGCGTCGCGCCAGGCCTTCGACGATGGCCGTCTTGCCCACGCCCGGCTCGCCGATCAGCACGGGATTATTCTTGGTGCGCCGGCTCAGCACCTGGATCACGCGGCGAATCTCCTCGTCGCGGCCAATGACCGGGTCAAGCTTGCCGCGCCGCGCAAGCTCCGTCAAATCCTTGGCGTATTTTTCCAGCGCCTGAAACTTGCCTTCGGGGTTCTGGTCGGTAACGCGTTGCGAACCGCGCACCGCGGTCAGCGCCTTCAGAATTGCCTCGTGCGTCGCGCCCAGAGCCACTAGAGCTTCTCGCGCCGCGTCGTTTTTCTGGTGTGCCGAGCCCAGCAATAAATGTTCCGTGGAAACGTACTCGTCCTTAAAGTTGGCGGCCTCGCGAAATGCCTGGTCAAGAACTTTATTGAGAGCCTGGCTTACGGCGGGCTGCACAGCAGCTCCTGCCACACGCGGCAGCTTCTCCTCGATTCGATGGAGGTCGTGCTCCAGCCGTTCGGTGGGCACACCGATTTTTTCGAGCACGGCGGGTATCACGCCCTCGCGATCTTCGACGAGCGCCAGAAGCAAATGCACTGGCAGTACTTCGGGGTTGCCAAGTTCGGCAGCCAGCGCCTGCGCCTGCTCCATCGCCTGCTGTGACTTGACGGTCAGTTTTTCCCAACGAATAGCCATTGTCTCTTTAGCTCCTAGCTGTTAGCTTCCAGCCTCTAGCCTGGTTTCACAAGCCGCCAGCATTCATCCTCGCGCAATTCAACAAATCAGATAGAAATATAGCACAAATTAATAATAAAATATGCGTCTATTACGCTCATATATTGAATAAGCTATAATGTAATTTAATTTCAATAATTTATAGGTGAAATAGACCCGGAATCGAGTCTGGTATTCCCAAATACAGCCCACTATTGCCGCTTCCCGTTCCACTCCAGGTAGCTGGTGAAATCAGTCTGTCCAGGCATTTTCAGCTCAAACTGACCGCTCATCACCCCGTCCAGGAAGGTGTAGCTCAGGCGGAATTGCGGCCCAGGCTGCGCGGGATCGGAGAGGAAAACTACGGTTCCAAGCTTAGGCGTGGAGACGGCATAGTGAATGACATGGCCCTCATTGTCGAAGTAGATGGCCTCGAGCGTTTGTTCGGTCGCCGCGGGATAGATGTAGAGTAGATCGCTGTGCTGGCAGTCGAAGTCGTTCGGGGCAGAGCAGGATCCGCTTCTGGAGTGCCGCGCCATGACGTGGTCACGCAGCTCCAACCGAAAGGAGTAACCGGCGGAGACCTGTGCCTGTGCTACTCCTCCGGTGGTCTTTGCCTGCCATGACCCGAGCAGAAAGCGAATCCCGGCCCACGGATCGGCTTTGACAGAGGCTGGCGTGGGGGTTTGCGCGGGGGCATGCGCAGAAACCGGCGCGGGAGGTTGGGTTTGCGCGAACACGCCGCAGACTGTCAGCAGGGCCATTGCGGCCAGCAATGCAGTGCGTTTCTTCATGAGCACCTCAGATTCAAGAGTCTACCCTAGCGCATCACATCGCAGGCACTCAATCTTGCGATCTCTGCATCTACTTATCGATCTCCGGGAACTTTCGTTTAACCGCCGCCACAACCGCGGCGTTTTCAGGCTTTCCGCTGGAGCGGGCAAGCGCATCGCGGGCATGAGCGGCGTCTTCGATTGGGTAGCGCCGGGTTTTTGGAAATACAAAATCGTTCTTGGGCAGGTCTTTGCGTTCCGCGTACGTGAGCTTCGCCATGCGTATGCCTCCGAGCCTTCTAGTCCATCTTCAGGCATTTTCTGTCCTGAGGGGTGGTGTAGGTCTGTCCAAAGTTGCTCTGCGGGGCAGAACGGCCAGCGGTGCGGCATCACCCCTGGCGATTCCTTTTCCGTAGTTCCCTTGCGCCGTTTCTGTTCCCGCCAAGCCCTCCGGTCGCCCACTACAATGAAATCCTGATGACCTATCTCTCCAGCCTTCCCTCTGACCTGGACTGGCACTTGCTATGGTTTACCGTAGCCTCGTTTCTGGCCGGTGTGCTGAATGCCGTGGCGGGCGGAGGCTCATTTCTGTCTTTTCCGGCGATGCTGAGCATGAGGATTCTGCCCGTGCAGGCCAACGCTACCAACACTGTGGCTCTGTGGCCTGGGCAGCTTACCTCCGTTGCGGCCTATCGCGACGACATCCGCAAGAATCTGCGGCTTGCCCTGCCCATGGGCATGGCGGGGCTTGTTGGCGGCACGGCCGGCGCCCTTGTGCTGCTGAACACACCGCAGATGACCTTTCTCCATCTGGTGCCCTGGCTACTGCTGATGTCTTCCTCGATCTTTGCTTTTACCGGTCCCGCCTCTCGATGGCTGGCTCGCCGCAAAGGCGATCACGCCATCGCCCACCACCCGCCGCGCCTGCCGGTTTTTCTGGCTACTATGTCGGTCTGTTTTTATATCGGCTACTTCGGTGCCGGTGCCGGCTTTCTGCTTATTACGGTTCTGTCTCTGTTCGGCTACCAGGACCTGCACGAGATCAATGCCCTCAAGGTGGTCTCCACCACACTGGCAAACGGCATCGCTGTCGTCATCTTCACAGTAAGCGGCAAAGTGGTTTGGCCTTACTGCCTGCTGGCCATGGTCGTCTGCGCCATCGGCGGATATTCTTCAGCACGCCTGGCCCGCCGCGTTCCGCAGCCCGTGCTTCGCGGGCTGGTCATTTGCATAGGCCTCACCATGGCCGCATGGTTTTTCTGGCGGCAGTAAACCGTTAGCTACCACTGTAAACTGTACCCATGAGCCACGAAGGTATCCGCATTGCTCCCAAAGACCACGAAGGCCGCACGAGCGAGGCCGAGCATCTGCTGCCGCGCATCAGCGTCACACCGCAGAAGGTCCGTGTGCTCATCACCGAGGGCAAGGGCATGGAGATCGATTGGGTTGACGGCCACCGCAGCGCCTGGAGCTTTGCCTGGCTGCATGATGCATGCCCCTGCGCCACCTGCGTCGAAGAGCGCAAGGCGGATGGCCGTAAAATCGGTCAGCCAAAGCCCAAGCCAACCGCCGTACTGCCCATGTACACTCCGCCGGCGAAACCGGCCAGCGCCCATCCGGTCGGCCGCTACGCTATCCAGTTCAACTGGCAAGATGGCCACTCCGGCGGAATCTACTCCTGGGATTATCTGCGCCGCGTCTGCCAGTGCGGCGAATGTACCTTCGCCGCTGAAGATACCTCCGGCGCGCCGAATTAGAGCATATTTGGCTCTGTTGACATCCTCGGTACACTTTAATTCTGTTGGAGGGAATGGGGTTAATCTGAATCTGTTCTGGTGTTTCCGCTACGTTTTATGGCAGAAGTCAGGCTGGTGCGATTTGGTCGGCTGGCT
>Ga0224558_1001279_pt1 | contig 26785 bp, 21 predicted proteins | sample 714S32024metaG_FD_180682 | JGI IMG/M metagenome (GOLD analysis project Ga0224558, IMG submission 180682) | Peat soil microbial communities from Stordalen Mire, Sweden - 717 S3 20-24 | ecosystem: Environmental > Terrestrial > Soil > Wetlands > Peat | place: Sweden: Norrbotten County, Stordalen... | reverse complement strand
ACAGTTGAATACGCCGGTCAAGTTTACGGCCAGTACCGCATCCCACTGCTCCGGCATCATTTTTACGAGCATGGCGTCGCGGATGATCCCGGCATTGTTGACCAGGATATCGATCCGGTTGTATCTTGCCATTACCGACTCCACCATCGCCTTGACGCCGATGCGATCTGCGACGTCAGCCTGGAAAAAGGCCGCCGCTCCGCCGCCTGCCGAGATCTCCTCGCATAATTTGGCGCCCTTTTCGGCATCGAGATCGACTACCGCCACCGCCGCTCCTTCCCGTCCGAAAAGCTTTGCTGTGGCAGCCCCTACGCCTTTGGAGCCACCTGTGATCAGTGCAACCTTATCCTTCAGTCTCATGATTGACCCTCCCAATTTTGATGGTATCCTTCTTTAAAGACCAGGGCTTCAGGACTAGAGCAGAATGTTGCAAGCGACGGGAAATACTCCAGAACTATCTGCTTGAAATCAAGGAGGGAACCGGAAGATTATCCCGGCCCCCAGTCGCACAAAACCGCACAAAAACGCTTCATTCAATTTAGAATTAGATAAAGCTTCAACTAAACCTAAGTATTGTTTAAGCAAGTTTGTTAAGCAATAGTGCCTCGCCACTCACTTTATTTATTTCTTGGTTTCGTCAACGGCTTGGGCTGTGGTTGTGGCGCCGTCAAAGACTTGGCCTGTGATTCGTTTTCAAGCTGAGGCGCCGTCAACAGCTTGGCCTGTGGTTGTGGCGCCAACGGTTCTGGTTGTGACGCCGTCAAAGACTTGGACTCTGGTTCGTTTTCAAGCTGAGGCGCCGTCAACGGCTTGGCCTGTGGTTCGTTTTCAACCTGAGACCTCTCGCTGATCCAGTTGCCCACCGCTGGCGCCATCTCTTTGCGGGACCTGGAACTGACAAAAAGACCTATATGTCCGCCAGGGAAGAGAATTGTCTGGGTGTCAGTGCTGGCAACGGCCTTGTTCAGCGGCATACTTGAAGAAGGGGGCACCAGGTGGTCATGCTCGGCAATGACGTTGAGCAGGGGCATCTTGATCTTTTGCAGGTCGACGAGGCGACCGCCCAGCATCAGTTTATTCTGGATCAGCAAGTTATCCTGGAACAGATCCTTAATAAACTTCCGGTAAAACTCACCGGTCAGATCGGGGCTGTCAAAGATCCACTTTTCCATGCGCAGAAAATCCATGACCGTCTCCCTGTCACCGCCGCCGCTGTTCAGCAAACTGATATATTTGTCCAGCCCCTGCTGGAACGGTTTGAGCATCAGAAAACCCATGTTCATGTAATTTCCCTGAATCATCCCGAAGGCATCAACGAAACGGTCAACATCAATGTATTTGCTCCAGCAGAACAGCAAGCCATCCTTGACGCTGAAGTCAAACGGAGTGACCAGTGTGATGAGGTTTCTGATCTTTTCGGGATAGAGGGCGGAATAGATGATACTGAAGGTGCCTCCCTGGCACACACCCAGTATGTTGATCTTATCGACACCGCTCCGTTGGCGGACAACATCGACCACGTTGTTGAGATAGCCATCGATGTAATCTTCCATCCCCAGGTACCTGTCCGACCGGTCGGGATACCCCCAATCGATGATGTAGACATCCAGGCCCTGTTGCAGCCAATTCTGAATCAGACTGCGTTTTGTGTGCAGATCCATCATGTACTGGCGATTAACCAGAGCATAGACGATCAGGAGCGGCACCGGGATAATCTTTTCGCTGACCGGCCGGTAGCGGTAGAGTTTCAACTTGTCCTCTTCATAGACCACATCTTTGGGGGTAAGATCGACATCTATTTCTTTGATTGAAAGCAATGTATCAAGTTCCTGAACCAGCTTTTTGTTGATCTCCAGGGCCTCTTCAACTGCCCTCATAGGGTTCCAGGAGGAAGAAGGCATTATTTTTCCTCCTCTTTTTTACCCTCTGATTTCCCTATTTTTGCCTTGAGATTTTCGATCTCCCTGGCCTGTTCCTTGACGGCCTTCTTTAGTTCATAGACTGTTTTATTGATGGAGTCCATATCTTTTTGATTGGGAATGGGGAACGGTTTCATGAAGTCGATAATCCCCTCGTCGAAGCTTTTCTTGAAATCGGACCAGGCTCCGACCGTTTTTCCGAGCATCTGGGAAAAGGTGTCAGTCTTGAACAGTTCCAGGTAGGTCTCCTCGTTTGCCTTCCACCAAAGCTGGTAAAAGTCATTGAAGGTTTCGGGCGCCTTGCCCCCTTCTGTTAACTCTTGCATTTTTTTCAACAACTTCGTCATCGCATCGTAGCCAACCCCGTAGATGAGGGCATTGAATTCGTTGATGGTGGTCTCGTATTTTGTATATGCTTTCAGGCTCTCCATCACTTTATCGATGTTCTCGCGGCTCAAGCCGACGGTGGGAAGATTGAGGCCCTTATCGTATGTTTCCATGAATGTCTTGTTCCAGAGTTCCGAAAAATCGGCGAAGGCTTTCTGATCACCGATCAGTACTTTACTAAAGAGGGCCTGCAGCTCGGGGGATTTATCCATCCAGGGGCTGAAGAAGTTGGCATAAAACTGCGGATAGACTTTAGTCCATTCTGCTGATCCCATAACCATGGTCTTGATCTGTTCGGGGAAAAACAACGTGAGGAAACCGTCCAAGACAGAGTTGTAATTGCCGATCCATTTCTGAAAGAGTTCGTTCCGCTTTTCCTCGCTTACACTGCCAGATAGCTCGAAGAAGGAGTTCCAGAAAGAAAGCAGCTTGGTGTAGAGGGATGCGGCCTGAGTCATCTTTTCCAGCGTCTCTTTTGGAAAGGTGCCGGGTGACCAATTCAGGTTCCCCTTGTAGCCCTCTTCCCACATCTTCATCCAGTCCTGATAGAATCGACCAATGTTCTCCATAGCATTACCGGGCATCTTTTCTGGCTGAAAGACTGACATCAAATCCTTCCACGGGTTGAATAGCTTCTCCTGGGCGCTAGACATACCTGGCCATATGTTCCACATTTTCGTAAACTGATCATCAAACATTTTTATTCCCTCCTAATTAATTTAATTTGGTCACCATAAAAAACCTACAGCAGATATTCTTCGTTCCTTGAAGCAGTTTGCGGCGATCACCCCCTGATACGATACGCACGACCTGCTGCTTGAAGCAGGCTACCTTCCGTCAAAACCGAGCTTGAAGGAGGTGTACATATTTGCGGGTAGAAGTTGATTGGCTTGCTGGACCGGCCGGGGCCTCGGCGGCCTTGTCCGGGTGTCTGGAGACATCGGAGAGCGATACGGTGGGTTGGTGCCTTCGTAAGGTGGGTTCAGTGTCTTCGAGAGGGTTCGGATATCGCCAACTTCTTGACATACTCCCACGACTGAAGTCATGGGATTCCGGTTCATCGAAGGATGCCCTCAACGGGTCTTACTCCTTCTCTCCAAGGGTTGGATGCCCCCACCCTTTGTTTCTCGATTTTCTAGCTTTAGCTGCCTCACATGCGGATTTTACCCCTACTATGCAAGACAGCACCTCATCCCACCCTTGAAAGGGGTGGGCTTCCCGGCTCAACTCGTCGTAACGGATATACTACTATATATAATACCATAAAGAGGTACTATAACTCAAGGATTATTCTATTTATTCTATTTATATTTTTTTATACAAACTACCCTCATTCTGTGAGATTATTATATGATTTGAGGCGCGTTCACTACAACAGTCCATTGCCCAAGATGGCCGCCCACGTATATATAGCGGTAATGCACCATCTTGTTTGTTAATTTATCGGTTGCAAACAACATAACAATAGACGATCCATGCCCCCAGTCGCTCAACACCGCATAAGAAAAAGATAACTTCAAGCAGCTATAAAGTTTTTTCAACCACCATGGCAACTCCATGGCCGCCACCGACACAGAGGGTAGCTAGGCCATAGCGGGCGCCTGCACGCTTTTGCATTTCATGAACAAGAGTGACCAGAATTCGGGCGCCGGAGGCCCCAATGGGATGTCCTATAGCAATAGCCCCTCCATTAACATTGGTTTTATCCGGAGGCAGTTCCAGTTCCCTGGCCACGGCGATGCACTGGGCCGCAAAGGCTTCGTTGCCCTCTATCAGATCAAGGTCACCCACTACGATCCCGGCCCTCTTCAGGGCTTTTCGGCAAGCAGGAACAGGACCCATCCCCATAATGGCAGGATCTACGCCTGCTTTTGCTGAGCCGCGAACGATCGCCAGGGGTCTAATGCCCAGTTCTTGTGCCGTGTCAGTTGACATGAGAACTACAGCGGCAGCCGCGTCATTGAGGCCGGAGGCGTTTCCCGCTGTAACGGTGCCATCTTTTTTAAATGCCGGCTTGAGTTTCGCCAGGATTTCCATGGTAGTCCCGGGCCTGATAAACTCATCTTTTTCAAAAAGAACGGTCTCTCCCTTTTTCTTAACGGCAACGGGAACAATCTCATCCTTGAAGCGGCCGGATTCAGAGGCCCTGGCTGCCTTTTGCTGGCTGGCCAGCGCAAGGGAATCCTGCTCTTCCCGGGTAATGCCATACCTTTCAGCTATGTTTTCCGCGGTGATGCCCATATGCACATCATTGATGGCGCACCGTAAACCATCATAGATCATTTCGTCAATCATCTGAGCATTGCCCATTCTCAAACCCTGCCTCACACCCGGTGAGAGATAGGGCGACAGGCTCATGTTTTCCATTCCGCCGGCGACAACGATGTCCGCCTCGTCTGTCATGATGTCCTGAACTCCAACTGCAACAGAATATAGACCGGAACCGCAGACGAAATTCATGGTCCACGCAGGTGCTTCCTGGGGTAGTCCCGCTTTTAGCGCAGCTTGGCGGGCTGGACCCTGACCCAATCCGGCCTGCAGGACATTTCCCATAATAACCTCATCTACCTTGGCTATATCTAAATCAATTCTTTTAAGGCTCTCTGCAATGACAACTGCCCCCATTTCAGCAGCATGCATATTGGCTAATGTTCCCAAAAAAGAGCCTACGCCTGTTCGCACCGCACTTACAATGGCAACTTCTTTCATCAAACGCCACTCTCCTCTCACTTTAACAGTGGACAGTCATTTTAGGAACATTTGTTTGTTCAACTGGGTCTTGGCTTCATGCACTCCGCATTCTTTCCTCCGCATCCGCCGCGATCGTCTTCTGCCGGCACTTGCCGTCCGGACCGGGAGGCAGCTCCACCCGTACCCGGTACGAGACGCTGCCGTCCTTTCGAGTTACCTTTTCAATATCCCCCGCCAATATTTTCGATCCCCCTTTCGCACGGCGGTGTAGAACCTAAAGTATGTTTCTTCCCCGATCCTGCATTTACCTGCTAGCCATTGTCGATCATTCCTTCAATCTTAGAACGTGGGTTATTCCCTTACTTCACGCACTCTTCTGACCGAAGTTCACGATGTCGTCACGTCTGAACCTGAGAAAGCTACCGACCTTCACGCCCTGGATAATGCCCTGTAGACTCTGGCTGCTTCACTCCCTACCAGACAATCCCAGCTCGATTCACTTCGAAACAAGCACAACGACACTTCTCCCGTTGGATATGTATGATCCTGTAGTGATAAGAACCTCCGTTCCTTGTGCCATGATGTCGGAATACATTGGCAGAGACGTATCTATTGACCGATACCATTTACGCCCTTGTACTGCCGGAATCTCAAAAGAAAGAGAAGAGTTCTCCATGTTCATAATCGCATGTATATCTTCACCGGACCCTGGATCAGCTAACGTGAAAGCCAGAACTCTGGAATTCGGATCAGACCACTCTGGTTGGTCCAGTTCGCACCCGTGCCAACTAACATCGTTCAATCCGCGTGAAGACGCTCGACCCTGCAAGAACTCTTCGCTACGCAGTGCATCATGTCGCGCTCGAAAGGCGATCATTTCCTTCACAAATCGAAGCAATTTACAAATTGTTTAATCCCATAATCTGCCTCCTTTTATTTTTGAATGGCAGTCTTTTCTAAATTATATTTTTCTTCGGCATGTAATTTAAAGCACCTTTGTTGTATTAAGAAAACATTTGTCGAATCATGGGACTTATAACATTCCTCGTTGGGAACAAAATGACCTTTTCTTGGTGGTCTTTATACATCCCGCGCCTGACAATGTATGCCGGCTTTGCTGAGGCGGACTATGTTGGCCTCAACTTATCCGAAAAATAAAAAAAGTCGGAGTGATTGACCCCGCCATTCCGATTTTTGATAGGCAAATCCCCTACATGCCTTGGTATTATTTGATTACATGCCATAGGGATCGACTTCTATACTTATTATAACACTTGTATTTTTTTTAAAGCGCTGAATGCAGTCGCGGATCTCGCCCTTCAGTCCTCCCAACTCGCCCTTGAGCATTATCTGCCACCGGTACATATCCTGCAGGCGCAGGACCGGCGCCGGGGCAGGGCCGAGCAGACTCACCCGCCCGGGGGCTCGACCCACTGAAGCGGGTGCCTGGGCGCGGTCTGCAGGCACTTCATCGAGCGCTTCCTCCGGGCACGGCAACAGGGCATTCAGGGCTTCGGCCAGTTCGATGCTGCGGCGCTCCACCTGCTGCTCCTTCTCTCCGGACACCCGGATGCGGATCAACTCTCCGCAGGGAGGATAGCCGGCCAATTCACGGCTCCTGATCTCCTGGCGGTAGAATGAGGGGTAACCGGCGAAACAGGCATCCTGAATACTGTAGTGGTCTGGAAAATACGTCTGCACCACCACCTCGCCTGGCACCCGCCCCCGTCCGGCCCTGCCGGCAACCTGGGCCAGCAACTGGTAGGCGCGCTCCGTAGCACGGAAATCGGGCATCTTCAGGGCGATGTCCGCATCGAGCACCCCCACCAGGGTCACCCCCGGAAAATCGTGGCCCTTGGCCACCATCTGCGTCCCGATCAGGATGTCCGTCTCCTGCCTGGCGAAACTGTCAAGGATCCTGGCGAACTCCCCCTTGCGACGGGTGGTATCGAAGTCAAGCCGCTGGATCCTGGCCTGGGGGTAAAAACGCCGCAGCAGGTGTTCCACTCGCTGAATTCCGGTTCCCAAAAAACGCAGCGACCCAGGAGCCCCACACCCTGGACAGCAGTCCGGGACGGGTCGCCGGAAATTACAGTAATGACAGCGCAGGTCCCCGGTCGACCGGTGATACACCATGGAGATGGAGCAGCGCTCGCACTTCAGAACCAGACTGCATGTCGGGCAGAATACGATCGGCGAATACCCCCGCCGGTTTAGAAAAAGGATCACCTGCTCCCGCCGCTGCAGCCGGAGGGCGATCTGCCCGGCCAGGTACCGCCCCAGCATGTTGTACCGCACATCATGCTCCTGCCTCAGATCGACGATGGTTACCCGCGGCAGGCAACGCCCCTGCGGCCGCCTGGTCAACCGGAGCAGCCTGTAGCGCCCGTCCCGGGCGCCGCAAAAGCTTTCCAGCGACGGCGTCGCCGAACCCAGGATCAGCACCGCCCTGTTGCTCCGGGCGCGCATGACTGCGACTTGCCGGGCATGGTAGTATGGGCTCTCCTGCTGCTTGTACGAGGCGTCATGCTCCTCGTCGACGATGACCAGGCCCAGGTCCTTGAACGGGGCAAAGACGGCGGAGCGGGGTCCGATCAGAATGCTGAGGGCGCCCTGCCTGATCCCATCCCAGGTCTCGTACCTCTCACCCCGTGACAGTCTGCTATTCCAGACTGCCACCCGGTCGCCCAGGGCGGCCCGGAACCAGGCGACTGCCTGCGGCGTCAGGGCGATCTCCGGCACCAGGTACAGCACCTGGCGTCCGAGGGATAAGGTGGCCATGGCCGCCCGCAGGTACACTTCCGTCTTCCCGCTGCCGGTGATCCCGTACAGCAGGAACTGCCTCCCGGCACCGGTGCCGCCATTTCCGGATATGGCAGGCCCCGGCTGATGCTCAGCGTTCAAAGGCAAGTCGATACTGGCAGCGGCAGTTTCCCGCCACGCCGCCCCTGGTTCCGTTCCGGCAGTGTTGCCCCTCGCCCCGAGCGCTGTTTCGATCTCTCTCAATGCCACGACCTGTTCAGCATTTAGCGGCAGCCTGCCGGGACGACCGGCCGCGGTCATACCCCCCGCCGGGGTACGTTTCACGGTGCGCGCCGGTTTCTCGGGCGCTGCCATCAGTTTCAGGATCTCCGGCAGCGGATGCAGGTAATAATCGGCCATCCACCTGGCGAGCCGCAGCAGTTCCGGGTTGAAATCCGGCTCACCGCCCACGACCGCCTCGATCGACCGCAGGTCCACCCCCGGCGGGGGGGCGCTGAAGCCCACCACCCAGCCGTGTACCATCTTTTTCCCGAAAGGGACGAGCACTCTGGTCCCCAGTTCCAGGACAGGCATCTCCGCCGGCGGCAGGTAGTGGAACACCTGATCGTGGCGCAGGTGGCTGATCTCCACCACTACCTCCGGGCACTCATCCATTGCCGGCCATGAGATACATCAGGCTCAGAAAAACACTGTTCATGCGCTATCCACCCCGGCATCAATTGTTAGACCTTATTTTGCCATCATTATTACTAATCTTCTTCTTGTTTTAAGATTTTCCTGCATCCACTCAAACGGCTCTAGAGTTGCAGAAAAGCATTTTCCAGCCTGGTAAGGCCCGCTTTCACTCAACCAGCCGGTATCGTTTCTGCCATAATAAAGCCACCTTCCAGGAGTTGGCGCCCCAAGAGGTGGCTTATCTGATACCAACTTCCTCGCCGGCTAACGCCTGTACCCGCTCCCGATCTTGCCCGCCTCCCTTTTCAGCAACTCTGCCCGGTCGGTTCTCTCCCATGACAGATCTAGGTCTGAGCGTCCGAAGTGCCCATAAGCGGCCGTTTGCCTATAGATGGGGCGCCGCAGGTCCAGTTGACTGATGATCGCCGCCGGTTTGAAGTCGAAGTGCTCATCGACCAGGCAGCAGATAGCCTCATCCGGGATCACGCCTGTGCCGAAGGTGTCGACATGGATGGAGATCGGTTTGGCTACCCCGATGGCGTAGGCCACCTGGATCTCGCAGCGGCGGGCCAGCTCCGCGGCCACCACATTCTTGGCTGCATAGCGCAGATAGTAGGCAGCCGAGCGGTCGACCTTGGTGGGATCCTTACCGGAAAAGGAGCCGCCCCCATGCCGGGCCATGCCGCCATAGGTATCGACGATGATCTTGCGCCCGGTCAGGCCGGTGTCTCCATGAGGGCCTCCGATCACGAACCGCCCGGTGGGATTGACGTAGAAGCGGGTCTTGCTGTCCATGTATTCGCCGGGAACCGCCTGCCTGATCACGGTCTCGATGATCTGATCCCGGATCTGCGACAGGGGTATTTCGGGCTGGTGCTGGGCGGACACCACTACCGCATCCACCCTGACCGGCCGGTCGCCCTCATATTCAACAGTCACCTGGGTCTTGCCGTCAGGCCGCAGGTACGGCAGGAGGCCGCTCTTGCGCACCTCTGCCAGCCGGCGCGCCAGGGCGTGGGCAAGGTCGATCGGCAGGGGCATCAGGTTAGCGCACTCGTCGGTGGCATATCCGTACATCATCCCCTGGTCACCAGCCCCGAGTTCTCCATAGGCAATCTCTCCAGTCTTGACCTCCAGGGCAGTGTCCACTCCCAGGGCAATGTCAGGCGACTGCTCGTCGATGGCGGTGAGCACAGAGCAGGTATCGCAATCAAAGCCGAATTTCGCCCTGGTGTACCCGATCTGCCGCACCGTCTCCCTGGCAATGTACGGAATATCCACGTAGCATTCAGTGGTGATCTGCCCGGCCACTAATACCAGGCCGGTTGCCAAGAGAGACTCGCAGGCGACCCTGCCGCACGGATCCTTTTCGTAGATAGCATCCAGGATGGCGTCGGCGATCTGATCGGCCATCTTATCCGGATGCCCCTCGGTGACAGACTCCGAGGTGAAGAACTTGCTTGGCACTAGCTACACCCTCTTTGCTTAATTTTATCAGAATTCAGCAATCAGGCCTCACGCCGCTTGGGCAGCGCCGTCACCTGCGCCGCATTCCTTCATCCGCATTAATTCTCATTCCTCCGCATCCGGGTTAACAAAACCCTGCGCATGCATGCTTGGTGGCTCCTGACTTCTGACTCCTGACTCCTGGAAAAGTGCTGCCACTTTATCCAGCAGTATACCTGCCACTTCCTTTTTTGACAGCACTGGAAGCTTTATGGTCTCCCCGCTTGAGTATAATAAGGTAACCAGATTGGTGTCAACCCCGAATCCGGCGCCGGGCTCGGTCAGGTCGTTGGCGACGACCAGGTCAAGGTTCTTCTCTCTCAGCTTGCTGCCGGCGTTCTCCAGCAGGTTCTCGGTCTCGGCGGCGAATCCCACCAGGATCTGAGAGCCCTTATGCTCTCCGAGATATTTGAGAATATCGGGTGTTCTTTCCAGTTCCAGGACTGGCTTGGCAGCCTGCTTTTTCAGTTTCTGCGCCGCCCTCTCCCGCGGCCGAAAATCAGCCACCGCAGCGGCCATGATCACCGCGTCCGCCTGGCCGTACCTGCCGGCAACCGCTTCCAACATCTCCTGGGCGGTCTCCACCGGCACCAGGCTGATTCCGGACGGCGGCTCGATCTGCGCAGGACCACTGACCAGGGTCACCTCGGCGCCTCTTTGGCAAGCCTCCCCGGCAATGGCATACCCCATTTTGCCGGAACTGTAATTGGAGAGGAACCGCACCGGGTCCAGGGGTTCCCGCGTCGGCCCGGCGGTGACCAGGATCCTCTTCCCCGCCAGGCCCAGGTTGCCAGGGAGAGCCCGTGACACTGCGCCGATGATCGCCTCCGGAGACGCCAGCCGGCCCTGCCCGACCGTCCCACAGGCCAACCTGCCCGATCCGGGATCGATAAAGCGGTAACCCATCCCTTTCAGGTAGGCGATCTTATCCTGCAGCACCGGGTTGGCATACATCCTGTCATTCATGGCCGGCGCCAGCAGCACCGGCGCCCTGGTGGCCATGATGGTCGCCGCCAGCAGATCATCCGCCAGGCCGGCAGCCAGCCTGCCAATAAAATCGGCTGTCGCCGGCGCTACCAAAATCAAATCGGCACGTCCGGCCAGGCTGACGTGCCCAATCTCCCAAGTCCCGGGAGAGGCAAACATATCCACATGAACGGGGTTCTGTGAGATTGCCTGCAGCGTCAGAGGGGTGATGAACCTGGTGGCCGCAGGCGTCATGATCACATGCACCGCATAGTCCCGTTTGACCAGCAGGCTGGCCAGTTCCGCCGCCTTATATGCGGCAATGCTGCCGGTAACACCCAGGATGACGGCCCTGCTCACGATCTTTTTGACTTGCACTCGTGATGATCGATCGTCAGCCTGCCTTCTGCTATCTCATTGAGAGCCACGCTCACCGGCTTGAGCTTCTTTTCATCCCCCTGGGATTGCCCCCCTTCCGTGAGCATGCGTCCTCTCTTGGCTGCGGCGACAACAAGCTCATACTTGCTGCCGACCTTTTGCAACAATATATCGAGACTGGGCTGTTGCATCTATTCTTTGCACCTCCTTGCGACAGAGGTTCTCTCATTCCTCGGCATTTAGGCTCTCCTCCGCATCCGTACTAACGCCCGGCCTGAAAGATTGCAGAGCGCATAATCCCTTGCGCCTGACTTCCGTTATGATCTCCAATAGTTCGGCCAGGGCCGATTCCGGCTGATCGTTGATGATAACACGGTCATATCGTTCTGCCGCCTGCAGTTCGGATGACACACAGTCCATCCTGAGCTTGAGGTCCTGGGCGCTCTCCGTCCCCCGGTGCGTGATCCGGTCGCCCAGTTCCTGCAATGATGGCGGTTTGATGAAGATCAACAGGGCATTTGGAAACAGCTTCTTGACGTTCAACGCCCCCTGGACATCGAGCTCCAGCAGCACGTCACGGCCCGCCCGCAGATGCTCATCCACCGCCTGGCGCACCGTGCCATAGCGGTGGCTGTAAACTTCTGCCCACTCCAGCAACTCTCCACGGTCGATCAGTTGCTGGAATTCAATATCCGAAATAAAAAAATAATCCACCCCGTTCCGTTCTCCCGGACGGGGCTGGCGGGTGGTTGCCGAAATCGAATATGCCAGGTTGGGGAGAGCTTGCCGCAGCATGGCGCCAAGCGTTCCTTTTCCGGAGCCCGAGGGCCCAGATACAACAATCAACAAGGGCTTAGCGGTCAATCCGTGCCTCCTGTCAGAGAAGCGAACTATTCCTCTTGCTGGAGCACATCCTTGCTAGAAAGCCGGTGGGCGACAGTCTCCGGCTGAACCGCGGACAGGATCACATGGTCGCTGTCGGCGATCACCACGGCCCTGGTTCTCCGCCCATAAGTGGCGTCGATCAGCATGCCACGGTCGCGGGCCTCCTGGATGATCCTCTTGATCGGCGCCGATTCCGGGCTGACGATGGCAATAATCCGGTTGGCGGAGACAATATTCCCAAAACCGATATTGATCAACTTGATATCCATGACACCCTCCTTGAGTTGGCTCTCTCTTGAATGTCACTCTACGTTCTGCACCTGTTCACGCATCTTTTCCAACTCGCTCTTAACCTCGATCACCAGCGGTGAGATCATCAGATCGGCAGCCTTGGACCCAAGGGTGTTGATCTCCCGGTTCAGTTCCTGGATCAGGAAATCGATCTTTCTTCCCACGGGATCTGTGGAGTTCAGCATTTCGGCAAGCTGTCCCAGGTGTGAAGAGAGCCGTACCAGTTCCTCGGTGATGCAGCTCCGCTCGGCAAACAGGACAACTTCCGTGGCCAACCGCATCTCATCGATCTCGCCATCAACCGACAAAGCCTGTAGGCGCTTCCGGAGACGGAGGCGCAACTCCTCCTCGAGCTGGGGGGAACGTTCCCTGATCTCGCCCACAACACTGGCGATCCGCTCCCGGCGCCAGTCAAGATCCCTGGCAATTCGTTCGCCTTCGCGGCGCCTCATGTCGCCGAGCTGCTGCAGCGCCCCTGTCAACGCACCCTGCGCCACCACCCAGACCTGCTCCAGATCGTCCCCGGCCTCTTCTTCAATAATCACTCCCGGATACTGGGCGATGCTGAAAACATCCGGTTGGAAATCGATTTGCAGCATTTCCGACAATTCCCTCAAGCATTTATGATACGCAACAACTAATTCTTTGTCAAGCTTGACGTTACGCTTTTTCTCGTTGTTATCCGTGACCGTTACAAATATGTCCAGGTGTCCCCTGGACACCTGGGACTGGACCTGCTCCTTGATGCGCTCCTCCAGGAGGATGAAGGGCCTGGGAATGCGCACCACGACTTCACAAAAACGGTGATTCACGCTGCGGATCTCCACCGTAGCCTGTAGTCCAGCCTGTTCTGCCTCACCACGGCCAAAACCGGTCATGCTTTTGAGCACCATTCAACCACTACCTTCCAATTTATATGTCGGATGCAGGAAGTCATGCACTCCGCATTCTTTCAAGCCGGGTGTATTGGATGCGGAGAATGCGGGACATCTGCCTTTTCTCCTGGGAACGAAGCGGAACTATGGGGTTCCAAAGGTTTCCTTCAGGCGCCTGAAGGCCTCGATCAGCCGCTCCGTGGGGGTGGTGAGCGAGATCCTGAACCATCCCTCGCCGGTGGCTCCGTATCCGTTCCCCTGGGTGAGCACCACTCCCGACTTCTCCAGCACCAGTTCGGCAAACTCCTCAGAGGTATAAGGAGGCGGCACCGGCGCCCAGACGTAGATGGAGGCCCTGGGCGGGTCGACCCGCCAACCCAGGCTGCGTAGGCCGCTCACCACTATGTCCCGCCGCTCCTGATATACTTGCCGCATCTGTTGGACGCATGTTTGCGGCCCCGTCAGGGCGGCGATCCCCGCATACTGAACTGCCTGGAAGGCGCCGGAATCGAGATTGGACTTGAGAGATCCCAGTGCCCGGACGATCTCGGCGTTGCCGGCCGCCCAACCCAAACGCCAGCCGGTCATGTTGTAAGTCTTGGACAGCGAGTGAAACTCGATCCCCACCTCTCTGGCGCCTGGCGCCTGCAGGAAGCTGGGGGCGATATAACCGTCGAAAGTGATCTCTGTATACGGCGCATCATGGCAAATTATCAGGTCAAAGCTGCGGGCGAAGCTGACCGCCTCCTGGAAAAAATCGAGGCTGGCCACGGCGCCGGTGGGGTTATTCGGGTAGTTGAGCCACAGGATCTTCGCCCGGCGTGCCACATCGGCCGGCACGGCGGCAAGATCGGGCAGGAAGCCGCGCTCCGCCTTGAGCGGAAGCATATAGCTCTCCGCCCCTGCCAGGGCGGCGCCGATGCCGTAGACCGGATAGCCCGGGTCCGGGATCAGGGCACAGTCGCCGGGGTTGAGGTAGCAGAAGGAGATATGGGCGATCCCTTCCTTGGAGCCGATCAGGGTCACCACTTCCGAACCGGGGTCCAGTAACACGTCGAACCGCTTCAGGTACCAGTCGGTCACCGCCCGGCGGAAGGCCGGCAACCCTACCGACGAGGGGTAGCGATGGTTGGCAGGATTGTCCGCCTGCTCCTTGAGGGCCTGAACAATATGCGGCGGCGTGGGCAGGTCGGGATCGCCGATCCCCAGGCTGATGACATCTATTTCCCGGCTCTTACACTCCTCAATCTTTTTCTCGATGCGGGCAAATAGATAGGGCGGCAGAGCCGCCACCCGGTCCGCTACATTCATCGAATCTCACCCCTCTTGACTGTTATTCACTAACGCACGCGGACAAGGGCTTCCGGCAGCATGCCCGCGGTTTAATTCCACTATTGCATCGCTTGCATCCGTATCCGGCATCAAACTCCGTTTCACGGTGCCGCCCAAGGGCCGTCGCTATCCATAGTCTAATCCAGTCCTGTGCCGTCAACCATCAAATGTGCGCTCAACTCGCCCTGAAAGACCTCTTCGGCGGGGCCGGTCATGAAAACGTGGTTGTTGTCCGCCCAGGTGATCATAAGCTGACCGCCCGGGAGGTTTACCAGCACCCGGCGTCCGGTCCTGTTCGTCAGGGCCGAGCCTACTGCCGCAGCGCAGGCGCCGGTGCCACAGGCCAGGGTCTCCCCTACCCCCCGCTCCCAGACCCGCAGCGCAATCTCATCATCGCTCCTGATCTCGATAAACTCTACATTAGTATGGTTCAAAAACAGGTCATGCCTTTCCAGCCGGGGTCCCAGGCTGCCAACGGGGGCGCTGGAGACATCGGGGACGAAGAGCAGGCAGTGTGGATTGCCCATGGAGACGGCGGTGGCGATCAACCGATCTTCGCCTACGGTGATCTCCTCCGAGATCATCCTGGAGCCCGGGGCGCCCAGCACCGGAACCAGTTGCCGCTCCAATACCGGCTCCCCCATATCCACCCTCACGGCCGCCACCCGGTCGCCATCCATGATCACCTCGGGAACCAGCACCCCGGCCCCCGTGTGGACATCAAAGGTGGGACGGTCTACCAGGCCGTTCAGGTAGGCGTACTTGGCCATGCAGCGCAGGCCGTTGCCGCACATCTCCGCCTCCGATCCGTTGGCGTTGAAGATGCGCATGGTCAGCATGCCCTGATCGTCCTTGAAAATGAAGATCAAGCCGTCGCCGCCAACCCCGAAGTGGCGGTCGCAGATACGCCTGGCCAGTTCTGCCGCCCCGGGGCGCCCACTCGGCAACCGGTCGGGGCGGCCTTCCACCAGGACGAAATCATTGCCCAGGCCCTGCCACTTGGTAAATTTCATAATCTGCCTCCGGACATTGCTCCGTTTTTCGTTTTAGGCTATGGTTTGCAGGCCACATCATGCCTTGTCTGTGTAAATATTACAATACAACATTAATAAGCGCAACCGATCCCCCAGACCGGCTGCTAGCTCGCGTAAGCCAAGTCTCTCCCCCGGAACCAGCCTTGGTAATTATTTTACTGGAGTATACTACCAATCTTCTCTGATGCCAACTGTTGTTCACTGACATTGTTGTCTATTGACACTGGAAACCAGTGTCAATGTCGTCCGCCTTGATAGAGCCGCCTGTTGTCCAATATCAATGTCTGCCGTCAACTCGTGTCTTCAGTAGAAAGTTGTTCAATATTGCCGGTGCGGATTGACTGTTGCCGGTTGGAGGCATATACTTCTAGCGAAATCCCACAGCAGATCTCCTTCCTCCCCTCCGCATAAAATATAAGTCCGTATGGGCCGGGTTTACGAAACAGAACACGGAGGCTGGCTGCATGAAGGTAGATCCGGATACCAGCTATTCCCCCGTTTCCTTGAAGCGGTTGATAAAAGCGGCTAGATCATTGCAATAACGATTTACCCGGTGGCTAACCGCCACTTAGACTCCCATTGGAGTGGGAAAACCAAGTGACGCTAAGCCCTTTTGAACTTGTGGAACCGGTAGCGGGAGTGGAGCAGATAGCAGATGTCACCTGACGGGATCACCCTCTCTCTGATCATCGGAGAATTGAAGAGCCAGGCCCTGCAGGGCCGGGTCGACCGCGTCTACCAGCCGGAGCAGATGGAGATCATCCTGAATGTGCGCAAGCCCGGCCAGAGCCTGCGCCTGCTCCTGTCCGCCCACGCCGAAAACGCCAGGCTGCACCTGACCACCCGTGAGCGGAAGAACCCGGCCTCACCGCCCACCTTCTGCTTCGTCCTGAGGAAGTACCTGGAGGGAAGCCGCCTGGTCAACATTCAGCAGGTTGGCCTGGACCGGATTGCTTGTTTGACCTTTTCCCGCCTCGATGAGAGCGGCGGCTACCAGGACGTCCAACTGATCAGCGAGATCATGGGCAAGCACAGCAACCTGATCCTGATCGACCAGGAGACCGGCCAGATCATCGACGCCATCAAGCGCTACTCTCATGCAGTCAGCCGCCACCGCGAAGTGCTGCCCGGGCGTCTCTACATCGCCCCACCCGCTCAGAAAAAGCAGCATCCTTTAGGGTTGGATGAAGAGCAGTTCATCAGGGCTCTCCAGCAGGGAGGCTGGGAAAAAACCCTGGAGGAACTGATCTTCAAGAGCCTGTCGGGAATCGGACCCGAACTGGCCCGCGAGTTGTTGTTCCGGGCAAACCTGCCCGCGGATCTGCGCCTCGATACTTGCGGCGAGTATGAACTGCGAAGCCTGTGGCAGGCTCTGCAAAGAACCGTGGCGCCCCTGCTGCAGGGCAACAGTGAGCCAACCCTGGTATTGGAGGGGAAATACCCGGTCTGCTATGCCCCATTTCTCCCCACCCAATATCATGGGCTGTCCCTGACAGCCTGCCCATCCCTGAACGCGGCGGCCGACGACTTTTACGCCGGCCAGACCACAATGCTCAGGTTCCGGCAGATGCAGAACACCCTTGGCAGCACCGTCAGGCAGGAATGCGCCCGGGTGGAAAAAAAGCTGTCCCTGCAGCAGCAGTCCCAGGATGACGCCAGGCAGGACCAGGATTTCCGGACCCGGGGGGAGATGCTCCTCGCCCACCTGCATCTGATCGCCAGGGGACAGACCAGGGTACTGCTGCCCAACCTTTATGACCAGGATGCGCCTCCCCTGGAGATCGAACTCAACCCCTCCCTGACTCCGTCCCAGAACGCCCAGCAGTTGTTCCGCCGCTACGAGAAAGCCCGCAACACCCTGAAGACAAACAGGCTGCAGATGGAGCGGACGATGGAGGAACAGCGGTACCTGTTCAGCATTAAAACCGCCCTCGACCTGGTAGAGACAGTTGACGAGCTGAATGAGATCAGATCTGAACTGGAACAAGCCGGCTACGTGAAAGCCAAAGATAGAGGGCGTCAGGAAAGCCGTGCAAAGAGCGAGAAAACGCAGCAGAAGAGCGCGCCCCAGGTCTCCAGGATCGTGTCCAAAGATGGCTTTGAGATCCTGGTCGGAAAAAACAACCGGCAAAACGATTACCTGACCATGCACTTGGCTAAAAAAGAAGACCTCTGGCTCCACGCCAAGGAGATCCCCGGCGCCCACGTAGTCATCAGGTCACAGCCAGGACGGGAGATTCCGGACGCCACCCTGGAGCAGGCCGCGGGGCTGGCAGCCTTCTACAGCGACAGCCGGCGCTCCTCCAAGGTGCCCGTCGACTACGCCTCCCGCAAAAACGTCTGGAAACCCGCTGCCGCCCGCCCCGGTTTCGTGCTATACGAGAACTACAGGACCCTGCTTGCAGTTCCGGAGGCTCCTGAATGAAAACAACCGCCAAGGCGGCTTTTGTTGCGGCTATAATATAGCAATCCCCGGTGTAATCAACCTCTTCCCGCAAGGCGCCAGTCTGCAATCTTTGTCAAGTTAGGCAGCATCTTTGAAAGTCACTTTGGTTATTATTGACTGGAAGCTATTTTGCTTCGTATTACTTCAGGTGTCGTCTAAACGCCAGGTATGGCGCGCGATTTTCAATACCAATCAATCTCAAATATAGAAGTGGGGATCTCTCAGTAAATAATTAATGAAAGGAGGTATTTTTATTATTAAAAGATTAGTGTTTACACGACAAACAATTGTTAACTTAATATTCATATTAGTATTTATCGTTATTACAATCATCCTATTTTTACACCAACACCTTTCTGGGCTATACTCCTTAATACCACAATATTTATGTTTTATAGTGCTGTTATCTATTTGTTTAACAACATGGAGGAATAGGAATAAAGACAAATTATCATATTTCTTCTTTATTCTTGCATTGCTTGTTTTATTGCTTTGTTTATCATTAGATATAAGGTTAACTTTAAGGGTATTATATTAGCTATTTTATATTTTTCTTAGAATCCACTGAAATAAATTGTAAAGAACCGTAATAATAATCCATAATAGCCCAATATAGAACAACAATAATGTCCAGGTATTTGTTCTCCGCTTTTCCTTATATTGCTCATCATGTTTTTCATTATGTTTCTCATCCAATTCACTGGAATCTTCTTCTTCACTGTAATCTTGTTGCACATCTTCTTCAATATTCTCCGGATTGCTTGCAATAATCTCCCTTGCTTTCTCCAGCAACTTTGAAGGCACATATAAATCTATCCCAAAGATCGTGGCGCCCATATATATACCTAAATATCCGCCTGCTTCCCGGGACTTCTTCAGTACAGGAATTCCATTTGAATTTAAATGGGCCTCAATCATTTCGGCTTCAATCCTGTTAGACACCGAAGTCAGATAAGCAGCTTGATCATCATATTCAGTACCGCTATTTTTTTTTATCTGTTCTAATTTATCTACTAAATCCGTATTACAATCACTGCAAGTCTTAAAGCCTGGCCGGTATTCTGCTTGACATTTAGGGCACCAAGGCATATTTGCATCCCCCACATTCAAGACCTCATTTTGCAGTTTTCATGGGATGATTATTTTCCCATTACATCATCTTCACCATGTAACATTAGCTCTGCCCCACAGGCTCGTCTGTTGCGTGATCAGCATTTCGTAATGCTGCGCCAAAAACCGGGCTACCTGGTCGCCGGCCACGACAACGTCTTCGATATGCAGATAGTTGGTGGCGCTGGCGTCGAACAGGATGTTGGCGCTGCCCGCCAGCTCCTCATCTCCCGGCCAGATCTGGACCGTTACCGGAAACCGCGGCAGCATCGGGAACGTTGCCTGGATCCCGGCCCCCCGCTCCAGCCTGCCCCCGAGTGCCAGGCACGCCTCCCTGACCTTATCGGCGTTGACGTTGCCGCCGGCCAGGCTGGTGGCCAGTTGGGCGATTCCCATCTTTTCGAATGCCGGGTAAAACACGTGCCCGTGCTTCAACTGACGGAACGATACCAGTTCTCCGGCCAGGGGCGCCCCGTCCGAGCGCCACAGGTAGTTGAGCGCCAGCAGCCGCCATTCCCAAAAGGGGCTGATATTGGCGCCCTGAAAGAAGACCTCGCCTTGCGGGTAGCTGACGCTCAGCAACTGACCAAGGCTGGCCAGGCTGAACGTTTCCAACTGCGGGTCATACTCACATCCGGAGGTGGCGGCCATTTCCTCAGGCTCTCTCGCCCTGAAGGCTAGCAGCGAGTAATCGAAGGCTGCCTTATAGTTTCCCACTTCCGGGCTGCCGATCATATAGGGATACGTTTTGCCCTCACCCCCGGCTTGCCCTCTGCTATGGCTCCGGCTCTATTAACAGCTTTGGATCTCGATGATATTACCTTCCCGGTCCCTTGCATAAGCGGCTGCAGGGGGGCGTTGGGTAAACCTGTCTGCCACCATAGACTTACCGTCCAAGGCGGCTGCCTGGTTTCACCGGGGGCGACCCGGTCTGGCAGAGCGGGCAACTGTCAGGGTTGTAGGTGGCAATCTCCAGGCGCAGCAGGGCATAGAACGGAACAGTGAAGGCCAGGCTGCCGGTGTGCCGGTCGATCAGCGCCCCCACGCCGACCACCTTCCCGCCGGCTGCGGCAACCACGTCGATCACCTCTCTGGTGGAACCGCCGGTGGTGACCACGTCCTCCACCACCAGGGCTCTTTCACCCGGGGCAATGAAAAAGCCGCGCCTCAGGGTCATCTCGCCCTGCTCGCGTTCGGTGAACAGCGCCCTCACCCCCAAGGCGCGGGCGACTTCCTGGGCGACCAGCACCCCTCCCAGGGCGGGGCCTATGACCAAGTCCACCGGAATGCCTGCAAAATACCCGGCTAGTTTTGCTCCCAGTTGCGTCGCCGGTTCGGGGTGCTGCAGCACCAGGGCGCACTGGACATAGCGATTGCTGTGCAGCCCCGAGCTAAGCAGGAAGTGCCCATCCAGGATTGCTCCATATCGCTGAAATGTCTCCAGGACTTGCTCTTCGGTCATTGACTGGCCGCCTCCATCTCTTCAAGTATTTCTTGGGCTGCCCGCCGCGGGTCGGATGCCCCGGTGATCGGCCTGCCAACCACCAGGTAGTCGGCGCCGGCGCGTATTGCCGCGCCGGGGGTGCCGATCCGCCTCTGATCCCCCTGCTCTGATCCAATTGGACGAATTCCGGGCGTCACGATCAGGAAGTCCTCTCCACAGTGCTGACGGATGGTCTCGATCTCCCGGGGAGAGGCCACCACTCCCGACAACCCGCAGCCTCTGGCCTGCTCTGCCCAGAACAACACCTGTTCCGCCGGAGGACGCGCCAGGCCAACCTCATCCCGCAACTGGGCATCGCCCAGGCTGGTGAGCACGGTGACCCCCAGGACCCACGGCGCTATTTCCGGTCCGGCCTCCTGGCGGACCGCGTCCAGCGCCGCCTTCATCATCTCTACTCCTCCAGCCACATGCACATTGAACATGGACACGCCCATGCGGACGGCCGCTCTGGCGGCCCCGGCCACCGTGTTGGGAATGTCGTGGTACTTGAGGTCCAGAAATACACTTCCGCCCTGTTCAAGCACCACATCCACCGCCCGTGGGCCGTGGCTGCAGAACAGCTCCAGGCCGATCTTGAACATGCCCGCCAGGTCATGCAGACCTGCCACCAGGGTTTTAGCCTGTTCCAACGTGCTGACATCCAAAGCGACAATCAGTCTCTCCCTGGCTTCCATAGAAACTCCCTCACTTATGTAAACATATTTATATAAATCAACATTTTCTTTGCTCCCCCCGGCGCCTAGACCTCTAATAATCGTTCAGTGAGCCTCTGGAATTTCTCAGGCGCGCCTATCCCCCAACGATTTCTGCACCATGACCACCCCCCGCCAGGTAAATGCACCAAGGGAATCCCTTTTTTCATCGCTTCCAGGCGGCGCCGATCAACGACTGCCAGTCTGTGATCCCCTTCTGCTTGCAGTATTGTGCCAACTCCTTGATGATCTTCACCGCTGCCAGGGGGTCGTGGAAGAGGGCGGAACCCACCGCCACCGCCGAGGCCCCCGCCAGGATGAACTCCAGGGCGTCGCGCCCGGTGCAGATGCCTCCCATGCCGATGACCGGCACGTCAACTGACTGGGCCGCCTGCCAGACAGCCCGCACCGCCACCGGCCGGATCGCCGGGCCAGACAGGCCTCCGGTGACGTTTCCCAGGGCCGGTCTCCCGGCATCCACGTCGATAGCCATGCCCAGCAGGGTATTGACCAGAGAAATGGCGTTTGCCCCGGCAGCAGCCACCGCCCCGGCCAGGGCGGTGATGTCGGTCACATTGGGAGTCAGTTTGACGATCACCGGCAGCGAGGTAGACTTCACCACTGCGGCCACTACCGAAGCTGCCAGGCAGGGGTCGGTCCCCAGGGCCATGCCGCCGGTTTTGACATTGGGACAGGAGATATTCATCTCCAGACCGTCTACCCCGGAGCCGTCAAGGCGTTCGGCCAGGGCCACGAATTCCTCCGCGGTGAACCCGGCGATGTTGGCGATCACGGGCACCCCATAGGACCGCATCACGGGCAGGATCTCATCTATAAAAACGTCCACCCCGGGGTTCTGCAGCCCGATGGAGTTTAGCATCCCCGCCGGGGTCTCCCAGATCCGGGGCGCCGGGTTCCCGGCGCAAGGCTTCATGGTCAGGCCCTTGGTGACCAGCGCCCCCAGCCTGCCGACGTCAAAAACCGGCCGGTACTCCGAGCCGTACCCGAAGGTGCCTGAGGCGACCATGACCGGATTCTTCATGCTAATCCCGGCGATGTTTACCGGCAGGTCAGCCATTCAGAGTCACCTCCAAGGCATCGAATACCGGTCCCTCGGTGCAGACCCGCAGCATCCGGGAGGGATCCGGACCCTGGCAGCTGCAGCCCATACAGGCTCCCAGGCCGCAGGCCATCCGCTCCTCCAGGGAGAGTTGCGCCGGTATGCCCTGACCAACACTGAGCTGCTGCACGATCTTAAGCACGGGCTGTGGCCCGCAGGCATAGATCTGCGCATATGAATCCTTGACAAGCTCCTCCCGGCAGAGATCGACAACGGATCCGCGCCGGCCGGCGCTGCCGTCGTCGGTGCTGACCAGCACCTTGCCATAACGCTCGAATCCGGACCGGGCGAAGATGCCCTTTCTGTTCCGGGCGCCAATCAGGATGGTGATCATCCAGTTCAACCCCATCAAGGCTTCAGCCAGGAAAAGCAGGGGAGCGACACCGATGCCGGCGCCCACCAATAGCGCCCGCTTGCCACGGCCATTGTACCAGAATCCCCGTCCAAGCGGCCCCAGCAGCGAAATATAGGCGCCCTGCCGCCTGGCGGCCAACCACTCTGTTCCCCGGCCCCGGACACGGTACAGAAAGTTCACCTCTCCTGCTGCAGGCTGCACGCGGTGGATGCTCAGAGGTCTTCTCAAAAAGGGGTCATATCCGGAACCGCAGGCCAGCATCGCAAACTGACCCGGCCGGGCAGCCGCAGCCAACTCCGGCGCCTCCAGAGTCAGGCGTAAAACGTCACCGGCCAGCATCACATGATCAGCGATCCTGGCCTCGTATTCCGCTGGAACACTCATGTCTACCACCCCCAGGCCTTGCATGCCTTAAATTCCAAGGCGCCATTGCCTGCCTGTGCATATTTGTCCAGGGGAACCAGGGAGCTTTCCCCGCCGGCCTGGAGAAAGGCGATCACTTCCTGCAGGGCACGGGCGGTGTCCAGGGATGTCAGGCAGGGGATCCCGTGCTCCACCGCCGCCCGCCTGATCTGGAACCCGTCCCTGGCCGGCCCCTGCCCTCCGCTGTAAGTATTGATCACGAAGTTCACCTGCCCGCCCGTGATCAGGTCGACCACGTGGGGAGATCCCTCCTCGATCTTGTTGACATCCAGGACGGCCAGCTCCCGCACCCTCAGAAAGGCTGCGGTGCCCCGGGTGGCGTAAAAGGTCAACCCCAGCCTTGCCAGCCCCTCCACCAAAGGCAGGGCTTCTTGCTTGTCGCGGTCGGCAACGGTGATCAGCACCGCACCGGAGCGCGGCACGGAACAGCCGGCGGCGATCAGGCCCTTATACAGGGCGCGAGGAACAGTACGGTCGACCCCCATGACCTCGCCGGTGGACTTCATCTCCGGCCCCAGGCAGGTATCCACCCGGGTGAGCTTGCCGAAGGAGAAGACCGGCACCTTGACTGCCACCAGGGAGCCGAACCACGCCAGCCCGCCGCGAAAGCCCAGGCTGCGCAGCGTCTTGCCCAGCATGACCCTGGTGGCCAGGCGCACCATGGGAATGCCGGTGATCTTGCTCAAGTAGGGCACTGTGCGGCTGGCCCGCGGGTTTACTTCGAGCACGTAAACCTCATCCTGGTAATAGACGAACTGGATGTTGAGGATGCCCCGGACCTGCAGGGCGAGGGCAATTTTGGTGGTATCGGCTACGACCCGGTCGACGACATGTAGCGGCAGGCGCGCCGGGTACACCGCAATGCTGTCCCCGGAGTGCACTCCCGCCCGCTCCACATGCTCCATGATCCCGGGGATCAGCACCTGTTCGCCGTCACAGATGGCATCGACCTCGATCTCCTGGCCCTGGAAGTACTTGTCGATCAGCACCGGGTGGTCGGGCGAGACTTCCACTGCATTGGCCACGTAGCTCTCCAGGTCCTCCTCGCCGTAGACGATCTCCATCGCCCTGCCTCCCAGCACGTACGAAGGCCTCACCAGGACCGGGTAGCCGATCTGGCCGGCGATCGATCTGGCATCCTCAATGCCGGCGGCACCCCTGCCGGGCGGTTTCCGGATCCCCAGGCCGGTCAACAACTGTTCGAATCTCTCCCGGTCCTCGGCCTCGTCGATCTTGTCAACATCTGTGCCCAGGATCGGCGCCCCTGCCGCTGCCAGCGGTCCGGCCAGATTGATGGCGGTCTGCCCCCCGAACTGCACGATCACCCCGTCCGGGCGCTCCATCTCTATCACGTGCAGCACGTCCTCCAGGGCCAGGGGTTCGAAGTAGAGCCGGTCGGCGGTGTCAAAATCGGTGCTGACGGTTTCCGGGTTGTTGTTGATGATCAGGGCCTCAACCTGTTCTTCTTTGAGCGCCAGACATGAGTGCACCGAGCAGTAGTCGAACTCGATCCCCTGCCCGATGCGGATGGGGCCGCCGCCGATCACCAGCACCTTGCGCCTGGGCGTGGGATGAGCCTCGTTCTCTTGGTCGTAGCTCGAGTAGAAGTAGGGCGTCGCAGCCTCGAACTCTGCGGCGCAGGTGTCCACCATCTTGTACACCGGCCTGATGCCGCGGCCGTAGCGCCACTGCCTGATCTCCGGCACGGGGATCCCGGTCAGGCGGCCGATCAGCAGGTCGCCGAAGCCAAACCGCTTGGCCTGCCTTACCATGTCCGGATCCAGTCGGCGGATATCGTGAACATCACCCAGTGCCCTTTCCAGATCGGTGATGCCCCGAATCTTGTGCAGGAAGAAGGTGTCGATGCCTGTCAACTGAGAGATGAGCTGTGTGAGGTGGGAGGCATCCCACCTCTCAATTCGGCGGAAGGCCTCCGCCACCAGGAACAGCCTCTCGTCCGTGGGAACCGCCAACCGGTCCAGCAGCTCCTGATCCCCCAGCTTCTCCAGGCCTGGGTATGCGAGGCCGGCATTCTGAAGTTCCAGGGATCGCATCGCCTTCATCAGGGCGCCCTCGAAGGTGCGGTCGATGGCCATCACCTCTCCGGTGGCCTTCATCTGGGTACCCAGGGTGCGGTCGGCGCTGCGGAACTTGTCAAACGGCCAGCGGGGCACCTTCACCACGCAGTAGTCCATGGCCGGTTCAAAGCAGGCCCAGGTCTTACGGGTGACGAAGTTCTCGATCTCGTCGAGTCGCAGGCCGAGAGCGATCTTGGCAGCCACCCGGGCAATCGGGTAGCCGGTGGCCTTGGAGGCCAGGGCGCTGGACCGGCTGACCCGGGGATTGACCTCGATGACGTAATACTGGAAGCTGTGCGGATCAAGAGCGTACTGGATGTTGCAGCCGCCCTCCACCCCCAGCGCCCTGATGATCTTGAGCGATGCCGTTCTGAGCATCTGGTATTCATGATCCGTCAGGGTCTGGGATGGCGCCACCACGATGCTGTCGCCGGTATGCACCCCCATCGGGTCGATGTTTTCCATGTTGCAGATGGTGATGCAATTGTCCGCCCCGTCCCGCATCACCTCGTACTCGATCTCCTTCCAGCCGGCCACGCTATGCTCGATCAGGACCTGGCCGATCATGCTCAGGGCCAGGCCGCGGCTCATGATCTCCCTGAGCTCGCCCTCATCATAGGCCAGTCCACCCCCGGTTCCCCCCAGGGTATAGGCCGGGCGCACCACCACCGGATAGCCGTTGTCATTGGCAAAGGCCACAGCATCCGCGACCGACTCCACCACCCTGCTGTCCGGCACCGGCTCATCGATTTCCTGCAGCATATCCTTGAACAACTGCCGGTCCTCGGCCTTCTTGATCGCCGCCAGGGGTGTGCCCAGCAGCAGCACCCCATACTGGTCCAATATTCCGGACTCTGCCAACTGCACCGCCAGGTTCAGTCCGACCTGCCCGCCAAGGGTGGGGATCAGGCCCTGCGGGCGCTCCCGCTCGATGACCCGGGCCAGAAACTCCGGGGTCAACGGTTCGATGTAGATCTTATCGGCCATCTCCTGATCGGTCATGATTGTGGCCGGGTTGCTGTTAACCAGCACCACCTTCAGGCCCTCCTCCCTGAGAGCGCGGCAGGCCTGTGTTCCGGCGTAGTCGAATTCAGCTGCCTGGCCGATGATGATGGGGCCCGACCCGATGACCATTACTTTTTTCAGATCCGGATTGCGGGGCATAAAATTGCCTCCTAACCGCTCACTTCTCACTTCTCAAGTAATTGATTTTCAAATGTTTCTTAATAACGTTTCCAGCGTCAGGCGTGAATTCTTCATCCAGTCCCCATGCGTCAAGCAGTGCCGGTCGGCTGAATTGAGGGAAATTGCTATTGCCTCCGCATCCTCCGCATCCTCCGCATCTGAGGCTTCAC
>Ga0224558_1001278_pt1 | contig 26787 bp, 21 predicted proteins | sample 714S32024metaG_FD_180682 | JGI IMG/M metagenome (GOLD analysis project Ga0224558, IMG submission 180682) | Peat soil microbial communities from Stordalen Mire, Sweden - 717 S3 20-24 | ecosystem: Environmental > Terrestrial > Soil > Wetlands > Peat | place: Sweden: Norrbotten County, Stordalen... | reverse complement strand
TATTCCGATTGTGGCGCTTACTGCCTCTGCGATTACCGGGGATAGGGAGAAACTCCTGGAGGCGGGCATGGATTACTACCTTTCAAAACCGATCAGGGAAAGCGACCTTGCCGGTATCCTCGACCAGATCGGCAGGCAGGGCCTGATTGACCGTCCCGTCCTGCTGGAGGAGTCGCGCCTGTTCGGCAGGGATTTGATGAGAGAGATCATGGAAAAATATCTCAAGTCCTACCAGGCACAGGTTGATCAGATTGAAGAGCTTGCGAACAAGGATCAGTTCCAGGAGTTGGAGGCGGCAGCCCACCGGTTCGCCAGTTCCGTTTCCTGCTTTTATGCCGGTCCGGTATTCAGGGCAGCCGGTGATCTGGAGAAGATGGCGCATGCGCAGCAGACGGAGGGGTTGGATGCAGCCCTTGCGCACCTGAAACGATCGGCAGGACTGCTGGCGACTGAGCTGGAACAGATCCTTACCGAGGTTCAAGATTAGAGATTGACCGGTTCATCACAACCTGCTTCAGGCCAGTTCCGGGCTAGGGCCTCTGTGCCGGTAGCCCACGTATCTGATGGATTCGATCAGGAAGTCATTGTTTCCGGCTTCCTTGTCTAGCTCGCTGCTTTTAACCGAAAGCATGATCACGGGCACATGGCTCAACGCCCTGTCCGAACGGATATACGCAGTGTTGCCAGACCACCCATCCCTGGCAACAGAACATCCAGGATTACGGCATCCACTTCGGTGGTCCTGAGGATCTCCAGGCATTTTCCCCCGAATCAGCCTGCAAGACGTCAAATCCTTCCTGTTTCAGAGCGGACCTGGCCAGTCTCCTGATATCCGCATCGTCATCCACGATCAGAATAGTCTTCCTGAACATTTCTCCTCCCACCCGAGGCTGCGTCTATCATATTTTCCTGAAACCGGATAGACCGATGTTCATAATATCAAAAAATTACGTCATTGTTAACATGATTGTAACAAATGAACGACTGTTTGTAACAATTGCGTGATAGGCTGCCAATTGAGGTATCTGTAATTCTATTTTTTATGTGCGGCCTGGAACCATCGTGTGCAGTTAATGGAATATTTCGGGCTTGACCGGACGCCAGAGGAGGGATCCAGAGCCTACCGGATTTTGTTATTAATAATCTAATGGAGGTAAACAGATGAACGGAAAGGTTTTTTGGAAACATGGATTGCAGTTGTTGATGGCCCTGCTGTTCGTGCTGGCGGCGACGGCCACGCCCGCTTTCGCCATCGTTCCCATAACCCCCATCATCCCCATCATCCCCATCACTCCCATTGCCACTGGGGTAACCCTCAACGAAAGCACCCTGACCCTGACGGAAGACCAAATGATAAGCACTCCGACACCAACCGCCACCCTGACCGCCACCGTAACACCTTCCACCGCTAGCCAGGCCGTGACCTGGAGCTCCAGCAACACAAACGTGGCTACGGTCAGCAACGGAGTGGTGACGGCAGCGGGACCGGGCGCCGCTACCATCACCGTAACCCCGGCGGATGGCATTGGGACCGCCACCTGTACCGTGACAGTGCAGATCCTGCAGGTACTCGGCGGCGCCACTAATGTCACCGGTAATACCGTGATCGTCAGCTTCACCGTGCCGATGGCTCCCCCGCCGTCAGGCTCGGCAGGCTTCATTGTAGAAAGAACCGTGGCCGACATTGTCGACAACGTGATCAGCGTCACCCTGGACAGCAGCAGCAGCGATGCATATGACCTCACCCTGGCCACGCCGGTGCAATACAAGCAGTTAGTGATCCTGGGCTACTTGCCCGGCACCCTGCAGACGGCCAGCGGGGTACCACTCCCAGAATTCAGCCTGTTGTCTGTGCACAATACCGTACCTGAGCCGGCCACCGGGGTGACCCTCAACACCAACACCCTGAACCTGACGGTAGGCGGACCAGCCGCCACCCTGACCGCCACCGTAACACCTTCCACCGCCGACCAGGCCGTGACCTGGATCTCCGACACCCCGGGCGTGGCGACAGTCAACAACGGAGTGGTGACGGCAGTTGCGGCAGGCACGGCGAACATCACCGTGAGTACAGCGGGCGGGGGCATAACCAGCACCTGCGCCGTGGCCGTGACAGCCGCCACGGCCACGCCTACCCCGACGATAACCAGCGCTCCATCGGTGACCGGCATCAGCCCGAGTAGCGGATCCACGGCCGGAGGCACGACGGTGACCATCACCGGCAGCGGGTTTACCGGGGCAACTGCCGTCAACTTCGGGTCCTCCGCGGCCACCGGGGCCACCGTTAACTCCGACACCTCGATCACTGCCACTTCCCCTGCGGGAAGCGCCGGCGCGGTCGGCGTGACCGTGGTCACTCCGGGCGGCACCAGCGCCACGAGTTCAAACGACCAGTTCACCTATGCAACGACTACGACGACGACTACGACGACGACTACGACGACCACTCCGCCGACCACCGGCCAGACCGTGCTGCAGTTTTATATAGGCAACACCGGCTACAACGTCAACGGCCAGGCGCAGAGCATGGACACCGCCCCGATGATCAGCGAAGGGAGGACGCTGCTGCCGATCAGGTACGTGGCCACCCCGCTCGGCGCCACGGTCAATTGGGATCCGACGCAACAGATGGTCACAGTGACCCTGGGCAGCAACACCATCCAGCTCATGATCGGACAGGGCAGCGCCACGGTGAACGGGGTCAGCACGCCGATCGACCCCACCAACCCGGCTGTCACCCCGGTGATCGTTGCCGGACGCACCATGCTGCCCCTCAGGTTCATCGCCGAGAGCCTGGGCTGCCAGGTGAACTGGAACCAGGCTCAGCAGTTGGTTACGGTGACCTACCCGCAGTAGTAATGCTGTAAATCGGTGACCGCATTGAAACATGAAATAGTCGACTTCGGACAACTGGTGCCGGCCCGATTTGTCAGCGAGGCCCTGGGTGGTAAGGTCATCTGGGACGCTGTCAATCAGCAGGTGAACATCACCGCCGGCTCTTAAACCAATCCGCTGGACGGGTAGGCGCTCAAGTCCGGGCGAAATCGGGAAGCGACAATGCCGCCTCATCAAACGTACCAGGCCTAAGCGCCGGCGCTGCCATCGGGGGGATCCTGGGAGGATTGCTGGATAAGTAAAGGCTCCCGCTCCCAGAAATCATAAAATTACGTCATTGTTAACATGGATGTAACAAATGAACGATTGTTTGTAACAATCGTGTGATAGACTTCAGCCCGAAGAATGCGGAGTGCAAGGCTGGGCGTAGCCCATGTACTCCGCATTCTTCCTCCGCATCTGGGCTAGCGCCCGGCCTGAAAGAATGCGGATAGCTAGTCCAGGCCGGAGGCCTGGATGCGGAGGATACGGCGGAGCGGGTAGCCATCGGTAAAGCGTTGCAAAAATGTTGTCATGAGGAGGAAAAGGATGCATCGGAGAGGGTTCTATGTTCTGGCGGTGCTCGTACTCGCCCTGTCCCTGGCGGTGGCAGGATGCAGCATACTGGCGCGCAAAGCCTCTACCGGAGGGCAGGTCCAGGGAAACCAGAATAATATTTCGAGCACGAATTTTGATTCTGCCTTCATAGGGCCGGATCTGCTGTCTGCAAAACCGTTAGATCCCGGCCTGCTGCAGCAAATAATGCAAAACTACGTGCCGCCCAAAGATGACTTCTCTCAGTACATCACTTTCACAGAGAACCAGGATGGCTGGGGTGGCTGTGTAGGCCGCTCTATGACACATGCCATGGATATCGAGAATGAAATGGAATGTCCCTACACACCGGATCTGTCTGATTGGTATGTGCACCGCCGGCAGGAGGAGATTGCCAATGGCAAGCCGGTTGACACCGGATATCTGCTCGAGCATTATGGCGATTGCCCCGAGGCTTACCTCCCCACGGATTATGACAAAGTCACCAGAACGAATAAAGTGAACGATTATAGCACTATGCCCCAGCCCACTGCGGCCAACGATCAGGAAGCGGCCTTCTATAAAATAATTTTGCTCAGCCATTCTATCAAACCCGACAAAGATGTCATGCAGCACTTGATGATGCAGTATGGCCCGCTTCTGATCGAAGGGGACATTCCGCATGTTGCAAAAGGCCACTGCATGACTGTAATTGGTTGGGATGACAGCCATAAAGGAGGGGGGGCGTTCAAGCTCCTGAACAGTTGGGGCGACCACTGGGGTCCCAATAAGGATGGCACCTACTGGCTGACATACAGCGATCTGGCCGCCGGTGCCCATCATCTGGATATTCGTTACATCCAGAACAAAGTTTCGGATCGAACAGGCACCAAGTATGCCTACTCTGCCCGGATCAGTTTGCAAGGAGGCCCCTCGGCCCTGAGAAACGGGCTGACCGTGTCCATTGCTGCGGCAGGACAAGAGCCCTGGGTATTCTGGGATCAGCCGAATCATCTTCATGACCATTGCTATGATAATAGCCGGAACCTTTGCATAGACATACCCCTGCCTGATTATGCCGCCGCAAATTGGTTTCCCTCAGCCAATGCACAGTGGTCTATCCAGGTAACCAATCATAACAGCGGCGCCGTTACTTTGCAGGAATTTACCGTAGCCCGTCAAGACAAGGATGCGAATGGCAAATTGTCCGTTGAAACCTATACTTCAGATCAAAATGGGTCTATTGTCCAGGGAGGCGGCACGGCATCGTTCACTATTCCTAGTACTGCAACAAAGGTGATCCTGCCGGTTTATACCCACAATCCATTCTCTTTGTTGCCTTCCTAGGGACTGGTGATTATCAACCCTCATGGGTGACCATTCAGCGAACTGCCGGTAACCAACAATGTACCGCAACCGGCGGGGCCGAACCTGGGGTTGGCCAATACGTCTATGAAAGGGGTGACGCTACGGATATCTTGGTGGTCGCATAAACATAGAGGAGATTCTTGGAAGATTATCAAAGGAGGCAAGCAACTATGGAGAATAAGAAATTAGAAGCCCTACTCAGCTACCTGTTAGGGTGGATCACCGGCATCATCTTTCTCCTGATCGAGAAGGATTCCTACGTTCGCTTCCACGCCGTACAATCCATCTACACCTTTGGAGGCCTGGACATCCTCATTATCATCCTCTCGATCCTGGCATCAATAGCTTTGGCGCTAGGAGGATGGGGCATCTCGCTCATCTTACACTGGATCATCAATCTGATCTGGCTCCTGCATTTTGTCCTCTGGATCGTGCTGATGATCAAGGCCTATCAGGGTGAGCGCTTCAAGCTGCCGATTGTAGGCGACATCGCGGAAAAATACGCCGCCTAACCTGTATGACGGCCCCATATTCACAATCAAGGAGCAGATGGTGTTTCCTTGAAGCTACTATTGGGGGGCGCAAGCATGAAGAAGGGGATATCATGGTGTTTGTTGGCGTCGTTGATTGTTGCCTGTATCATGATTGCGGGTTGCAGCAAAGGCAGCGGCAGCCAGTCGTTAGCAGACTTAATTAACAAGGGTAAACAGATTAAAAGCATGTCGGCTGACTACGCTGCGACCACCCCCGACGGTAAGACAGCCGGCGGAACGATCTGGGGGCAAAAGGGTAAGCTGTTCAAGATCGAAACCACTGTCAATGGTGTGAAGAATGTAATAATACTCAACTACATTGACAAAACCATGATTATGTATGAGCCGGCCATTAAGCGGGGAACGAAGATGAAGCTGAGCCAGAGCCAGAGCAAGCCGCCCGGGGATTACCTGAATGACATTGACCTGAGCAAGGTACAGGACTTCGGGACGGCAGTCATCAGTGGTGAGACCTGCCGCGTTTTTCAATACACCAACGCAGACGGGGCAACGATAAAAATGTGGCTGAGCGTGGATCTGGGCTTTCCTGCCCAGATAACGAGCACTACCGCAGACGGCCAGACCACGACGGCCAAATACACGAACGTCAAAGCGGGACCGCTGCCCAGCGGCACCTTCAGCGTGCCGGCCGGCGTAAAGATCACGGATCTTACCAGCACGAGTCCCCAGAAACAGCCCTCTCAACAATAACGATCGCCGCAGAACACCATAAACCGGTTGTCAACACCTGATATACGGAGCAGGCTACGGGCGAATTTTGGGCGAACTATGAACCGTTGTTCAGAATAAGCAGCACGGCAGCTCAATCATCTGGTCAACAGCGCAGTCCAGGTGACCGGCTACCAGTTAACCTGGTAGCCTAGAGCCTGGAACAATGGCCTCAGGGGCAGAAACAGGCATCCGGACAGATCCGACGCCTAACGTTTTGTGCCTGAGCGCAACGAAAGGAGCGGTATAACGATGATGAGATGTTTTCCGAAGAGGCTTGGAACCCTTCCAGCCAGGCTGTTTGTATTGTTCCTGATCTTGGCGTTGTTGGGTGCCGGCCCCGGCACTGCTGCCGCCGCCACCGGGAGCGCCTCGTCAGGCGTCACCCCGGCCTTTTCCGACGTCTCCCAGAGCGACCCCAATCTCCTCTACATCAACTACCTTGTCAGCCGCAACATGGTTGCGGGCTTCCCCGACGGCACCTTCCACCCGGACTCCGGCCTGACCAGGGCCGAGGCCGCCACGCTTCTGGTGAAGGTGGCCGGCCTGCAGCCGGCATCCGGCCCCATCCCCTTCAGCGACGTGCCCGCCAGTAACTGGGCCTACGGCAATATCGCCGCCGCGGCGACGGCCGGCCTGGTGCACGGCTACCCGGACGGCGCCTTCCGTCCCGATGCCGTCCTCACCAGGGCAGAAGGGATCTCCCTTTTCACCAACCTGATCAAGCAGCCCAACGAGGCCACCCTGCCTCCTTTGAGCGATCTTGCCCCTGATAACTGGGCAGCAGGGGCGGTGGCCCTCGCCCTGGCGGCGGACATGGTGCAGACCACTGCCCCGGGCCAGTTCTCTCCGAACGATCCCCTGACCCGCAGCGACCTCGCCCGGGCGCTGGGGGTCATTCTGACCGAGAACCCGGACTACGATCGGGTTCCCCTCACCGGCACCCTGACGCTCTTGACCGGCACGGTGACGCTGGCTGCTTCCGGCAGCACCACTCCTACAACCGTCACGGCAGCGACTCCGGTCGCCGCTGGCGACACTATAACAACCGCGGCCAACAGCTCGGCCGAGATCGACTTCCCGGACGGCTCCAGCCTGCTCTTGCAGGAAAACACCATCATCACCGTCAAGAAGATGCAGGGGCAGTCCCGCATCGGGCCGGACGGCGCGGCAGCCATTGCCATCAACTGGCTGGAGGTGGGCCTGACCCAGGGCCAGATGTTCGGCGCCCTAGCCTCCCGCTACGAGAGCCAGGATTTTGCGTTCCCAATCTCCAACCAGGCAATCAACCTGGCTGACGATGAGACCGATACCAGCGCCAACAGCAGCCTTCCCTGGTACCAGGCCAGTACCGGCGAGCAGGTGGTGGTGCAGGTGGATATGCCCTGGGGCGTGGCCGGCATGGAGGGCACCTTCTGGCATATCACCGTCAGCCCGCAGGAGATCACCGAGAGCACCGCCGACGGCGTGGTCCAGTTCACCAGCGACAACGGCCAGTCCGTCCAGGTGTTGGCCGGTTTCCAGGCCTCATTGACCGGCCCCGGAGCTGCTCCGACGACGCCGATCGCCATGACCAGCCAGGAGCTCAGCGACTGGCAGTCTGTGCTCGCCTGGATAAATCAGACAGTCGGCTTGATACAGGACCAGATCAACCCGCACTCTGATGCCATGGCCACCGCCATCCTGGGTCACTTGACCAGTATTATAGGCGGCGCAGCACCCGCGCCTGGCAATGGCTACACCGTGTCCTATGCCGCCAACGGGGCCACCACCGGGTCCGTGCCCACCGGCAGCAACAGTTATGCAGCCAGTGCCACGGTGACGGTGCCCGGCAACACCGGAGGCCTGGCCGAGGCCGGCTACACCTTCGGCGGCTGGAACACGGCCGCCAACTACAGCGGCGCCACCTACCAGCCGGGCAACACCTTCACCATGGGATCGGCCAACGTCACCCTGTACGCCGTGTGGACGGCGATCCCCACCTACACCGTGACCTATAACGGCAACGGCAGTGCCGAGGGGACAGTGCCCACCGACAGCAACACTTACGACCCGGGAGCGACAGCAACCGTTCTGGGCAACACCGGCAACCTGGTCAGGACAGGCTATACCTTCGCCGGCTGGAACACGGCTGCGGACGGCAGCGGGACGAGCTACAATGCAGGCAGCACCATCCTGATGTCTAGCAGCGTAACGCTGTACGCCCAGTGGACGCTGAATCTCATTTTGACGCCTCCCATAATCGGACCGATAAAGGGTCTCGGTGCTGCCACCTACACGGTCACCTATGACGGAAACGCCAGCACCGGGGGTTCCGTGCCCAGCGACAGCAACAGATACGCGGCCGGTGCCACGGTGACGGTGCTCGGCAACACCGGAGGCCTGGCCAAGAAAGAGTACAGATTCGCCGCCTGGAACACGGCTGCCAACGGCATCGGCGCCACCTACCAGCCGGGCAACACCTTCACCATGGGATCGGCCAACGTCACCCTGTACGCCATGTGGAGAATAACGTAAATTGTGGCGTTTCTAATAAGGAGCGAGCACGGAAGATGAACCGAGATCAGAGCCCGGGCGAGAGCGGGGATATAAGCAAGAACGATGGCTTAAGCGATAACGGGGTCATGAGCACCGCCCCCGAATCGCAGGCGGTCAACAACGCCGCCCCAGGACCACAGGCACTCAGAAGCGGCAGGGGATGCCTGATCCCCGGTCGGCGCTGGCTGCTGGTGCTGGCCACCTTCCTGATCGTCGAACTGCTGGTGCTGGGCGGTGTTTTCGAGCGCACGGAACTGAACCTGTATGACGCCTGGTTTCGCCTGTCGGGGGCGCATGATCCCGGCAGCCAGGTAGTGATCCTGGCCATGGACGATCCCTCAATTCAGAAGCTGGGGCCGCTACCCTGGCCGCGCTCGGTGATCGCCGGGCTGCTGGACAAACTCGGGGAAGCCCGGGTCGTCGGGTTTGACCTGGTGTTCGACCTGCCATCCAAGCCCCAGGATGACCAGGCCCTGGCCGAGGCTATCGCCAGGCAGGGCCGGGTGGTGCTGGCCAACCGTTTCATGTTCGAGAAGGCCACCAATGGGAAGATCGTGGAGGCATTAAGCGTGCCGCTGCCGGAGTTCATGAAAGGGGCGGCTGGCCTGGGCTTTATCAACATGCCCACCGATATCGACAATGTCGTGCGGCACGTGACTCTCGTGGACGTGAACGAATTCCACATGCCCTTTCCAGCCCTGGGGCTGGCGGTTGGCCTGGCGGCCACCAATGTGTCCCCGGGTACGCTCAAACTGGCCAAAGACATGCTCTCGGCAGGCGGCCAGTCCATTCCCGTCGACCGTTTGAACATGGCCCTGCCCGGTTTCTGGGGCCCCCAAGGGGCCTTTAAAACCTACAGCTGCATCGATGTGCTGGACGGCAAGGTGCCGGCACAAGCCCTGAGCGGCAAGATCATCCTCATCGGGCCCGAATCCCCGGTCTATGACGACTATTACTCCACGCCCTACACCTCCTCCAACCTGGTCCTGGCCGGCACCCTGCCCACACCCGGGGTGGAGATCCATGCATCCGTGGTGCAGTCATTCCTTGACGGCACCTGGTACCGGCGCCTCCCGGCAGTGCCCAACCTAGTCATCCTGTTCCTGATCGGGCTGGGCGCCGCCATGATCTTGACCCGCCGCAGCCCCTGGCAGGGCCTGCTCCTGCTGCTGGGCATGGCGGCTGCGGTATCCGGCATCGCCTTCTTGCTGTGGCGCTACGACCGGCTGTGGATCAATCTAGCCGCCCCCCTGGCCCTGGTCATCCTGAATTACGGCTCCATCACCGCCGCCGACTTCCTGCAATCGGAACTGGACCGCCGGCGCACCAGGGCGATGTTCAGCCGCTATGTCTCCCCGGCGGTGGTGGACGAGATCATGAAGGACCCGGCCAGAGTGGCACTGGGAGGCGAGCGCCAACTGGTCACCATCATGTTCTGCGACATCCGCGGCTTTACCGCCTACAGCGAGAACAAGCAGCCGGAAGCCGTGGTTCAGCGGCTCAACCAGTACCTCACCGTCATGACTAGGCTGATCCTGAAGGCGGGCGGCACCCTGGACAAATACCTGGGGGACGGACTGATGGCTGTTTTCGGAGCGCCGATTCCCTTCCAGGACCACATCCAGCGGGCGATCCGGACCGCGGTCGCCATCCAGGAAGAGATCCGGCAGTTGAACGAAAGCTGGGTCGCCCGGGGCGAGATCCCGCTGCAGATCGGCATCGGCATCAATTCCGGCTGGGCGGTGATGGGGAACGTGGGCAGCCCGGACCGGATGGACTACACCGCCATCGGGGAGGACGTCAACCTGGCCTCCCGGGTGGAGGGCCTGACCAAGACCTTCGACGTCCTGATCATCGTCAGCGAGCGGTCGGTGCAGTTGCTGGACGAGGAATTGCGCCGGAACCTGGGATTGAAATACGTCGGGCAGGCGGAGGTCAAGGGGTTCACTCTGCCGGTGGGCGTCTACACGGTCGGCGATTACCGGTTGGACCGGTAATCGGGTATACCCTAGCTGACAGCTATTGTCGACGCGGAACAGGCTGGGACTACCCGTGGTGCAGCCAGGTGGCTTACGGTGCATCCGTCTAGGCCGTGGCGGTTGTTAACCTGGCGGAAAGGGGGATGTCTCTTTACAGGAAAAACAGGTCGATGAGGGCAAGCAAATCGATATTGATAATATCAAAAATTACTACTTGTTAACATGTATGTAACAAATGAACGATTGTTTGTAACAATTGCGTGATAGGCTGTCGACTGAAGCCTGCGTAATTCTATTTTTATGCTGCACGATGGCACAGGTGGATGCCTCACAGACCTGATTTGAAAATAGGGGGGCTAATAATGTCATTGCATGAAATACCTGCATTTCGAGTCAATGGCGAGGAAATAAGTCTTGGCAAGGTCTTAGCTCTGGCCCGGATCCGCAATTCGTTCCCGGCATTAGATGAAAAGATTGAAGCGGTATTGTTAAATCAGGCGGCCAAGGAATTAAGCATCGAGGCAACGGACGAGGAGCTGCAGGAGGCGGTAGATGAGTTCCGTTTGAACCAGGGGCTATATTCAGCGGCAGACACCACAGCCTGGCTGGAACGGACAGGAATTGAGCTGGATGATTTGGAGGACCTGCTTGCAGCAAGAATAATCGGCTCCAAGATTCGTGAGACAGTGGCAACGGGCGGGGTCGAAAAATATTTTAGTGAAAATATCTTATCCTTTGAATCTGCCCTGCTCTCCCATCTGGTCATGACGGAAGAGGGCGAAGCCCAGGAGTTGAAGTACCAGATCAAAGAAGAGGGGGCCGACTTTAACAGCATGGCGCGTGAGTATTCCATCGACGAGACTACCCGGTTAGCGGGCGGTTTTCTGGGCCGCGTGGCGCGCTCCGCACTTGACGCGGAGACTGAAGCAGCCGTATTTGGAGCTTCAGCCGGCGAGGTGGTCGGACCCTTCAAGACCGACCTGGGATATCAACTGATCAAAATTGAAAAGCTCAACAAGCCCGCTCTAACTGATAACACCATTGAGCTTGTAAAAGATATTTTGTACGGCCAGTGGCTGGCCAACCAGCGCCGTAAAGCCGCCGTGGAAGTTACGGTATGGAATCAACTGTAGAGACACCTTGTTAATAGAGGAGCCTAAATCGATGCCGGAAGCGGTTCAGGACCTAAATGCAGTTTCCATATTTAGTATCCTGTCAGACGAAGAAAAAGAGCACCTCTGGGCAAAGGGTGAGACTCTTAAATACCGCCTGGGGCAGGTGGTCTATACTGCCGGCTCCAGCGGCGACGGTTTTTATATAGTGGTTGAAGGCCGGGTGCGCGTGGTTGGAAAGTCCGCCGACAATCAGGAGTTGAACCTGGGAGCCTTGAGCCAGGGCGAATACTTTGGAGAGGAAACCCTGCTCGGAGCCGCCTGCTATGAATACACCATCCGCGCTGCCTCCAACCTTACGTTGTTAAAACTGCACTGGGTGGATTTTGAAGATCTGCTCAAGACCCGCCCGGAATTAGACAGGTACTTTCGAGAGTATCTCGTCCACAAAGGAATGCAAACCTTTCTCAAGAAGTCCACCGTACTTTCCCCCATGAACGCCGACGAGTTGCGTTCTCTACTGAGCAAGTTTACCGTTCAGCATTTTCTTCCCGGTCAGGACATAGTCCAGGAAGAAGGCCAGGGGGATGCGTTTTATATAATTCGCTCAGGCACAGCTGAGGTTTTCAAAAAAAGCGCCGGGACAAAAGCTATCAGTCAACTCGGTGAAGGCGACTTCTTTGGTGAATTGGCCTTGCTGACCGGTTACCCCCGGGCAGCCACGGTGCGGGCAAGGGATGAGGTAACCGTTTTTCGCCTGTCCAAAGAGGATTTTGATCATCTGATCACAGTTTATCCCAAGATCAAAGAGTCGATTATTGTCATAGCCGCAGGTTACAGTGCCGCCGTAGCGCCGCCTGGCGTTGAAACGGAATACCGCCGGGAAGGTGAAGCTGAACAGGGTGAGCCCGAAGTTCAGGAACGCTGGGAAACAGTTGAGGATAAAGAAGAAAAGGTCTTTTTCAAACGCCGCCGCCCGTGGCGTTTCCCTGTTATCCTGCAACAGAGTATCGCTGATTGTGGCGCCGCCAGTCTGGCCATGATTTCCCGCTACTATGGCCTCAATATCGGTATCAACCGGCTCCGGGATCTGGCCAACGTCAGCGCCGACGGGGCCAGCCTGTACAGCCTGGCGGAAGCTGCTGAAGCCCTGGGTTTTTCTACCCAGGGAGTCAACTCTAATATCCAGGACCTGATCAATCAGCCGCTCCCGGCTATCGCCCACTGGCAGGGCAACCACTTTATCGTGGTTTACCGGGTCACCAAAGACCAGGTCACGGCAGCCGATCCCGCTATCGGCCTGGTCAAGTATTCAGCCCAGGAGTTCGCCGAAGGCTGGACGGGCAATCTGCTCATTGTTAAGCCAACAGCCGGCCTGCACCAGGTTGAAGAAAGTAAAACTTCTCTGAGCCGCTTTCTGCCTTACCTGAAACCCTACCGGGGGATACTGGCCGAAATCTTCCTGGCCTCGCTGGTCATTCAGCTATTTGGTCTGGCAATACCGCTGTTTACTCAGGCCATTATCGACCGGGTGCTGGTTTTTCAAAGCATTAGCTTGCTAAACATGCTGTTGGCCGGAATGCTGATCGTAACCTTCTTCAGCCTGGTGACCAATGCCATCCGCCAGTACCTGATTGCCAACATCTCCCGTTCGATGGATATTGCCATGGTGCTCGACTTTTACCGGCATGTTTTAGGCCTGCCTCTTAAATTCTTCACCCAGCGCCGGGTCGGAGATATCATCAGCCGTGTCAACGAAAACCAGAAAATCAGGGAAATGCTTACTACCACCAGCCTGTCATCAATTATAGACTGCATGACGGTAATTGTGTATTTGAGCTTGATGTTTATCTACAGCGTAAAACTGGCTACCCTGGCTGCCCTCTTTATTCCTCTGTTTGCGGTAGTTGTGCTGGTGTTTACGCCGTTAATGAAGAAGAACAGCCGCCGGGCTTTTCAAGCCCAGGTGGAGGTGCAGTCACATACGGTTGAAACCATCTCCGCCATGCCAACCGTTAAAGCCCTGTCCGTCGAGAAGATCGTGCGCTGGCGTTTGGAGGATAAACTCCGCAACGCCGCCAACCTGCAGGTTGGCGCAACCATGCTTACCTCGGGGGCCAATACGGTCGCCGGCCTGCTGCAGTCATTGAGCACTATCCTGGTGCTCTGGCTGGGAGCGAAGCTGGTCATCGGCGGGGCGATGTCGACTGGTCAACTGATGGCGTTTTCAGTGCTGCTGGGCAGCGTCCTGAGTCCAGTCCTGCGGGTTGTCGGCCTGTGGGATAAGTTCCAGGAGGTCCGCATTGCGATGGAGCGGCTGGATGATGTTTTTGAAGCCGAACTGGAGGAGCCCCACCCGGAAAATTCCGTGCGACTGCCTCGTTTGAATGGGCACATCAAATTAGAGAAAGTCACTTTCCGCTATGATAAAGAAGGCAAGAACATCATTCAAAATTTCGATCTCGAGATCTTCCCCGGCCAGACCGTGGCCCTGGTTGGTCGCAGCGGCTGCGGCAAAACCACCCTGATCAACCTGCTCCTGCGCCTGTACCAACCGAATTCCGGGAAAATCCTGGTTGACGGCTATGACCTGCGTCAGGTCAGTGTCAGCTCGCTGCGCCGGCAAATCGGGGTGGTGCCCCAGGACAGTGTGCTTTTTAACGGCACCATTCGTGAAAACATTTCTTATCACCTGCCGGATGCCCGCATGGAGCAGATTATATCCGCAGCGATGCTGGCAGGAGCGCATGATTTCATATCGGAGTTGCCTTTGGGTTATGAGACAGTGATCGGTGAGCGGGGCATGAGCATCTCTGGAGGACAGCGCCAGCGCGTCGCCATTGCCCGTGCCTTACTGGGCAACCCGCAGGTTCTGATCTTTGACGAGGCCACCAGCTCGCTGGATACAGAGTCAGAGCGCATAATCCAGAACAGCATGGAAAACATCCTCCAGGATCGCACCACCATCATCATTGCACACCGTCTAAGCACGGTGCGCAAAGCAGATCTGATCGTGGTCATTGACCAGGGGGTTATCGTCGAACAAGGGACCCACGACGAACTGATTGCTGCGCGAGGTCTCTATTATTACTTGAACAGCCAGCAGTTGAACCAGTAAGGGGGTTCTGTCATGGAGAATGTGATGGTTAGAATCTCGCGACGATTTTTGGATATTCTCATGATCATGGTGGTGGCTTTATTGATCTGGGCCTATTTTACCCCCTGGCAGTCCACGATCACGGAGCGCTTTTCCGTGATTGGCAGAAGCGGAACAGTGATCGTATCCAGCCCCGCCTCCGGGTATGTCAGTAAAGTGCTGATCCAGAATGGGGACTGGGTCGAGACTGGACAGGAACTGATGGAATTTATGACTGCCTCGCAGGGTAGTACAGTGCTATCGGCTTCCAGCAGCGGTTATTTTCTGGCTGAAACAAGCACTGCCGGGGGGCAGGACGTGGCAGCCGGAGTGCCCCTGGCCAGGCTGACCGATACCGGGTCGCTGGTGCTGCAAATGTTTGTTGCTCCAGACGACCTGGGGCAGATCCGCCAGGGAATGCCGGTGATCGTTCAACTGGACGCTTTTCCATCTCAGTCTTACGGGACCAACAAAGCCCAGGTGAGCTGGATGGCGGTCATCCCAACCCAGCAATCCCCGGACGGCGCCCCCCTGTATGAAGTGCAGGCGGAGATCACCTCTGCTCCACCAGCTCTAGCATCCCGCCTGCAGCCAGGGTTGCTGGGCGATGCCGATATTATTACCGGTGAGGGGAGATTGATCAGCCAGGTTCTTCCCTTGTGAGGGCCGGTTAAATAAGACAATTAGCCATCCTGGGAGCGCATAAGAATTAGGATGTGATCTTAGAATGTCAGGTCATTTAAGCAAGCTGACGCTTTTCAAAAACCTGTCATCCGAGGAAATGGAACAGGTAAATAGGGCTGCGATTGAAAGATGCTACCCCAAAGGGACAACTATCTTCTTTGAAGAAGAGGAATCGGATGGTTTTTATATTATTGTCTCCGGTTTAGTCAAAATTATCAAGCTTCATCCGGATGGACGGGAAATAACCCTAGATCTTATCAGAGAAGATGAGGTACTGGGAGAAATGACCATTGTGGGCAGCAACCTGCGATCTGCAACAGCCATCGTAGTAAAACCAACAGAAATGATTGCATTTCCAGGAAAAAGCTTTCAAAGGTTGATGTCAGACATGCCTGTGCTGGCTACGAATATCATCGAAATACTTTCGGGGAGGTTGAGAAACGCCAATTCCCAGATAGAGGCCTTGTCATTTTTGAACGCACGGAGCAGAGTGATCTACAACCTGATCCATCTGGCCAGGGAGCAGGGTACAGCCGGAGAAGGTAAAACGGTGATCATACCCCGCCTGTCTCAGTCTGAAATGGCCAACCTTTGCGGGGTTTCCAGGCAAGTGGTGAACAAGGTTCTAACTGAGCTGCGCTCAAGCAGATTCATCGAAGTAGCCCAAAAGCATGTTCAGATTCTTGATCTGGATGGTCTGCGCCAGTTGCTGCTTATGTAAATTTAAAATTTATTAAAAATGTCATTTGTGCGACAGAATTTATCCCATAGCTATGATATTTTTAATCCAAAGCGACGGCGCTTCCCTGCATAAGACGCAGGTGGAGTTTGCTTAACAGCGGCGGTTAGATCCCTCGCAGCCTAGTTTGGACAATGCCGCCAGATCATCCGGTTAGGGAAGACTGATTAGCCGGTTACGTGCTTTTGAAGGGGGTGGTTAAGTAGCGATATTGGTTTAATCAGCAGGTTTCAAAAATGAAGGGAGGCAATTAAGCAGCTATGACAACAAAGGAAGGCTCGATACCCGTGGAAAAAGTGGTGGATTACCTGCGCTGCACTGGCGGCTTTGCCCTCGCCCTGCAGGATGTGGCAAAACGCCAACTGGCCGTGAAGGCAGCGGGCGAGAAAGGGCTTGCGGTTTCTGACGAAGAACTGCAGCAGGCCTCCGATGCCTGGCGGACTGTAAACGGCTTGCATAACGCCAGTGACACCAATGCGTGGCTGGAAAACTCCGGGTCGACTATTGACAAATTTGAAGCATATCTGGAGGACAACCTGTTAATTTTCAAATTCAAGCAGGCTCTGGCATCCGAAGCCAAGATCGAAAATATATTTTCCGACCCGCAACTTAAGGATGCAGCTATTGAGCTATTGTATGGCAACTGGCTGGCCGGCGCGGTGAAATAAGTGCAGCGGACAGCCCGGGTTTTGTAAATGAAGGGTAAAAATATTCTGCTTCTGTCACCTTGGAGACAGAATCGTTGCAGTTGGGCAGGTATAATCCAAGCAAAGGCAGAGCCAGGCTGAAATTTGCATCAAGAAGTTTATGTGCTCTGACCCTGCCGCAACCGGTCAAAACTGAAGCAATCAGATGGGAGGAGGTGATCTATATGTCAAGAGTGAAAATTGAGGACCTCAAACCCGCTGCCAAGGATTTGGACGTTAAAGAAATGAAGAAGCTGTATGGTGGTATTTCCATTATTGATGGGAAGACAAGTGTAAATTCTCCTTTAACTAGCCCCTTTCTCAACGGGGTACCGGACGAACGTGCCACTCAAATCTTAATTACTAATTAGGTAGGCGTTTGTCCCAGCCGTGCGTCATCACGTGTGTGTGGGGTAAGCCGGGAGCATAAAGAGGGCCGCCTGGCCCTCTTTATGTAACCCCCACGTGCGTGGGGTTCAACTGGGTCTTGGCTTCAGCGAGTGATTACTTTTCCCCCACTGAAGCTTAGAGCCAGTTAACTAGGGGCGTAGCCGCTCTTATCCGACCGCTTCGGATGTACTCCGCATTCTTGAGGCCAGACCGAAGGTCTGGATGCGGAGGAAGCGGGGGCATTAGAGCGGGTAGCCATCTGTGGTAAAAATATTCTGCTTCTGTCACCTTGGAGACAGAATCGTTGCAGTTGGGCAGGTATAATCCAAGCAAAGGCAGAGCCAGGCTGAAATTTGCATCAAGAAGTTTATGTGCTCTGACCCTGCCGCAACCGGTCAAAACTGAAGCAATCAGATGGGAGGAGGTGATCTATATGTCAAGAGTGAAAATTGAGGATCTCAAACCCGCTGCCAAGGATTTGGACCTAAAAGAAATGAAGAAGCTGTACGGTGGAGAACTCGGTAATCAAGGTGAGACAATCGGCACTGGCTCGCCGGGAAGCGGCATCGGTGGAGGAAATACGAGAGAGGCAAGAATCTTACTGTTGCAGATGCCATGGGCAACGGTTCAGAGGCCGTCGATTGCCCTGGGAATACTTTCAAGTATTTGCAGGGAGAAAAATGTTGCGGTAAAAACCCTCTATCCCAATATGGATATGGCTCATCTGCTTGGATTCAAGGATGCACATAGATTTGCCAGAGAAAGCATGCTCTATGGAGTATCGGAGCATCTTTTTGCAACCGATATTTTCGGAGCGGAAAAATTATGCAGCAATGAATACATTACCCGGGTCATCCGCTTCGCTCGAGAATTTCGCAGCAAGCTGTATGGCGATGCTATGATACCGGAATGGGGCATTCCCTTTGATGATCCATCCTATTTCATAAAAATCCGGGATGAGATCATCCCCGGGTTTCTGGATCGTCTCCTCAAGAGAGTGCTGGACTTCGATCCTACCGTGGTAGGTTTCTCGGCCACTTTTAACCAGGTGATGCCGGGGCTCGCCCTTGGCAACCGGCTTAAAAAGATTCGTCCCGAGGTCCTGATTATAGCCGGTGGCGCTTCCTATGACGGCGAGATGGGCAAAGAATACCATAGAGCCCTGCCCCACATCCTCGATAACGTATTCATTGGCGAGGGCGAAACCTCGTTCAGGGAATTTTTACGCAGGCTGAAGACCGGTGAAAACATGAACGGAATACCAGGGGTTACCAGCTTCAACACACACGGGATCGAGTTCGTGCCGGGGACAATTCTAAAAGACTTGAACGAGAGCCCGATTCCGGATTATGACGACTTTATTTCTGAAGCAGAAAGAATGCAGCAGGAAACAGGAAAGGTTTTCAATATACAATACCTGGCTTTCGAGGGCTCCAGGGGGTGCTGGTGGGGCAGCAAGAGCCAGTGCCTGTTTTGCGGGTTAAACCCCGGGATATTTGAGTACAGGTCCAAAAAAGCAGAAAGAATCGTCAGCGACATTATCAATCTCTCCGCAAGGTACAGGTGCACGGCTCTAGACGCTACGGACCTGGTCATGCCTATCCAGCATTCTGACGAGCTGTTTGAGCTTTTGAAAAAACTCGACCTCGATATCGACCTCTTTTATGAGGTCAGGGTGACCATGACTAAAAAACAGGTCAAAGATATGTTTGAGGCCGGAATCAAAACTGTGCAACCGGGGATAGAATCCTTTTCCACGCCCGTGCTCAAGATCATGAGGAAGGGCACCACCAGCCTGAAAAACATTCAGTTCCTGCGCTGGGTATCGGAAATAGGCATTAAACCCCATTACAATATCCTGGCCGGCTTCCCCGGGGAGAAAGAGGAGTGGTATGTGAAAATGGCAGAACTGATCCGGCATATCACCCATCTCAGAACTCCCCAATCCAATCTCCGCGGGATTGAAATGCACCGTTTTTCACCTTTTTACGAAAAGAGAGATGTTTACGGTGTTGATGAATGTGACTTGAGATTTGACTATAGAATGAATTTTCCGGAGGGGCTGGTAGATCCCCTGAAAATCGGCTACTTTTTCAACGTCAAATATAGTAATGGGGATCTGAAAAGCCGGCCTTATGATGCCGTGAGGGAAGAGATCGACAAGTGGATCTGCCTGCACAGGGAGCATCGGCAACCAATTTTTCAGTACCAGATCGGCCCCGGTTTCATTAAAATATCCGATACAAGATTCGAAGAGGGGCGCTTTGTGCATCTGTCCGGCCTGCACCATGATGTATTTCTTCTCTGCGACGAGATCCAGACGAGGGCCGGCTTGAGGAAATGCCTCGCTAGAAATTGGCCGGCCGAGGCAGCGAGCGGCGAGTTGGATCTGGTCATCGACGAGCTGGTGCAAAACGATATCCTGATCGAGGAAGGCAGCCAACTGCTGGCCCTGCCGGTGGGTGAGACTTTCAGGGATACAGACGAGTTGAGAAACTATGTCTTAAAGGGGTGCTCACATTGAGAAAAGAAAACCTTCACAGTGCCAAGAATTTATCAAATGTAGGTTTCAACAGTGGAAACAGCGAGAGCATAATGAAAGAAAGGCCGCATTATGCCGATAAATTGGGAGTATTGTTAACGGAAAAATGCAACATCAGGTGCCGGCATTGTATGTTAAGTTGCGATTCCAACAATGGTTCGAGTTTTGAATGGGATACCCTTGCAGGGCTGATCAACGAAATACATGAATTAGGTTATATAAAAACGGTCAGCTTCACCGGGGGGGAGGCCTTCTTGGAGATAGAAAAGCTATCAAGGGGGATCGCCCTGTGTAATGAACTGGGATTGAGGACCACTGTTGTCACCAATGCTTACTGGGCCTATAATGAAAAAAATGCCGTCTGTATGTTATCACGAATGATTACATTAGCCGAACTACACGTCAGCACTGACAGCTTCCATCAAGAATTTGTCCCGATAGAAAACGTTAAAAACGCAATCCTGTCATGCCATCAGTTAAAGATAAAATGTCTGGTATCCATTGCTTATTTGCATGATCCTGTTTCAGAAATCAGGACAGTTGAAGAACAGTTAAAAGATGTTCAGGGATTGTATCAAATCAGATATCAGCCCGTTCATCCCGTAGGCAGAGCCGCAACCCAGATCGGGCTGGAATCAATCTACAAGTACAATATTGAGAAAGTAAGGTGTGGGGGGATCTATCGTCCGTCAGTCACACCCGATGGCAAGGTATCCGCCTGTTGTGGCTCAGCGCTCTGTTGGCAGGGAAATCATCATCTTTGCCTCGGTAATATACGCAATGAGAGATTTGGCGCGATTCTTCAGCGGGCTGACTGCGATCCCATTTTGCATATGCTAGGGCAGTGGGGTCACATAAAGCTTCTAGAGCTGATCCTCAAACAGGCAAAGATCGAGAATTATGATCTTATAATGCCATCTATCAGTGAGATGACTGGAATATGTACTTTATGCGAGTACATCTTTACCGATGAAAATATGACCTGGTTGCTAAAACGAGCAGTCCAGGATATGGAAGGCTCCGCACCCGACATCAATACAGAAACAGTTGTGGATTACCTGCGCTGCACCGGCGGCTTTGCCTCCGCCCTGCAGGAGGTGGCAGGACGCCAGCGGGCGGTGAAGGCAGCGGGCGAGAAAGGGCTTTCGTTTTCTTACGCAAAACTGCAGCAGGCTTCCGATGCCTGGCGCAAATATGAAGCATATCTGGAGACCAACCAGTTGATTTTCAAATTCAGGCAGACTCTGGCAGCCGAAGCCGAGATCGAAAAAATATTTACCGACCCGCAGTTCAGGGAAGCAGCTATTGAGCTATTGTATGCCGAATGGATGGCTGGTGCGGTGAAATGAGTGAGGCGGACAGCCCGGGTTTTTGCAACTAGGAGCGTAGCCGCTCTTATCCGACCGCTTCGGATGTACTCCGCATTCTTGAGGCCGGGCGTAGCCCGGATGCGGAGGAAGCGGGGGCATTAGAGCGGGTAGCCATCTGTGGTAAATGAAGGGTAATAATATTTTCTTATCACCCGGGTGACAGAATCGTGGCAGTTGAGCAGGCATAATTTTAGCAAAGACAGGGTCAAGCTGGAATTTGCATCAAAAAGCCTGCTTGCTCTGACCTTGCCGTAACTGGTCAAAACCGAATCTACCGTTCCATTTCACCTGGCAGCCCAGTTGACTGCATTGAAAATACGACATCGTTAACACGGATGTAACAAATGAACGACTGTTTGTAACAATTGCGTGATAAGCTATTTACGGCTGTGCGCCGCCTATGAAAGGAGAGGCGCCACGGATAAAGCAAGCTGCGTGCTCAAGTAAGCATTATAAAAATTATGACCGAAGGAGGAAAAAAGATGCGTCATAGAGGTTTCTATGTCAGGGGGTTCAACATTCTGGCGGTGGTGCTCGACCTCGCCCTGTCCCTGGCGGTGGCGGGATGCGGCACGTCGGCGAACAATTCCTCGGGGAATGCACCCGAAAATACTACCGGAGGGCAAGCCCAGGTCAGTCAGATTAATGGAGGGGTGACGGGGAGCGGCGCCATTCAATGGCCATCGAAGATGCCGCCGGACGTCCCCAAGTTCACTTATGGAACGATCACTGGAAGCAACAATAACGTCATGGGGAGCGTTCAAGCAGCATTCGCTAACGTTACTCCGGATGCCTTCGACAAGTACCAGAGCGACTTGAAGAACGCGGGCTGGACTATATCAAATGCTACACAATCAGCAGACGGTTTTGAGATCGACGCCGCAAAAGCCCCGCGCGGGGTCGTGGCAATGTTCATCGCTTCTAAAAGCGATGGACTTAAGGGAGCGGTTACGTACAACGACCACTCAGGCCAGTAAACTCTAAAAAAACCATGAACGATCGAGAGGCGGTCTAGATAAGGCTGCCATGTGGCTACGGTCACCAACGGAGTGGTGACGGCGGTTGGGACAGGCACGGCGACCATCGCCGTGACCACCTTTTACAGGACTGGCTTGAATTTGGAGGTGATAAATGGAGTGTGAGCGGAGCAGACAGTGTGACTTGATTTTAGAGGAGGAGCGAAAAGATGGAAAGACCGACGTTACTGGCAACAACAGCGTCAGACGAGACTTTTGCAGGAATCACCTATCACCTGGATGGCCAACTGGTTCCCGTTCTCACCGTCGAACTGCTTCCAGATCAGAAGATCTACTTTGAGCACCACATCTTGCTCTGGATGAACACCGGTATCAGAATCGGCATCAAGCCGATGAAAGGCGCCATAAAGCGCATGATCGCCGGGATGCAGATCTTTGTCACCGAGGCGGCCGGCCCCGGCCAGATCGCCTTCAGCCGCGATGGCGCAGGCCATGTCTTTGCCATGCATATGAAACAGGGGCAGGAGATCCACGTCCGTGAGCACCAGTTCCTGGCCGCTTCGGATAACATCGATTACACCTATGAGCTCAATAAAGGAATCTCCAATATGCTGTTTGGCAGCACCGGTTTTTTTATCGATAAGTTTCATGGCGCCAAGGGAGATGGCATCCTCTGGCTGCACGGCTACGGGAATGTCTTTGAAAAGGTCCTGGCGTCCGGTGAGCAGATCGACATCGAGCCGGGAGGCTGGCTTTTCAAGGACGCCAGCGTGTCGATGGAAACAAAGATCACCAGGCTTTCGACGGGGTTGCTGGCGGGAATGAATCTGATCATGAACCGGTTTACAGGCCCCGGACGCGTCGGCATCCAATCGATGTACCTGCACCTGGAATCGGGAAGCGACAACGCCGCCTCATCAAACGTACCAGGCCTGAGCGCCGGCGCTGCCATCGGAGGGCTCCTGGGGGGATTGCTGGACAAGTAACGGCTCCAGCTTGCGGAACAATCTACGTGTTCTTGGCTTATGGATGAATCCGTGGTTACCATGTTTTGCCATTAATAATTGAACGGAGGTAAGGGAATGAACAAAAGAGTTTTTTGGAAGCGTGGATTACTGTTGTTGATATCCCTGCTGGTCGTGCTGGCGATGACGGCCACACCTGCTTTCGCCACTCTCGTAATCCCAGTCACCGGGGTAACCGTCAGCCCTCACACCCTGAACCTGAATGTCGGAGCAACATCAACCCTGACCGCCACCGTAGCGCCTTCCAACGCCAGCCAGGCCGTGACCTGGAGTTCCAGCAGCACAAGTGTGGCTACGGTCAACTCCAGCGGAGTGGTGACAGCAGTTGCGGCAGGCCAGGCGTACATCACCGCCACCACTGCGGACACCAACGCCAATGGCACCCCTGGTACCGACTACTGCGATGTGACCGTGACAGCGGCAACCACGTCAGGCACCACACCACCGGCAAACGGCCCCTGGGTCACCGGGGTGACCATCAGCCCTCGCATCCTGAACCTTACGGTCGGAGCCACATCAACCCTGACCGCCACCGTAGCGCCTTCCAACGCCAACCAGGCCGTGACCTGGAATTCCGATAACACAGGCGTGGCTACGGTCGACTCCAACGGAGTGGTGACAGCGGTTGCGCCAGGCTATGCGCACATCACCGCCACCACAGTGGGCACCTGGTCCTCAGGCAACCCGAGTGCCGACTCCGTCACCGTGGACGTGACAGCAGCAACCACGTCAGGCACCACGCCTAGCAGCGGTTCAACGCCACCGCCCGCCACTAACACCGCGCCGGCTGCTCCAAAGACCTATACTGTCGGCAATACCTACAACGTCGGCAATGGCCCGGAAGCCATAGCCATCGACTCCAGCGGCGACGTCTGGGTGGCTAACCAATACGACGGCGTGACCGAGCTCTCTAATTCCGGCGCCACCATAGGAACCTACAAAGGCTTCGCTGACCCAGATGGCATAGCCATCGACGCCAGCGGCAATGTCTGGGTGGCAAACGGCGGCGACCAGTCAAACAACGAAGTCGCCAGTGTGACCGAACTCTCAAATTCCGGCGCCAAGCTGGGAAACTACAAAGTCTCTGATGCGGCGGGCATAGCCATCGATGCCAGCGGCAATGCCTGGGTGGCAGGTGGCCCCGGCGTGACCGAACTCTCTTCGTCCGGCGCCAAACTGGGAACCTACGATATCGGCTCTGAAAGTTATGGGGTCGAACCGCAGGGAGTAGCCATCGACTCCAGCGGCGATGTCTGGGTGACTAACTACGGAGGCGACTACGTGACCGAGCTCTCTTCGGCCGGCGCCAAACTGGGAACCTACAAAGTCGGCGATGAGCCGTATGCTATCGCCTTCGACCCCAGCGGCAACGCCTGGGTAACAAACTGGAATGACAACAGTGTGACCGAGCTCTCTTCATCCGGCGCCAAACTGGGAACCTATAGTGGCGTAAATAGCGCGCATGGTATAGCCATCGACTCCAGCGGCGACGTTTTGGTCACAGACTCTACCAGCAACACCGGTACCGTTTACGAGCTCTCTAATGCCGGCGCTAACCTGGGAACCTATAATGATGGCGGCACTTACCCAAATGGCGTGGCCATCGATGCCAGCGGCGATGTCTGGGTGACTAACTGGGACTCTAACACCGTCACGGAATTAAAAGTGGCGAAGACCATTCAGGTGTATGTCAATGGGACTCTCGTGCCGATGGATGTGGCGCCCAAGATTGTCGACGGACGCATACTGGTGCAGATGCGGCCGATCTTCGAGGCCCTGGGAGCGACCCTGCAGTGGAATGCTGCCGACCAGACCATCACTGCCACCGAGGGTAATACTACAATCAAGCTGCAGATCGGCAGCACCACGGCCTATAAAAACGGAGCCCCGGTCACTCTGGCCGCGCCGCCAATAATTGTCAATGGGCATACGCTGGTGCCGACGCGTTTCGTCAGTGAGGCCTTCGGATATAATGTCACATATGACGCTGCCAATATGCGGGTAGACATCACTAGCGGCTCTTGAGCCAATCCGCCGGACCGGTAGATGCTCAAGCTAGTCAGCCTGACTTTTGCATGAGCTACAAAAGCCAGCCCCGGTTCGCCAACCGGGGCTGGCTCATTTTTGAACCGGCATTCAGAATAAGCAGCATGGCAGCTCAATCATCTGGTCAACAACGCAGTCCAGGTGACCGGCTGCCAGGCAACCTGGTAGCCTAGAGCCTGGAACAGTGGCCTCAGGGGCAGAAACAGGCATCCGGACAGATCCGGAGGCGAGGCGCCTAGATCTACCCTTGAAATCTGGACAAACTGGGCAGCAATGCCTGGGCCTGGTCCGTTGGTAACGGTCAGCGTGTTCGATCCCAGGGTGACACCGGCTGTCAATTTTCGTGATCCCTCGACCCAGCTGAAAGAGGCCTCTTGATTGGCCGGGTCCCACTGCAGTCCTGCATTCAGAATAACGGCCAAGCCCCGCAAGGGAACAAACATACGGCCGTTCATGATGACCGGAACCGGCTGCAACTCGTAGACCTGGCCATCCACGGTGCAAGCCGGGCTCCCGGCCGTAAAGGCCAGGTTCGCCGCCTGAGCCCTGGCCGGAATGGCCTTCAGCGTTAAAAAAGCAACCAGGATCAAGGTGATCATGGCCAGTCTTCTCATATGCTTCTCCTTTCTCCCTCATGTCAATGTGCTGGGGATATTGTACCACCTCACCCCCTTAAAAGGGGTAAGTATTCCCGCAACGATTTTAAAAATTTACGTCTTCGTTAACATGGATGAAACAAATGAACGACTGTTTGTAACAATGGTGTGATAGACTGTCAACTGAAGTATGTTCCCTCTACGTTTACAACGGCACACCCTACGTGGCATTCTCGACCCAGAAACGAGACCATCCGAGCCGAGACCTGCGCCATGATCAGCAACTTCCTGGACGCTCAAAAGTAGCGTACGAACATACTGCAAGGGGCCGAGGAGTGTCCGAAGAACGACTAGGGAAAAGCTCCTGGAGGGGGACATGGATGACTATCTGTCAAAACCGATCAGCAAAAGCGATGCCGGCATCCGTGATCAGGCCGGCAGGCATGGCCTGATTGACCGTCCCGTTCTGATAGAGGAGTCGCGCCTGTTCGGCAAGGACTTGATGAGAGAGATCATGGAAAAATATCTCGAGTCCTACCAGGCACAGGTTGATCGAATTGAAGAGCATGCGCGCGGGAAACAGTTCAAGGAGTTGGAACTGGCAACCCACCGGTTTGCCAGTTCCGTTTCCTGCTTTTATGCCGGTCCGGTATTCAGGGTAGCCGGCGATCTGGAGAGGATGGCGCATGCGCACCGGACGGAGGGGTTGGATGCAGCCCTTGCGCACCTGAAACGGTTGGCAGGACTGCTGGCGACCGAACTGGAACAGATCCTGCCCGAGATTCAAGATTAGAGATTAGCCTGTTCATCACAACCTGCTTCAGGCCAGTTCCGGGCTATGGCCTCTGTACCGGTAGCCCACGTATCTGATGGATTCGATCAGGAAATCATTGCTCCCGGCTTTTTTGAATTTCATTCGGAGGCGCCGG
>Ga0224558_1001277_pt1 | contig 26792 bp, 23 predicted proteins | sample 714S32024metaG_FD_180682 | JGI IMG/M metagenome (GOLD analysis project Ga0224558, IMG submission 180682) | Peat soil microbial communities from Stordalen Mire, Sweden - 717 S3 20-24 | ecosystem: Environmental > Terrestrial > Soil > Wetlands > Peat | place: Sweden: Norrbotten County, Stordalen... | reverse complement strand
CGGCGTGCCGGACTGAACGGGTCTCGTACCTGACGGCGCCGGCCCCCTTGTCTGGCCCGAAGTCTGAACGGGTCTCGTACCTGACGGCGCCGGCCCCCTTGCCTGGCCCGGAGTCTGGCCAGCCCCGGCCTGGCCCCTGGCCTGCGGGGGTCTGGGCGGTGCCTGCGCTGACCTGGGCGCCTCTGATGATCCGTACGCCGGGTAACCGGTTGTCCGGGCCGTAGAAGCGGAGCCGCCTTGCGGGCGACCACCAGCGGGTGCAGACGCTGCACTGCCACCTGTGGTTGAGGCGCGGTTAACCGGCCCCGGAGCATCCGTTGAACGCGGCACGGTGCTGTCACCTTGACCCCGGTTTTCCTCCGGGCGCGGCTGTCCCGAAGCACCGGACTGGACAGGTTTATTGCCGGACGTCGTTGCATCCCTTGCCTGGCCAGTGGACTGGGTAGGCGCTTTCGGCGCCGGCTCCGGCGACTTCTCTTTTTTCATCAAAGCTTCTTTCAGCCGCCCGATCTCCTCGTCCTCCAAGGTACTCATATAGCTCTTCACAGGCAAGCCCATCTGCTGCATACTGTCAAGCAGAACCTTGCTGTTTAATCCGAGGTCCTTAGCCAATTCATAGACACGAATTTTGCCCATCAAATCACCCCCAAATGACAACGTATACGCATACCTGGTTGTTTGCCCAGTTGTAAACCACCATCGCCTCAGGCCGGGAGGTGCTGAGTAAGTCCCGCCCTCAAATTTTCCACGACCTCCAGGGGGATGTCTACATGCAACGCCCGCTGCAGTCTCTTCCCTGCCAAGGCCAGGGTCAGGCATTCTAGATCCCGGCACAGGTAGGCGCCTCTCCCGGAAAGCTTGCCGGTGGCATCGATCTTCACCTGCAGGTCCGGCGTCCTGACAATCCTGATCAGCTCTTTTTTACCCCTTGCCTTCTGGCATCCCACGCAGATCCGTTGAGGAATCTTCTTGATCCTGGCCATCGAATGTTTTCTCCTCCTGCTCGGCGTCAGAGGCTTCCATCTTGTCCCGCATCTGAGACATGCTCTTGATGTCGATCTTCCAGCCCGTCAGCCTTGCTGCCAGACGGGCATTCTGCCCCTCTTTTCCGATTGCCAGTGACAGTTGGTGGTCCGGAACAGTCACCCTGGCTATCTTATCGTTCTCGTCGATCCCGACGGCAATCGGTTTGGCCGGGCTCAGGGCATTGGCCACGAACTCCACCGGGCTGCTGTTCCACCGGATAATATCAATCTTCTCCCCCTTTAACTCGTTGACGATAGTCTGCACCCGCATACCCCTCGGTCCTACACATGCCCCGACGGAGTCCACATTCTCATCCCTGGAATAGACTGCGATCTTGGAACGGCTGCCGGGCTCCCTCGCTACGGCCTTTAGTTCGACAATACCTTCGTAGATCTCCGGCACTTCCAACTCGAAAAGGCGCTTGACCAGACCGGGATGTGTCCTGGATACCAGTATCTGGGGTCCTTTTGTGGTTTTCTTGACTTCTAGCACGTAAGTTTTGATGCGATCGCCAAGCTTGTGCCTCTCTGTCGGTATCTGTTCTGCAGGAGTGAGTAGCGCTTCGGCCCGGCCGAGGTCGATAAACATGTTCTTGGCTTCCAGACGGCGGACCACCCCGGTGACAATGTCTCCCTCCCGGCTCAGGAATTCTTCATAGACAATGCTGCGTTCCGCTTCCCTGATCTGCTGCATGACCACCTGTTTGGCGGCCTGAGCGGCAATACGGCCGAAGTGTTTTGGGGTAACCTCAACCTCGATCATATCCCCGACGATCACTTCGGAACCGTCCCCTGGACAGTCGTCGATGGAGATTTCCAGGCGCTGGTCGTTGACAGATTCCACCACCACTTTCTTGGCAAACACCTTGTACTCGCCGGTATCCCTTTCAAGCTCGACCCTGGCATTCTGTGCCCCGAAGTTTTTTCGGAAGGCGGTAAGCAGGGCATGTTCAGTGGCCTGCATGAGGAAATCCATGCTGATGCCTTTCTCTTTTTCAATCTCTTTCAGGGCATTGATAAATTCGGTATTCATAACCGGTCGTCCCTCCCGAACAATGCAGAACTTCTAGTGCAATTACCTTCACTTACAGTATAATATTTAGGAGTGGGCATAAACCCACTCCATCAGCTACCTCCTCGACAAGTCGGCCCTTCCGGTTCCAATCCACGACCTAGCCCTGTTGCTAGAAAAATTATATCAAAGTGCCACGCTTTCTGCAACCCGGCTTAAAGTAATTTTTGCAACTGTTCCCTGATATATGCTGCAGCCGCATTCTTCTGCACGCGCTCCACGACGCCGGAGGCCCGCCACTTGATTTCAACCAGCCCCTCCGTTACCGAGTCCCTGTTGATGACGATCCTCACCGGGTAGCCGATCAGGTCGGCGTCCTTGAACTTGACCCCGGCCCTTTCCGGCCGGTCGTCGTAGATGGATTCGACTCCGGATTCCGTCAAGTGCCGGCAGAACTCCTCCGCCAGGTTCGCCTGCAGGGAGTCGTGCTGGGCGACCGGCATGACCACGGCCTCATAGGGTGCAATGGACGGCGGCCAGACGATGCCCTCCTGATCATGCCACTGTTCGACTGCCGCAGCCATGGTGCGGGTGACCCCGATACCATAGCTGCCCATCACCACCGGGATCTCCCGGCCGCTCTCGTTCAGGACATTGGCCCCCATGGTCTTGCTGTATTTCGTTCCCAGTTTGAATAACTGGCCGACCTCGATCCCCCGCTTCAACTGGACCGGCTGTCCACATCTGGGGCAGCTATCGCCCTCCTGGGCAAGCCGGAAGTCGGCAAAGCCTTCCACCTGATAATCTCTTGGGTAATTCACGTTGCGATAGTGGAAGTCCGTCTCGTTGGCCCCTGCCACCGCGTTGACCAGATTTCTGATCTCATTGTCCGCCAGCAGCCTGATCCGCCCGTCAAGGCCTACCGGCCCCGCAAAACCCGCCGGCAGGCCAAAGCGTCCGGCAACGTCAGTCTCATCGGCGATCTCCAGCCGGATCGCCTGCAGGTAGTTTTTCAGTTTGATCTCGTTGAGGCTGCGGTCTCCCCTGATCAGAACCGCTACCGGCTTGTCGTCCGCCAGGTACAGCAAGATTTTCAGCACCTGCTCTGTCGGAACATCCAGATATTCGGCCACTTCTCTTACCGTGCGAGTGCCCGGCGTCCGCACCCGCTCCCTGGCTTGCTTCCGGTCCGCTCCCGAAGGGTCACCCTGGTCATTCACCGGGCAGGGCGCCTTTTCTATGTCCGCCGCGTAGTCGCAGGCTGTACAGAAGACGATCTCCGCCTCACCGGTGTCCGCCATGACCATGAACTCATGGGTGTCGCTGCCGCCGATGGCGCCGGGGTCGGCCTCCACCACCCTGAAGTCCAGGCCGCAGCGTTTGAAGGCGCGGCTATAGGCCTCGTACATCTTGCCATAGCTGACATCGAGGCCATGCTCGTCCACGTCTATGGAGTAAAGGTCCTTCATAATGAACTCCCGCCCGCGCAGCAGCCCGAAACGCGGCCTGCGCTCATCGCGGTACTTGTTCGTTATGTGATAGATCAGAAGAGGCAGTTGCCTGTATGAGGTGACCTCCTGGCGCATCAGGTCTGCAACGACCTCTTCGTGTGTCGGCGCCAGGCAGAAGCTGCGCTCATGCCGGTCCTTCAAGCGAAACAGCTCCGGGCCGTAGACATCCCAACGGCCGCTCTGCTGCCAGAGTTCTGCCGGCTGCATGATCGGCATCAGCAACTCGACGCCCCCGGCCCGGTTCATCTCCTCCCGGATGATCGCTTCGATCTTCAGCAACACGCGGTGCCCCAGGGGCAGGATGGTATAAACCCCGGCGGCCAACTTCCTGATCATGCCGGCCCTGAGCAGCAATTGGTGGCTGACTACATCCGCCTCCGCCGGCACTTCCCTTAAAGTAATCATCAGCGTCTCAGTCGCTCGCATGATCCTGTTTCAATTCCTCCAGTGTTTGATTGATTTCTATGATTAAAGCTTCCGCCAGGTTTTCTTCCGGCACCCTGCGGAGCAGTTGGCCGCGCTTGAACAACATACCCTTGCCCCTGCCGCCGGCAATGCCGACATCCGCATCACGGGCCTCACCCGGCCCGTTCACGATGCAGCCCATCACCGCCACCTTCAGGTTATGGTCGGTCTCCGGCAGACGCTCCTCGACGGCCCGGGCGACCTCCATCAGGTTGATCTGGCAGCGCCCGCAGGTCGGGCAGGAGACCAGATCGATGCCGCCCTGGCGCAGGCCGAGGCTCCTTAAGATCTGCTTCCCCACCCTCACCTCTTCATGCGGCATGCCTGTAAGGGATACCCGGATGGTGTCCCCGATGCCCTCAGAAAGGAGGGCGCCGATGCCAATTGCCGATTTTATGGTGCCCGCCCAGGGACCGCCCGCCTCCGTCACCCCCAGGTGCAGGGGGTAGTCCACCTTTTCAGAGAGCAGCCGGTAGGCTTCGATGGTGAGGATCACATCCGAGGCCTTGACAGAGATCTTGATGTCATAGAATTGCTCCTGCTCCAGAAGGCGTACATGTGACAGGGCGCTCTCCACCAGGGCGGCCGGGGTTCTCCCATAGCGCTCCAGGATCTCCGGCGCCAGAGAACCGGCATTCACGCCGATCCTGATCGGTATCCGGCGCTCCGCCGCCGCCCTGGCAACCGCCCGCACCCGGTCCTGCGGCCCGATGTTGCCGGGATTGATCCGCAAGCCGTCTACCCCGGCCGCGATCGCCTGCAGCGCCAACCGGTAATCGAAGTGAATATCTGCTACCAGAGGGATGCCGATCGCGGACCTGATTCCGGCCAGTTCCCTGGCCGCCAGTTCGTCTGGCACGGCCACCCGCACACAATCACACCCCAGTTTCTGAAGCTCCATGATCTGCGCCACGGTGACCGCGGCATCCCTGGTATCCGTCTTGGTCATCGTCTGCACGGAAACAGGCGCACCACCGCCCACAGGAAGGCTTCCCAGCATCACTTGCCTTGTATTCCGCCTTACACCTAGATCACTCATCTCTCATCACTCATACCTGCCTTAGCCTCCTGAAAACAGCCGCACAATGTCATTGTATGTGATCAGCAACACCAGGCACATCAAGACCGCAAATCCCACCAGGTGAATGATGCCTTCCTTTTCGGGGTTGATCGGCTTGCCCCGCACTCCCTCCAGGAGCAGAAAGACCAGGCGGCTGCCGTCCAGCGCCGGGATAGGCAGGAGGTTGACAATGGCCAGGTTGATGCCCAGCACTCCGGTGAGCAGCAGCAGATAGCGCAGGCCTTGCCGCGCCGTGTCGCCAAGCTGCTGGACAATTCCCACCGGTCCCGATATATCCTGCATCTGCGCCTTGCCCGTAAACAACAGCACCAACGACTGCAGGATCTGCACCAGCCAACCGTATGATTGCTGCAGGCCGGTTTGAATGGACGGGACGAGCCCCTGCATTACCCAGGCAGTCAACGGCATAATGCCGATCATGCTGTTCCCGGTATTAGGATCATTTTCAGGTGTGATCGCCAGGCTGAAGTCTTGACCATCTCGCTCGACCAGCAGCGTCACCGGGCGGACGCCCTGGCCATGGATCGCTGAGGCCAACTCGTTCCAGTTCGACGTTTTCTGGCCGTCGATCATCACGATCCGGTCGCCGGGCTTGAGACCCGCAGTCTCGGCCGGGCTCTTGGACAAGATGTCCCCGATCACGTTGGCGTTGGATGGCGTAGGAATGCCGATAACGCTGAACACGAGGACGAAGATCAGGACCGCAAACACGAGGTTGGACAGGGAACCGGCGAGGATCACCCCCATCCGCGCCGCCAGGGGTTTGTGGCTATAGCCATCCGGGCGGTCGTCGCCCGGCTCCATACCCGCTATCTTGTTGTATCCACCGAGAGGCAACAGCCGTAGGGAATACCGGGTCTCCCCCCATTGCTTGCTGACTATGGCAGGACCGAACCCCAGGCTGAATTCGTCGACAGGCATCCCGGTCAGCTTGGCTACTGCAAAGTGCCCGAGTTCATGAACGAAGATCAGGATTCCCAATACCAGGAGAGCTACCAGTATAAACACCATTCATCACCTCAGCAAATGCCTAGTAAATGTTCAGCCGCCTGCCGCGCCCACCCGTCCGCGGCCAGTATCTCTTCCAGGTCCGGCCCGGGAACGACGTCATGCAGGCTCATCACCTCTTCAACAACCGCGGCTATTGATAAGAAGGTCGTCTTTCCCCCCAAGAAAGCCATTACCGCCACCTCGTTGGCGGCGTTCAAGACCGCCGGCATGGTGCCGCCGGCCATCCCTGCCTCAATGGCCAGCGCCAAGCAGCGAAAGGTTTTCAAGTCCGGTCTGTCAAAGGTCAACTGCGCCGCCCCGGCCAGATCGAGCGCTTCTAGCCGGTTGGCCGGGCGATCCGGAAACATAAGCGCATACTGGATCGGCGCCCGCATGTCCGGGCGCCCCATTTGGGCGATCACCGATCCATCCCGGTAGACCACCAGGCCGTGCACAATGCTCTGCGGATGGATCAGCACGTCGATGTCGGGGTAATCGACGTCAAACAGCCATCTGGCCTCAATGACCTCCAGTCCCTTATTCATCAGGGTGGCCGAATCAATGGTGATCTTCGCCCCCATCTGCCAGGTCGGATGTCTGAGGGCCTGCTCCGGCGTCACATCCCGCAACTGGTCTCCGGACATACCTCGAAAGGGACCGCCAGAACCCGTTAAGATCAGTCTGGCAAATGATTTAGACATCGGGTGTCCGACGCCCGGCGCCTGAACACCGGCCTCTGTCTGCAAGCACTGGAAAATGGCGGAATGCTCGCTGTCCACGGGTATTACCGGCACACCCCGGCGCCTGGCAATGCTCATCACCAGCGAACCCCCGGCCACCAGGGTCTCCTTGTTGGCCAGGGCAACAGTCTTGCCGCTGCTGATGGCCTCCATCGTTGGCGCCAGGCCGGCGATCCCGGTCACGGCCACCAGGATGAGGTCTGCCTCTGGCAGGCAGGCCAGCTGTTTCAGGCCGTCGGGACCAGTCAGGCAGACCACCCCTTTTTCACGGGAGCGCTGCGCGAATTCCTTGGCGGCATCCAGGTCTGCTATCGCGGCATAGGGCACGCCGTGAGCCGCCACCTGTTTTTCGAGCAGGTCGATATTTTGATTGGCGCCCAGACCGACCAGCCTGAACCGCTCCGGAAACCACCCGATCACTTCCAGGGCCTGTCTCCCGATCGACCCGGTCGATCCGAGCACAACCACATTCTTTCGTTCCAAATAAACATCCACCTTATCTCATGAGGTCGAATATTGCTTATCCGGCCTGCCACCATTGATGCGCCTCTGCTAGCTCAGGTGCTCAGCGCCCAGGTGCTCATCATGCTCCTGACTACTGACTACTAAAATACTGGCGTTTATGGCTCATCATTGAGAAATGCCTTGTAGGCGATCACGACCGCCGGCCCCAGCACCAGCCCCCAGAATCCCAGCAGCATGAACCCCAAATAGATAGCGATCAGCGTCGTCAATGGATGCAGACCCATATTACGGGCCAGGATCCTCGGTTCGACCAATTGCCTTACGAGCACAATTATACCATACAGCAGCAGGAGGCCAATGCCAAGCCGCAGGTTGCCGGCAAACAACATCCAGAGCGCCCAAGGCACGTACAGGATGGCGATCCCCAAGACCGGAAGAAAGTCGAGCAGGACGGCTAGGATGGCCAGAATGAGTGCATAGTTCACGCCCAGGATAGACATCCCGATCAGGCTTTCCAATCCTGTCAGCAGCACCATGAACAGCTCGGCCTTGAGATATCCCTGAAGCGCCCTGTGAAGTCCGGAGGCCACCTTTCTGACCTGGCCCTGCCAGCGTTCGGGAAGCGCCCGTAACAGGCTGGCCTTCAGCAATTGGAAGTCCCGGGCAAAGAAATAACTGGCGATGACGATTACGATCAGCAAAAATAGATAGTGCGGCAGGGACATGACCAGGTAATACATCTGTACCAGCAAGAAGTTGACAACATTCTTCAGGATGTTGAATACCTGCTGGTAGTTCTGCAGGGCGTTCTGGACTATGTCCGGCGGTAGTTGCAATCGCGTCAAGAAAGAGCGCAGCCGGTCCGAAAGCATATTGAAATTTAATGCCCCCATGCCCTGGGAGGCGATCGACAGTTGCTGGTACAACTGGAGCAGTTCCCGGATCAGGCTCCCGGCCAGCAGAAAGAGCAGGCCGCCGATGGCGGCCAGAAATATGAACAGGGTGAGAGCGGCGCCCCAGGTGCGATTGATGTGCAGCCTCCGTTCCAGGCGGTCGATCACCGGGCTCAGGATCAGGGCAACCAGGTATGATATGAACAAGGGCAGCAGCACTTTGATGCCGGTATCGATCAGCGTCGCCACCAGCGGCCAGAAATACCTGACGAATAGATACAGGCCCAGGCCGGCCAGGATCGCCCCCAGCAGCCTGACCAGCATTAAAAGGTTGCGCTCCAGTAATGGCGACAAGCGCCTTCACTCCTAACGGAATAAAACCAGTTTCAGATAAAGATATGCCACCGGGGCGCTGAAAAGAAGGCCGTCAAAACGGTCAAGAACGCCACCGTGTCCAGGGATCATGGTTCCGGAGTCCTTCACGCCTGCCATCCGCTTCAGCGCCGATTCCACCAGGTCGCCCACCTGTGAGAAAGCACCGATCAGCAGGCTCAGCGCCACAATGTCAAAATAGGTGCCTATGGGGTGCCATCTCTGAAAAACGAGAGCGATGCCCACAGAGAGCAGCAGGCCGCCGGCAACTCCCTCCAGTGTTTTTTTCGGGCTCAGGGCCGGCCATAAAAAGTGTCTGCCCAGGTAGATACCCGCAAAATAGGCGCCAGAATCGTAGGTCCAGGTCAGGACCAGCAGGAATAGCAGATAGAAGAAGCCGTCAGGGCCCATGTGGCGTATTAAGAGGAGATAGCTGATCAGTATCCCGATATAGGAACTTCCCAGGTAGGAAACGCCGATTTCTGCAGGCGAGTAAGCGGGAAAACCGATGATTATGGCTGTCAAGCACAGGAGCAGGGAGCAGGCTACAATAACATACAGCCAAATTGCCTGTCCGGATCCGGGTAGAAAATAGACGGCGATTGGAAATAGGATCCCATTTCCGTAGAGGAGCAGCGGGGGAAGGCGCAGGTTCAAGCGCAGCATCAGGTTTCGCAGTTCGTAAAGCCCTACTGCTGTAATAAATAAAATAACTGCCAGAAATAATAGTTTTCCCTCGTAGGCGATGACAATCCCCAGCGGGATGGCTATAATGGCTGTGATGATGCGTTTTGCCAACAAAAAATCCTGCCTCCAATTTCAGTCGTCACTCGTAGGTCGCCGATCGTCGTAAATAGGATGTTACTTCTATAACAGGCCTCCGTACCGCCTCTTCCTGCCCTGAAAATCCACCAGGGCGCTCAGAAAATGGACATGATTCTTGAAATCCGGCCAGTAAGCCGGTGTGCTCCAAAATTCTGTATAGGCTATCTGCCACAGCAAGAAGTTGCTGACCCGCAGATCGCCCGCCGGTCTGATCAGCAGGTCAGGATCCGGAATGCCTGCTGTATAGAGGTGCTGTCCGAACAATGCCTCGTCTATCGCAACCGGTTCCAGGATGCCTTCCCTGGCTTTGGCGGCAAGACTGCGGGCAGCGTCCACAATCTCCAGCCGGCCTCCATAGTTGAGCGCTATATTGAGGAGCAACCCGTCGTTGCCTGCGGTCGTTGCCTGGGAACGGTCCAACTCGTGACGGGCGCGGAACGGGAGTTCCTTGATGTGGCCGATCACCTTGATACGGACATTTTGGCGGTCAAGTTCGTCCAGTTCCTTCTGTACATATTCATATAATAAGTTCATCAAAATGTTGATCTCTTCCTGCGGCCTTTTCCAATTTTCCGTGGAGAAGGCAAACACGGTCAGCACCTTGATGCCTAGATCGGCACATAGCCTTACGACCTCCTGAAGCGCCTCCATGCCAGCCCGGTGGCCAAACACCCTGGGGAGCCCACGGCCCTGGGCCCAGCGGCCATTGCCATCCATGATGACTGCCACATGAACCGGCAGGCGTTCCCTGATCAGCTGCTTCCTCAACTGGATGGCATTCGGGCTTTTGCTGCCTTTTAAAGGAAATGCCTTGGCAATAAGTTCTTTTATCAATCAGCTACCTCTTCACTTAAGAAAAACCCCCTCCGGGAGGGGGATGAACCTTACACGATGGCAACCCTCTCCTCCGCATCCAGGCCTACGGCCTGGCCTAGCTCTCCGCATTCCTTGGGGCATGTACTCCGCATTCCTTGGGGCTGAGGCGAAGCCTCATGTACTCCACATTCCTTGGGGCTGAGGCGAAGCCTCATGTACTCCACATTCCTTGGGGCTGAGGCGAAGCCTCAGATGCGGAGGATGCGGAGGATGCGGAGGATGCGGCGGTTGGGGATGATGCGGAGGAAAAAATACGGAGTACATAGGGTTCAGTGGGGGGAGACCCCTCCTCCTCCGCATCCGGGCTAACCGCCCGGCCTTGTACTCCGCATTCCGTTCGGGCCAGCCCGAAGGGCTGGATGCGGAGGAAGAATGCGGAGTACATGAAGTCAAGACCCAGTTGAATAGGCTTACTCTTCGCAGATGGCTTCGTTCGGGCAGACATCCAGGCAGGTTCCGCAATCTTCACATTTTTCCTTGTTGATCCTGTAGACGCCTTCCACCTCTTCGATCGCCCCGTTCGGGCATTCATCCATGCAGGAGCCGCATTGCTCGCACTTGTCAGTTATCTTGTAAGGCATCATCCCTCACCTCCTTTTCATCGGAACTGGGGTCTAGATAAAGCTCATCAGCCTTGGTCAACTCTATCAAGTCCTCATGCAACAGCCGCTGCCGCAACACCCTGGCCGGGTATGGCCTGGGGCTTCCGGTAGCGACCACCGCCACCTTGAAGCCAGCCTGTTCCAGGAGGCTGCATGCCTCTTCCAGCCAATATCCTACCATGTCCGGAGCACTCTTCACTTCTTCTTTTATTGGTTCATTTGCCTCTTCTTTATTAGATTCTTTACTCATTTCTTTTTTATTCATTTTTTACTCATACTCATAACTTAGAGTTCCATGATCTCCTTCTGCTTGGCATCAGCAACCTGATCCACTTGCTTGATATACTTGTCCGTCTTTTTCTGAATATCCTCCAGGCTGCGCTTGGCCTCGTCCTCGGAGATATCGCCTTTCTTCTCGACCGCCCTGACCTGGTCGTTGCCATCCCTTCTCAGGTTGCGGACAATCACCCGTACCTCTTCGGCCTTCTTTTGGATAACCTTGACCAGGTCCTTCCGCTTCTCCTGTGTCAGGGACGGGATGGCGATCCTGATCAGATAGCCGTCGCTGGACGGGGTGACCCCGAGATCGGATTTTAAGATGGCCTTCTCGATCTGCACTACCAGGCTGCGCTCCCACGGCTGGATAACAAGCAGGCGGGGCTCAGGCACGGAGATGGTCGCCACCTGGTTGATTGGCGTCGGAGTTCCGTAGTAATCGATGAAGATCTTATCCAGCAGCGCCGGCGTTGCCCGTCCTGCCCTCAGGGTGGTGAGATCCCTGGCCATCAGGTCGACCGTCTTCTTCATTTTATCCTCAAGCTGCTGTAGTATTTCCTTAGTCACTGCGTTCCCTCCCAACGTAAGTCCCTGTCTTGTCACCCATCACCGTCTTCAGGATATTGCCCCTGCTGCTCAGGTTGAACACGATAAGCGGGATCTTGTTTTCCATGCACAGGGAAGTCGCTGTTGAATCCATCACCGCCAGGCCTTTGTTGAGGACTTCCAGGTATCCCAACTCCAGATACCGCTTGGCATCGGGATTCGTCCTCGGGTCAGAATCATATACGCCGTCAACAGTCTTGGCCATCAGGATGACTTCTGCCTCAATTTCCGCAGCCCTGAGTGCTGCTGTGGTGTCGGTGGAGAAAAAGGGATTGCCAGTACCGCCCGCAAAGATGACTACCCGCCCCTTTTCCAGATGACGGATAGCCCGGCGCCGGATATACGGCTCGGCCACCTCTTTCATCTCTATGGCGCTCTGGACCCTGGTATCGACACCGATCTTTTCCAGGGCATCCTGCATGGCCAGGGCATTGATGACCGTGGCCAGCATTCCCATGTAGTCGGCGGTTGCCCGGTCCATCCCCTTGGCGCTTCCGGCCACACCACGCCAGATGTTGCCGCCGCCCACCACGATCGCCATTTCCACGCCCCTGTCCTTGACTTCCCTTACCTCACAGGCGATGGTGTTAACCACATCCGGGTCTATTCCATAGCCGCGCCCTCCTGCAAGGGCCTCGCCGCTCAGTTTTAAGATGATCCGATGGTACTTGGGTGCTTGCAAACCAGAGAATTTCCAGTTGTCATTAACTTCTACCTCAGTATCCAAAAAGCCTCTCCCTTCAGCTAGGCTTCTCCGCCTAGACGAAACCTGACAAAGCGGCGTATGACGATATTCTCTCCCAACTTGGAGATGGCCTCGTTGATCAGGTCCGTGACCGTTTGCTGCGGATCCCTGATATAGGGCTGCTCCAGCAGGCAGGTAGCCTGATAGAATTTCTCCAACCTGCCCTCGACGATCTGTGCGATCACCTTGTCAGGCTTGCCCTCAGGGGCCTGTGCCCGGGCGATCTCTTTCTCTTGTTCCACCACGGATACGGGAACCTGGCTCCGATCCAGGTAGGCCGGATCGGTAGCGGCGATCTGCATGGCGATCTCGTGGCATAGGTGCTGATACTCATCGGTCTTGGCGACAAAATCAGTTTCGCAATTGACCTCCACCAAGACGCCCAGCTTTGACCCGGGATGAATATAGGTCTCGATCTTCCCGTCACCGGTAGACCGGCCCGCCTTCTTCGCCGCTGCCGCCAGACCGTGTTCGCGCAGGTAGATGATCGCCTTCTCCATATCTCCGCTGGTTTCCGTCAGCGCCTTCTTGCACTCCATCATACCGGAGCCCGTTCGCTCCCTGAGTTCTTTCACCTGTTCCGCCTTGATCACTTACATTCCCTCCATATTGTGAAGTGGGAAGTGTTTCTCGCTTCTCACATCTCATTTTGCTCTCCCTGCTTAGCTTCTAGAACCGCATCCGCCATTTTGGACGTCAACAGTCGCACAGCCCTTATTGCATCATCGTTTCCAGGGATGACATAATCGATCTCGTCCGGGTCACAGTTAGTATCAACGATTCCTACTGTAGGTATTCCCAATTTTCTGGCTTCACAAACAGCGATGTGCTCTTTACGGGAGTCAACGATGAAAAGCGCCCCCGGGAGTTTGTTCATCTCCTTGATACCTTTCAGGAATCGCATCAGCTTTTCCTGTTCCCCTTTCAGCTTGATAACCTCTTTCTTGGGAAGCAGGTCAAAGTGGCCCTGCTCCTCCTTTTTATCCAGCTCCTTGAGCCGGTCGACCCGTCTGCGAATGGTGCTGAAGTTGGTTAGCATACCGCCCAGCCATCGTTCATTGACGTAAAACATGCCACACCGGCCGGCCTCTTCCTGGATCGACTCCTGGGCCTGCTTCTTGGTGCCCACAAACAGGATCGTGCCGTTGTTCCCGACCACTTCCTTGATAAAACTATAAGCCTCGTCGATCCTCTTGACCGTTTTCTGCAGGTCAATGATGTAGATGCCATTTCGTTCCGTAAAAATGAAAGGAGCCATTTTCGGGTTCCAGCGCCTGGTTTGGTGCCCAAAATGCACTCCCGCCTCGAGTAATTGTTTCATGGAAATCACTGGCATAATTCAAGTCCTCCTTTGGTTTTTTCCTCCGCTGCTTTCATCTCCGGCCGGACCCTTGCGGGACCCCCGGCCATAATCGGCAGCGTGTGTTCTTTGCCATGGCATAGTATAACATATCTAAATTAAGGCTGACAATTGTCTTACTTTTTAGTTTTAAGCTCCAGCACCAGGGACACCTCATCTGTTCCCACATTCAATCTCTTGGCAATCTCCTGTGCTGTCAGGCCATTTGACGCCAACTCGGCCACCTTGGCATATTTCTCTCCGTCGTTGATGGTGACAGTCTCCCCCGCTTCTATGGGTGCGCCGGAATATTCCCTGCGCCTGTTGTCCGGGCGGCCACCCCCCCAGGTCTTGCCCTTCGGCCTGGGGCCGCGCTCCCGGTCTCTCTTGTCATACTCCCGGTCTCTGTTCGTCCCAGCCGTACCAACCGCACTAGCCGTACCAGCCGTACCAGCCGCACCAACCGCACTAGCCGTACCAGCCGCACTAGCCGTACCAGCCGTAACAGCCGTACCAGCCGGCTGCTGCCGGTGCTCTGGGTTGGCCCCGGCAGTGCTCGCCTGCCTCAGCCGTCCATCCGCCTGGGCGAGGGCCTGGGACAGGGCGGTTTCGTGCTTCTTGAACGATGCATTGGATGTCGCCAGGTCATCCTTAATTTTCCTCAAATCAGACACCACTTCCTCCAATTGCAACATCTGAGCGGCGATCTGCTTGGTTTTCATCTCACGCTGGTCGCGTAAGACAATGATAATGATCAGGGCGACGATCAGGGCAATCAGCAACACGACGCTTCCCATGAAATAAATCGTTTGCATGTGGTGTACAACACTCCTACCCTAGAATTTATTTCTTACTGCTACTGTTCGCCCGGCCTTACACTACGCGTTCCGTTCAGGCCGGGCGAAGCCCGAGTGCTCCGCATTCTTTCGGGTCGGGCGAAAACCAGGATGCGAAGGAAAGCCCGCCGACACACCGGCCCCGCTAATGCATACAGGCGTCGGGTGTGCCTTGTTCCACAGCTCAGCTGTGGAACAATCAATGAAATAAATGCAGAGTACATGACTCCTGGCTGCTGAATATTGACTGATGATTATTGACCGCTTAGATCTTTTTGAGATTCTTGATCGATTTCCTGCTACTGTTATTTTTTTTCAACTCATCCGGCAGATTTTCGTTCAGGACGCGAATATACGTGCCCTTCATTCCCAGGGATTTGGATTCGATCACGCCGGCGCTTTCCAGCTTGCGTAAGGCATTGACGATCACGGAACGGGTAATGCCCACCCGGTCGGCGATCCGGCTGGCCACCAATAGTCCCTCAAGGCCTCCCAACTCGTAAAATATGTGCTCGACAGCTTCCATCTCCGAGAAGGACAGGGTGCTCAGGGCAATCTGGACAGAGGCCTTTTTCCTGGTGTCCGATTCGGCCCGCTCCTGCTTGATCCTCATAATTTCCATTCCCACGGACACTGCTCCATGCTCCGCCAGTACCAGGTCTCCGGTCTCTAAGTCCGTCCCGACCCTGGTGAGCAGCAGGCTGCCCAAGCGTTCTCCGCCGCCAATTATCGGAACGATCGAGATCCTTTTATCCGGCAACGGGCACTTGGCGCTGGAACTGAACAGGCAAAAGTCATTTTCCTGAGGAAGGTTGGACACGGATTCATTGACCTGCAACAGTTCATGATTGTAGCTCTCAGGAAAAGACTCGCTGTAGGCGAGAATATCCTCCATGATGCTGCAGGTAAAATCGGCGCAGAACTGGCAGGCCAATATCTTGCCGCGCCGGCCCACTAAATAGATATTGGCATTGGTGCTCTCCCCCAGCACCTTGGCAATGGCCGCAAAATCGACCGGCTGGCCCGGTGTCATCTGCATCATCCGGTTGATATTCCTGGCCTTTATGAGTAAATCATCGGTACTGCTCAATACTGTCTCCAAAAGATCCCACCCCCGGTTTTACAGTATGTATCTACTTAAATCATAATTAGCAACGATGCCGGATAGCTTCTCCCTGACATACTCCCTGTCGATCCTGATCTCCCCCGGAGAGATTTCCGTAGCATTGAATGACAGATCTTCGAGCACTTTTTCCATGATGGTATACAGACGACGCGCCCCGATATTCTCTGTGCGGGTATTGACGAGATCTGCCATCTCCGCCACTTCTTCAAGGGAGTCCCCGGTAAACTCGACCTTGATGTTTTCCGTCCCGAGTAATTCTGAGTACTGGCGGATCAGAGAGTTGTCCGGCTCTGTCAAGATCTTGATAAAATCATCTCTGGTCAGGGGCTTTAGTTCCACCCGGATCGGAAAGCGTCCCTGCAGTTCCGGAATCAGGTCCGACGGCTTGCTGGTATGAAAGGCCCCGGCTGCAATAAACAGCATGTAATCAGTTTTTACAGGCCCGTACTTGCTGATCACGGTGGATCCCTCTATGATCGGAAGGATGTCCCGCTGCACGCCGCTCCTGGATACATCGGGACCTGAGGTGTTTTCCTGGCCGGCGATCTTGTCGATCTCATCGATGAAAATGATCCCGGATTGCTCGGCCCGATCGATCCCGATGGAGATGATCTCATCCATATCGATCAGCTTCTGGGCCTCTTCCTGTATCAACACCTTGCGGGCATCCTTGACGGACAACCTGCGCTTTTTTTTGCGCTTGGGCAAGAAGTTGCCCATCATATCCTGAAGGTTGATGCCCATCTCCTCCATACCGCTCCCTGAAAAGATCTCGAACATCTGTGGCGTTTTTTCCTCGATCTCCAGTTCTACTACAGTCTCTTCCAATTCCCCATCCGCAAGTTTTTTGTTCAGTAGCTGGCGGTTGGCCTTGACGGTCTCATCCTCATTGTTTTCCTCGACAGGCGCTCCCCCCATTTCTGAAAGCAGGTATTCAAACGGATTTCTGGACACCTTCTTGCGTTTCGGATGATTCAAAAGCAGATCCAGGATACGGTCATCGGCCAGCACAGCGGCATCGGCCATCACCTCGGCCATCCTCTCGCTCTTGACGGCGCGGATCGCCGCCTCCGCCAAGTCGCGCACCATAGACTCCACATCCCGTCCAACATAACCCACTTCTGTGAACTTGGTAGCCTCCACCTTGATGAATGGCGCTTTGACCAACTTTGCCAGCCGGCGGGCGATTTCGGTCTTGCCAATCCCTGTTGGCCCGATCATCAGGATGTTTTTGGGGACGATCTCATCCCTGAGATCGGGAGACAACTGGCGCCTCCGGTACCTGTTGCGCAGGGCTATGGCCACGGCCTTCTTAGCATCGATCTGCCCGACGATGTACCGGTCCAGTTCAGCAACCACTTGTAACGGGGTTAATTCATCCACGGTTTCACCCCTGCATCTTCATCTTTTTTCTCATTGTTCAATTCTCATTCCTGAGCAAAACTAGACATGCCAGCCTTGCGACGAGAAGCCTGATTGCTCAGACATTCCATCAAGACACCTTCGTATTGCCACCGAAATCTTAGTACATTCCGGTGTGCTGCCCTGCGCCTGCCCATTGCCCGTTACTTGTTTCTCAATCACTCATCACTTCTTTATAATTGCTCTACGGTAATGCAGTTATTTGTGTAGACACAGATCGAGGCGGCGATCTCCAGCGACGACTGCACAATCCGTGGGGCATCCAGGCTGGTATGGGCCAGCATCGCCCTCGCAGCTGCCAGGGCGTACGGGCCTCCGCTGCCGATGGCGGCAATGTCGTCATCTGGCTCGATCACTTCGCCATTGCCGGAAATGATCAGGATCTGGCCCTTGTCGGCCACGATCAGCATGGCCTCCAACCGCCGCAGGTACTTGTCAAGCCGCCACTCCTTGGTCAGTTCCACCGCTGCCCGCAGCAAATTGCCCCGATATTCATCAAGCTTCCGCTCGAATCTGTCGAACAGGGCCAGGGAATCCGCAACCGAGCCGGCAAAACCGGCCAGCACCTGATCGCTGTAAAGCTTCCTTATCTTGCGTGCGCCGGACTTGATGATGGTGTTGTTGCCGAAGGTTACCTGCCCGTCTCCCCCCAGGGCAACCTGCCCGTTTCTTTTCACGCCGATGATGGTAGTCCCAAACATCTCCATATTCGAAGTTCGATCTTCGATCTTCTTCTAACCCCCCGATCGCTATTACTAGAACTTTCTCATGAATTTAGTATCGTCACTCAACACTCAGTTTCGCCCTGGGATGGGCAGCTTCATATACCTTCTTGATCCGTTCGCCGGACACGTGAGTGTAGATCTGGGTGCTTGACATCCTGGCATGCCCGAGCAGATCCTGCACCGATCTCAGGTCGGCTCCCCCATCCAGCAGGTGGGTGGCGAAAGTGTGCCTGAGAGCGTGCGGAGTCAGTTTGCGGGCCAGGCCCAACCCATTCAAATACTTCATGATAATATTGTAAAGACCCCTGGTGCTAAGTCGCTGGCCACGCCAGTTCACAAACAACGGATTGCTGCGTCCGGTCTGGCTTCCTGCCAAGGATGGCCGTGCCTGTCTCAGGTATAAGCCAAGGGATTCCGCAGCCTGCTTGCCAATAGGCGCCATCCGCTCCTTGCGACCCTTTCCCTTGATAATCAATGACCGCATTTCCAGGTCGATATCGCCTATGTCAACCAGGACTGCCTCTCCGATCCGTAGTCCGGAACTGTAGAACAACTCCAGGATCGCCCGGTCTCTGATCTTCAGTAGCCTCGCCCGGTCAGTTGTGCCCGGCGCCGTTGCCTGTGCCTGCTCCAACTGACCCTGTTCCAGGAGTTGCTCGACTTCCTGGCGGTACAAAAACTGCGGCAGGCGTCGCTCCTTTTTGGGAGCGTGCAGTAAGAGCAATGGGTTCGTCTCCACGATCCGGCGCTGGCACAGATACCTGAACAGTGATCGCAAACAGGCCAGGTGGCGAGCTATCGAAGACCGGGCATAGCCGGCTTCATAAAGACCGGCCAAATACTCCCGCATAACCCTTACATCAATATGACCAAGATCGGCAATATATGATGAGGCCAGGTATCCGAAAAAGCGATCGCAATCAGCTAGATAGTTTAGAATTGTTTTATCGCTGAGGTTTTTTTGATTTTTAAGAAATTTTCTATATTCATTTAAGATCGTTATTTGGTTGGTCATCGGTTGTATACCCATTCTAAATCCTAGCATATTTTCAGACCTTAAACAAGTCTGTTGGCTAAATTTTCTATTAATTTAATTAAAATTAAAATAGGACAATCATCCCTTTTTTTATACCTGCGGGTTACTCAGACCATTACATCGCCCCGGGAAGCACCCACCAATCCGCTGCCTAAGGTATCCCGGTAAAGCACCGGCCTTCACAAAATCCAGCCATACAGTCCGTCGCACAAAAAAAGCGTCGCCTAATTTGGCGACATTAGCGAAGAAATTGAGCAGGTGAATAGTTACGGTCTATCTCCGGGCAGGGCGGTTGAATCTGCAACCTTCTTATTGCAGGTAGGGCAAAATAGGCGCCGCTCCCGGCCAGTATACACCAGAAAATTGCCGCAGTCCGGACAATTGTGCGGCGAAGGTTCGTCCCAGGTGGAAAAATCGCAGTCGGGGTAGTTGCTGCAGCCATAGAATCGCCGGCCCTGTTTTGACCGGCGCTCCACGATCATCCCGCTGCAGCGCGGGCAGGAGACACCCGTGCTCTCATAGTAGGGCTTGGTAAAGCGACAGTCCGGAAAGCCGGGACAGGCCAGGAACTTGCCATAGCGCCCCTGCTTTATGGTCAGGCAGCGGCCGCACTTGGGGCACTTCTCCTCGCTCTGCTCTTCAGCCAGGGAGATGTTTTCAATTACCTTTTCGGCTTGCTCAAGGTTTTCCTCGAAGGGCTGGTAAAACTTCTCTACTATGCTTTGCCAGGCCGTGCCGCCCTCTTCCACCTCGTCAAGCTTCTCTTCCATGCTGGCTGTAAACTCGACATCGACGATCTGCGGAAAATAATCCTTCAAGAGGTTATTGACGATGATTCCCAGTTCAGTGGGAACCAGGTTCTTTTCCTGTTTTACCACGTAGCCCCTGGTCTGAATGGTTTCAATGATCGTCGCATAGGTGCTCGGACGTCCGATCCCCTTATCCTCGAGCATTTTTACCAGGGTGGCCTCCGTGTACCGGGGCGGCGGCTGCGTGAAGTGCTGCGTGGGATCAAGATCCACCAGGGTGAGCAGTTCGCCTTCATGCAGCTCCGGGAGTTCTATTTCCATCGCCTCGGTTGACTTGTAAACCTCGAGGAAACCAGGAAACCGGATCACGGAGCCGCTGGCACGGAACAGATACTCGCCCGCCTTGATGTCCACCGTGGTGGCATCCATGACCGCCGGGCTCATCTGGGAGGCGATGAACCGCTCCCAGATCAACTTGTACAGGCGATGCTGATCCCTGCTCAGGAAAGGCTTTACCTTGTCCGGGGAACGCTCTGCCGTCGTAGGCCTGATCGCCTCGTGCGCTTCCTGCGCCCGCCCCTTGCTCTTGTAAACCGGAGGCGCACCGGGAACATAGTTCCGGCCGTATATTTCACCAATGAAAGCCCGGGCGGCATCCCGGGCCTGCTCCGAGACTTGTGGGGAATCCGTGCGCATGTAGGTGATCAGACCGACAGCGCCCTCCTTACCCAGGTCCAGGCCCTCGTACAACTGCTGGGCAATCTGCATGGTCTTGCGCACCGGAAAATTGAGCACTCTTGCGGCCTCTTGCTGCAGCGTGCTGGTTATAAAAGGCGCTTGTGGCCTGCGTATTCTCTGGTGGCTGGTGATTTTGGCAATCAGGTAGGATGCGCCTCGAAGGCCGGACAATACTTCCCTGACGGCAGCCTCGTTTTCCAGCTTGATCTTCTCTTTTCCCTGGTAAGCCAGTTTGGCTTGAAATGGTTTCTGTCCAGATTTCAGACGTGCAGTGATGATCCAGTACTCCCTGGACTGGAACTCATCAATCTCCTGTTCCCGGTCGCAGATAAGACGCACCGCCACCGACTGCACCCGGCCAGCGCTGAGGCCGCGCCTGATCTTATGCCAGAGCAGGGGGCTGAGCTTGTACCCGACCACCCGGTCCAGCACCCGCCTCGCCTGCTGCGAGTTTACCCGGTCGCGGTTTATCGGGTGTGGTTGCTTAACAGCCAGTTCCAGGGCAGTTTTAGTGATCTCATGGAATTCGATCCGGCAGGGAGAATCATCTGGCAGATTGAGAATCTGCTGCAGGTGCCAGGCGATCGCCTCCCCCTCCCGGTCCGGGTCGGGGCCAAGCAGCACCCGGTCCGTCTTCTTGGCTGCCTCTCGCAAGTCCCTGATTACATCGCCCTTGCCCCTGATGGTGATATACTTTGGGCTGAACCCCTGTTCGACATCGATGCCGAATTGGCTCCTGGGGAGGTCGCGCACGTGCCCCATCGACGCCTTGACCACATATTTCCGCCCGAGCATCTTGCCAATTGCCCTCGCCTTGGCGGGAGACTCTACAATTACCAGCACCTTTGGCATGTCTGATCACCTTTACCGATGGCTACCTGCTCTAATGCCCCCGCTTCCTCCGCATCCAGGCCTTCGGCCTGGCTTTTACTCCGCATTCCGTTCGGGCCGGACGCAGTCCGGCGGAGGAAGAATGCGCAGTACTTGAAGCGGTGGGATAAGAGCGGCTGCGCCCCTAGTTAACTGGCTCTGAGCTTCCTTGGGGGAAAAGCAATCCCCCTATGAAGCCAAGACCCAGTTGAATCCATATCTCATGCTTCTTAAGCTTCTGACCATGAATTGCCATTGCCGCTTCTCTCATTCTGACTCCTGTCTGCTGTTGTTATGAGTTCCGGGCAACAGGCCCCGTTCTGACAAAGTAATGACCGGGCAGCCGCCTGGCTAGCCCCTTGACTTCCAGCATGGTCAGCAGGCCGCCGACGACCGATACGGTCAGGCCGGTATGCTCGGCCAACTGATCGATACTCGATGGCTCCAGGCTGAGGTTTTGAAAGATAACCCCTTCCTCCCCGGACAATGACCCGGCAATGACTTGTGCTTCGAGACCGCTCCGATTCTCCCGTGGCCGGGGATGCAGATACGAAAATTCAGCCAGCACATCCTCTACGGTCTCCACCAGTTTGGCTCCCTGCTTGATCAGGGAGTTGGTCCCCCGGCTGCGGACGCTGATTGCAGATCCGGGTACGGCGAAAACATCCCTTCCCTGCTCCAGGGCCATATAGGCCGTGATCAGGGCGCCGCTCTTGCTTCCCGCTTCGACCACCAGCGTCCCCAGAGAGCAGCCGCTGATGATCCGGTTCCGGATCGGGAAGTTTTTGGCTGCGGGTGCGGCGATGGGCTGCAATTCGCTGATCAGGCCCCCCGCTGCCTGGAGGCGATCCCGCAGCCGTTCGTTCTCCCTGGGGTAGCATATATTCAGGCCGCATCCCAGTATTGCAAGGGTATAGCCTCCGGCGTCCAGGGCGCCGGAGTGAGCGGCGGCGTCCACTCCCCGGGCCATCCCGCTGACCACTCCCCAGCCATTCTCTGCCAGACCCTGCGCCAACTCCCTGGCCATGGCCAGTCCGTACTGGCTGGCTTGCCGCGCTCCCACCACGGACATCAGGGGCAACTCCTGGGGAGGCAGTGACCCCTTCAGGTACAGCAGGACCGGCGGGTCGGCAATCTCTGCCAGCCTCTGGGGGTAATCCCGGTCTCCCAGCATCACCAGCCTGATCCCGGCTGCCTTCAGATCGGAGAGGGTTTGCTCGGGATTGGCATATTTCTTAAAAGTCAGCACTCGTTCGATCGCCTGGGGCGATAACTGGGGCGCACGCTGCAATTCTGCCGCCCCGGCCCGCAGGACCTCAGCGCCGGTTCGGAAATGGCGGTGCAGATGCATCAGGCTGCGAGGCCCCAGATCGGTGGCTGCATGGAGAGCCGCCCAGTAAAAACGATCCTGCAAACCTAACCGCTCCCATTTCTCAGTGTATTATAATGTAGATTTTCTAAATTGCAAAATAATCCTTCTTTTTTCAGATTTTATTCAAACGAAAATGCTGTCATCAACTCCGGCGCCGGCGGGAATCATCCCGCATGATGCTCAAAAGGGCGCCCCTGCGCAGCAGTGAGCCGCTGCCCGGCTGCTCCGCAACCGCCTCCATATTTTCATCGGCAAATACTTCCTCCAGGGCGCGCTCCGTAATGTGGGAGAAAATCCTCCTGTAGGAAGGGCAGTAAGGGTCCTTCGAGCTGCCGGCCGGCCCGCATCCTGCCGCCAGGGCATTATAGGGGCAGCCTCCCTTGCAGATGTTGTAGTGGGGACAACCGCCACACTCGTCTGCCAGGCGCCCTTCCCGCTCTTTGAACAGTTGCCATACCGGGGTCCGTGTTAACTGCTCCAGGTTGGGACGTGATGTTACGTTCCCAAGTCGGTATGAGACCAGGCCGGCAAACCGCTGGCAGGGATAGATGCCTCCGTCCGGGGCGATGGCCAGGTAGCTTCCCAGGCAATCGCTGAAGGTGCAGATGCCCCCCTCTCCGCAGGAGACGCTGCGGCTGAGCCGGTCGAGGGTGTTGATGCGAATCCGCTGCAGATTGGCAAGGTAGGAGTCCAGCAACTGTACCAGCAAGCCTCCGTAGTCCTCCGGCGAGAGAGCCCAGCGATCTGCTTCTGTTTCCCGTATTGCCCGCCTGGAGAGCCCGGACTGCTGATCCACACAGGAGCCGTCCAGCGGTGGGACTGCGGCGTGAACGGATATTTCCAGGCCTTCCTGGACAAAGAAATCCATTATCTTGTCTGCCTGAGGAGCGGACTGGCGGGTGAAGGTGCAGATGCAGCCGACATTCAGGCCCTGTTTGCGTGCAAGTTCGATGCCGGCCATGGTGCGTCGAAAATAACCCCGGCCGCGCTGGGCATCGGTGATCTCCTCCGGCCCGTCAAGGCTGGTGCCCAGCGAAATGCCGAATTCTCCAAACAACTGGCAGAACTCGTCCGTCAACAGCCACAGGTTGCTCTGCATGTTCAGCTTCAGGTTTTTCGGCTTGAGGATCTCCCGCAGGCGGGGCAGCGCCCGGCGATAGAAATCTGTGCCGGCGGTGAGCGGTTCCCCGCCATGGAAGACGAATTCCAGCCTGTCCACCAGCCTGGTGTCCAGCAAATCTGCCAGCCAGCCGATGGTTGATTCCAGGACATCTTCCCCCATCACCGCACCCCTGTTTAGCGGTCCGAAACAGTATTTGCACCGGGCAGGGCAACCGGTGGACGGGATAATCATGAGGTTAAGGAACACTGTAGCTTCGCTCCTATGCCGCGCCATCTTGCTTTATCTCCCGGCGGCCGGGCAAGAACATGGACAGCAGCAAACCCACTAAATTTTCCTTTCGAGCCCCATTCAGGGAAGCCTTGATTATGACCAGATTTTATGACATACCTCTCCGATATGATACCACATTCTGTAAGAAAGGCTACACTGAAAATATGAAGGGTGCGGTATGCTCGCACCCTTTTGCTTGGCCCCGATTCCTTGGATAATTAGCAAGCGCGAAACATCCACATTCCTTTAAGACCATCACGCCGCCCGGCGGCACCATCAGAGAATGAAAATTAGTTCTATTATAGGATGACTATTTTCAGAACAGAGATTTAGGCTTTTTTTGCAATCTTTCGCCGTGCTACCAATTTGCGCAGTTCTTCCGCAAAGAAGAGCACCGCTCCAAACGCTATCAGCAGTGCCCAATCGACCGCACGCAATGGACCCGTACCGAACAGTCTCTGCATAAACGGCACATAACTGATTGCTGATATGATGCCGATGCCGATCGCCTCGCTCATAATCAGGAAGCGATTGCTGAATAGGCCAATCTGGAATACCGAGACGTTCACTGTTCGCACCGCAAAGCCGTTGAACACCTGAGAGACCACGATCGCCGCCTGGGTCATGGTAATGGCACGGCAGTACAGTAAATCCGTCGTCGGCAACGCCGTTCCCCAATGCCAGCCACCCTGGAGCAATACGAACAGGAAGCCGGCAATCGCTCCTGTCCCTTGGATTCCCCCCAGGAACAGCATCCGTTTGATCAGGGCAAAGTCAAACAGCCTGGCGGTGCGAGGCCGTGGAGGCGCCTTCATCAGGCCCGGCTCAGGGCTTTCCGTACCCAGGGCCAGACCTGGGAGAACATCGGAGCCCAGGTCAATGGATAACACCTGCAAGGCGCTCAGTGGCACCATGTGAACGCCGGCCACGGTGACGAAGAGAAACGGCAGCAACTCGGCCATGTTGTGGGAGAACATGTAGAGGATGAACTTCTTGATGTTGGCATAGACCGACCGCCCAAGCTCGATGGCATGTACGATGGAGGCGAAACTGTCGTCCAGCAAAATCATCACCGCTGCCTCCCGCGAGACATCGGTTCCCGTAATGCCCATAGCAATCCCGATGTCAGCCCGCTTCAGGGCCGGGGCATCGTTCACACCGTCGCCGGTGACCGCCACCACCTGACCCAACTCCTGGAGAGCAGCCACTACCCGCATTTTATGCTCCGGAGCGACCCGGGCAAAGATCAGCGGCTGTTTGATCTCCAGCGCTTCTTTGAGCTGCCCGTCGTCCATCTTCTCCAGTTCAGCCCCGGTAATGATCAGCGCCCGGGCACCCCCGGTGATCCCGATTTTTTCTGCGATCGCCTCGGCGGTCAGGCCGTAGTCACCGGTCACCATGATGATTTTGACGCCGGCATCCCGCGCCTTCTGTACAGCCGCCACCACCTCCGGACGGGGCGGGTCCATCATCCCCACCAGGCCGAGGAAGATCAGGTCAACCTCCACGCTATCGCTGGTATATTTCTTCAGATCATCCGGAAGCGCCCGATAAGCCATGGCCAATACACGCAGGCCCTGCTTGGCCATGGCATCGTTGCACCCCATGATCTCATCCCGGGCTCCCTCGTCCAGGGGCTGCTCCACCCCCCCCAAGCCGCGCTGGCTGGTACACAGGGAGAGCACCTCCCGGGGAGCGCCCTTCACGTATGCAGTCACCCTCCCGTTTTGCTGATGCAGGGAACTCATCCGCTTCCGGCGCGAGTCGAAGGGCAGCAAGAAAACCCGCTGTTCCTTCTGCAGTGCTGTCTCTAATTTAAATTTGGCCTTTCCTGCCAGCACTAACAGCGCCCCTTCGGTGGGATCGCCCAACACGCTCCAGCCCTGATGCTCCTGGTCCGGCGGCGCCAGGCGGGCGGTGTTGCAAAAAGCTGCCGCCTTGATCAGGATATCCCACTCAGCAGGCAGTCCTGTCTGGGGCAACTGCCCAGTCTCTTCTTTAACCGGCGCCTCTGTGCCGCCTTCTATCAGGGAGAACCCTCCCTCGGGTTCGAAGCCGACGCCGGAGACCTGCATCCGCTGACCGGAGCTCCAGATCTCCCTGACGGTCATCTCCCCCTTGGTCAAGGTGCCGGTTTTGTCTGTGGCGATGACGTTGGCCGAACCCAGGGTCTCCACTGCCGAAAGACGTTTGATCAGGGCATTGCGCCTGGCCATGCGTTGCACTCCGACCGCCAGGGACACCGACATGGTAGCCGGCAGACCTTCTGGGACCACGGCCACCATGACCCCGAGAGCAAATAAAAAGTCCTCGATCCAGCTCAATCCTAATAGCCGGCCCATGATAAAAAGAATACCACCGATAACCAGCGCCGCCTTGGCAACCAGCTTGCCCATGTGGCGCACTTCTATCTGCAGCGGGCTGGGCACGTCAGCCACACCCGCCGTCAGCTGGAATATCTTGCCGAACTGGGTCTTCTCACCGGTGGAATGGACCACGGCCACCCCTGAGCCCGCAGCCACCGAAGTACCCATGAAGACCAGGTTGGGGATATCGATCCAGCCAAGCCCCTCCTCAAGGATGGCGGTAGCGGTTTTATGCTGCGGCTGTGATTCACCGGTCAGGGTGATGTTGTTGGTGGCCATTTCGAAGGCCTGAACTAGCCGGGCATCGGCGGAAACGTTGTCGCCCTCTTCGAGCAG
>Ga0224558_1001275_pt1 | contig 26827 bp, 27 predicted proteins | sample 714S32024metaG_FD_180682 | JGI IMG/M metagenome (GOLD analysis project Ga0224558, IMG submission 180682) | Peat soil microbial communities from Stordalen Mire, Sweden - 717 S3 20-24 | ecosystem: Environmental > Terrestrial > Soil > Wetlands > Peat | place: Sweden: Norrbotten County, Stordalen... | reverse complement strand
AACGCAAGCTGACCGTCAAGAACCCAACGGCCGACCGTGTCACCCGGTGAGGGTCCAGTCCGGTTCACCCTTGACGAGATGGCAGTCATCGTTGAAGACCTCATGCGCATCGCCGATGACCTCAAGTCCAGCAGCGACGAAGTAAACGCCTACTTGCTCGATCTGGTGGTCAACCGCCTCTTGGACCGGGCATTTGGCGGTGACAGCGAAGGGGGCTAAGCACCGAGAACGGTGGTCTTCCGGCCAGTCTTCCCCTCCTCAATTGGAACGATGGGTGCGAGACCGGCTTCGACCGTCATGGCATCCAAGCGTTCCGCGATGAGTCGGTCCCGATCGGCGGCGGCGTGCTGGTAGATCATCGAGGCACGCGGACTGGAGTGACCAAACCGCGCCATTAGTTCCTTGGTGGTCGCTCCAGTTCTCGCGGCAAGAGTTCCCGCCGTGTGACGCAAGTCGTGGAACCGGACACCTGAGAGCCCCATCAGTTCAATGGCCGGAACCCAAATCCTGCCCCAAAAGTTGCTCCGCTCCAGGAGCTGACCAGTCGGGCCGACGAATACATAACCATTCACACCGGTTTGCGCATACTGCAGCAAGTGAACCCTCAACTCCGCGACGAGCAGCTGCGGCAGCGAGACAGTCCGCCTACCGGCCTCGCTCTTGGGATCGCCCTCGATTACGTCGCCCTCGGCTACGCGCTCACCGTCCACAAGGCGCAGGGCTCGACGGTCGACCGGGGGATCGTGCTCGTCGACGAGCAGATGACCACCCAGCAGCTCTACGTGGCGATGAGCCGCGGACGGGAGATGAACGCGGCGCTCGTCGTCGAGCAACGCTGCGACCCCGGTCTCGATGTCTTCTGGAGCTCGCGACGGCTCACGCCCGTCGAGCTACTGGCAAACGTGATGCGGCGCGACGGCGCGGAGCGTTCCGCGCACGACGTGGCTCGCGAGAACCTCGCCCACATGGAGGACATCGGCCTCTTGGGCCACCTCCTCGCCGAGGCCCGGCGCGACCTCGACGAACGGGCGGGGCCGGATCGCAACGCACAGATCGTCGCGCTGCGGCCCCGAGCCGACGTGCAACGCACCAACCAGGAGCTGACCGGTGCGCAGTGGGACCTGCGCTGCGCCAAGGAGCGCCTTAAGAGTGCCGAGACCGCGCTCGTGGCGGCGAACACCCGCCCGAGCGGTGCGCTTCTTCCCGGTCTCTTAGTACCCCTCTCCATAAATACGAGCCGTACCTACTATCACGTAAGTGTGGCCCTGCGGTAACGTACGGTGTCCCCAAGGAGGGGATGCCGATGCCCAGAAAGAGCCCCTACGTGCTGAAGCTGACCGCCACTCAGCGTAGTGAGCTCGAGGCGAGAGCCCGCAGGTATACGTTGCCGTATCGTGATGTGGTGCGAGCCAAAGTTGTGCTCATGGCCGCAGACGGCTTCGACAACGACGAGATCGCTGCCCGGTTGGACACCCGTCGCGAGATCGTCTCGAAGTGGCGCAAACGCTTCTACTTACAAGGCCTTGCCGGCCTCGAAGAACGCCCGAGAGGTGGCCGACCTCCGGTCTTTTCCCCCTGAGGTCGTCGTCTCTGTCAAGGCGCTCGCCTGCGAGCTGCCGAGCCGCCTCGGCGTGCCCTTGTCACGCCTGCACGTTCCCGACATCTCCGCCGAGGTTGTCTCACGGCCATCGCGGCCGAGATCTCGGGGACCACCATCTGGCGGTGGCTGTCGGAAGATGCCATCAGACCGTGGCGCAGCCGGTCGTGGATCTTTCCCCGCGACCGTGCCTTTGAGACCAAGGCCGCCCGGGTGCTCGACCTCTACGCCCGGGAGTGGGAGGGAAGGCCCCTCGGCAAGCGGGACTACGTGGTCTCCGCCGATGAGAAGACCTCCATCCAGGCCCGCATCCGCTGCCATGAGAGTCTTGCTCTAGCGCCTCGACGTGAAAGGCGCGTCGAGTTCGAGTACGAGCGTGGCGGCGCCCTTCAGTACCTGGCTGCCTGGGATGTGCACCGGGCCAAGGTCTTCGGGCGCTGTGAGGCAAAGACGGGGATCGTGCCGTTCGGCCGGCTCGTCGACCAGGTGATGAGCACCGAGCCTTACGCGTCAGCGCGTCGGGTCTTCTGGGTAGTGGACAACGGCAGCAGCCACCGGGGCAAGAAGGCCGCCGATCGCCTACGCGAACGGTGGCCGAAACTCATCCTCGTCCACGTGCCGGTGCACGCGAGCTGGCTCAACCAAGTGGAGATCTACTTCTCGGTGATCCAGCGCAAGGTTCTCACGCCCAACGACTTCGCCGATCTTGGAGAAGTGGAGGAGCGACTGCTCGCTTTCGAGCGACGCTACGAGCAGAGCGCCGCACCCTTCGAGTGGAAGTTCACGCGCAGCGACCTGGCCTTGCTCATGAAGAAGCTCGCCGACAAGCCCGACTACCAGGCGGCCGCCTGAGGTCGCATCGATACGTGATCGAAATTACGGTCCAGAGCACTTAGGCAACGAGGCCCGTCGGGAGACAGAGGCCGACTGGCAGAGGGCGAAACGCTACTTCGACGAGGCGCGACGAACCGAGCAGCAGTCGCTTCGCACCTACGAGCGAGCGCGCCATCGCCTCGAGACGCCGAGCGCGCCGCTCGCCAGCTCAGCGAGGCACGCACCGCACAGGAGCGTCGCCAGTCCTTCCTACGCGAGCACCCGGGCACAAGGCGCTGGATCGAGCAGCTCGAAGAGCGCGTGGCCGTGCGCGACTACGAGCTCGCCCCACCGAAGCCAGCGAGCGTCAGGTGCCTCGTGACGGACGCGCCGAGCAGACACCTGGACGCGCACGCTTGAAGCGGGCCAGGCTCGAGGCTTCACCCGCCGGCGACGCGGCCACCCGCGCCGTGCTCGCGCGCGCGTGGAGACACGATCCGGGGTATCGGCCGGCGCCGGTGCCGCCGCCGCGCCCGATGGGGCGGGAGGGGCCGAGCCACGAGCGGTAGGGCTGGAGTCTCCGGCCTCCCGCCGTCTACGCCAACCAGGCCACGGAGAACGCCAGCTCGGTTCGCTGGCAGCGCCTCACATGCGGCGCGGCCTTGGGTATGACGCCACGGCGCGGATCGGACCTTGGCTACAGGTCCGGACGGATTTGATGGTCGATCTCCAACAGCTCGACGGGCGCCCCCCGCACCTGGATAAAGGCAACCCGGACACCCGGGCTCGGGCTGTTGGGCTCGATGAGGACGTCCTGTCTGGCGATCGCGACGTCCAAGTCGTCCACTTCGAACCCGACGTGGGGAACAGTCTTGACGAGGTCGGGGACAGGAGCGTCCTCCCAATACCGCATCCACTGGATGCCGTACGGATTGTCTTGATGATCGCTCACGGTCACGTGGAGCTGCGGAAGGTCGATCTCGCCCTCGAAATGCTCGGTCGTCGGTATACCCAAGTGGTTGAACTTCATAAGACCTGCCTCCCAGTCACGCCCGCCACAGTCGGTGGCGGCCCTGCCTCGAATCGAGCATAGGCAACCGGAAGCCGCCTGAACGAGCGGTACAACGTGCTTCTCGACATGTGCGCATAACAGGGCATCCCGAGCGTCGGCGCGATCGGTCGTACGGAGGGCCGCGGCCGCCCGGATCGACGGTTCAGGAGCCTGCTCTGGGGCCGCGTTCGGACTGCCATGTACCGCCGGCTCAGCGCGTTGCCTGCCAGGCGGACGTGCCACTCCCGTGCCACAGCGAGTGGCACGGGAGGGTCAATCCCGGTATCGAGCCGTCAGTACCGGACACGCATAAATGGCGATCTACCTGCTCTGACGCGATGACCGTCAGGTAGTGGGCTCGGGCCGATCTGGTCTGAGCACGCCTGAAAAGCGCGAGGTCACCGGACCGATGCCGGTCCCGACCACCGCCGACAGTTGTTCAGGCCTCGCCCGCCAGCATCGCGAGGACCCGCCCGAACAGGTCATCGCTGACGAGGTCAGGGTCGACGTACTGTTCGATGGCCAGACCGTTTGAGAGGGCCAGCACCACGGTGACGACGTCGTCAACGGTGAGTCCGCCCACGACCGGAGCTCTGCCAAGGACCTGTTCAACACGGTCGGCTATCGCAGCGCGCAAGGCTCGTCGGTGAGCGACGAACTGGAGGCGCACCTCATCGTCTCGGACGGCGCGCCGCCAGAAGTCCAAGAGGACGAGCTCCCATTCCCGCTGTTCAGTGAACGCTTCGGTGAGAAGGCGCCCGATGTCGTGCAGAGCCTGGCGTCGGTTGGAGTCCACTGCGGTAACAGCCAGGAATGTCCGAATGGTCTCGAGCCGGTTCAAGGCCTGGTCTTTCATCATGGCGAAGAAGAGATCGTCCTTGCTTGCGAAATTGGAGTAGATCGCGCCCTTCGTAAGACCGGCGACGGCGGCGACTCGGTCCAGGCTCGCGCCGGCGAATCCACGCTCGGCGAAAACCTCCAAGGCCGCGTCCAGCAGTCGACGGCGCACTGTCTCACGCCTTGGCCGGCGGACCCGTGCGGCAGACGAACCGTTCGGGTTCGCAGCGCTCGGCGGCTTCGGAGCGGTCGTGCCGTTGACATCACCCACCGTAAGAAGCATACTGGCAAGTATTCAATACCACTCAGTATCGAAATCTGAAGCGCTGCGCACTCACCGTTGGGCCGCATTCGCTGTGGTGTGTGCCTCCGCCTTGATCATCAACGTGGACAACACCATCCTCAACGTGGCCCTGCCCACCCTCGTAAGGCAGCTGCACGCAACCTCGAGCGCGCTGCAATGGATCGTTGATTCATACGCCATGGTCTTCGCAGGACTGTTGCTCGTCGGTGGCAGCCTGGCCGATCGGTTCAGCCGCAAGAGATTCTTTCTCATCGGCCTCACCGTCTTCGCTGGAGCCTCGATCGGTGCCGCATTTGCGGGTTCGGTTCCTTTGCTGATCGCATGTCGGGCCGTCATGGGTGGCGGTGCGGCGCTGACGATCCCCTCATCGTTGTCGATCATCAACGACATCTTCCGCGACCCCGCAGAGCGGGCCCGAGCCATCGGCGGTTGGGCCGGAACCATCGGACTCGGCATCGCAGTCGGTCCGATCGCCGGCGGCTTGCTCCTCGCGAGGTTCTGGTGGGGTTCCATCTTCATTGTCAACGTCCCCATCGCGGTCGCCGGCTTCGTGGGAGCTCTCGCACTGGTACCCGATTCGAAGAAACCGGCCGCGGACCGACCGGATCCCGCAGGCGCGTTGCTTTCGATCGCTGGCTTGGGCTTGCTGCTCTGGGCGATCATCGAGGGTCCGACCGAAGGCTGGGCATCCGGAGACGTGATCGGCGTCGGCCTGGCCAGCTTCGCCGTCCTGGGCGTCTTCGTCGCTTGGGAGGCCCACAGTCGCCACCCGATGATGAAGCTCGGTCTCTTCTCTGATCGCCGGTTCTCCGTCGCCGTGTCGAGCGAGAGCCTTGGGACCTTCGGGCTCTTGGGGGGGCTGTTCCTCCAGACGCAGCTGCTGCAATTCGACCTCGGATACTCACCTCTCCAGGCTGGGCTGCGGATCCTCCCCATTGCCGCCGTGCTCGTCGTGAGCGCGCCGTTGTCGCCAATCCTCGCCCGCTTCATTGGCGTCAAGCTCACCGTTGCGGCCGGCATGGCGGCCATCGCGGGCGGCCTGTGGTGGAACTCGGCAGTGTCCGCGGCCGCCGCGACCTATATGGATTTCGTACCCGGCTTGCTGCTGATCGGTCTCGGGGCCGGCCTCCTGCTGCCGACGGCGACCAATTCCGTCCTGGGAGCGGTGCCCCGGGGCGACTCCGGGATCGGATCGGCCTCCAACGCCGTTGCGTTACAGATTGGAGGCGCGCTCGGTGTTGCCGTGATCGGAAGTGTGCTGTCGACGCGATACCAGGATCGCATGACCGCGGCGCTCGCTGGTCGGCACGTGCCGACCGCTGCGATGCACGCCATCCTCGGCTCTCTCGGCGGCGCACTCGCCGTGGCCGGCCGCGTCGGCGGCAACACGGGAACCGCGCTGGCGCGCGTTGCGCGCACGGCGTTCATGAGCGGCAACAAGCTGTCGCTGACGGTCGGCTCCGTCATCGCCCTCGGCGGCGCGCTCCTCGTGCTCGCTCTCCTGCCGACGCGGATTCCGCCACAGGCATCAGGTCCGGATACCGACACCACCAAGGCATCTGCAGCCGTTGGCGGAGGCGCCGCGTGAGGCTCACCCCGGGAGCGGCCGGGCGCCCGGCCAGCCGACGAGCTACGTGAGGAACCCGGCGTTCAGAAGACCCATACCTCTTCGCCGATCGGCGCGATGTTGGCCGCCCAGATCCAGTTGATCGCTTCGTTGCTCACGCGGACACAGCCGTGCGAGACGGGATAAGGCGGCACCCACGAGTCACCGTGGATTGCATATCCGCCGGTGCTGAAGAACCTCGGCCGCCACAGCGCTCCGAGGGAGTCGACGTCCAGTCCGTTGATCACCGAGAAGATATGGAACACGCCCGTCGGTGTGACGGCCACCGACGTCACGCCCTTGTCGGTGTAGGTGTAGCCACCACCCGTCGAGGTGTTGAGCGTGTAGGCGAGCTTGCCCCCTTGGATCACCATGATGAGGTCGTCCTCGAGATCCACTTCGATCAAGTTGCCGGACGCGGGTCGCGGCTTGGGAACGACCCCGTTTGCGAGCGCGGCCACCGTCTGAAGGCCGACGACACCGTCACGGGTAAGACCGGCAGCCTTCTGGAGCGCCCACACGGCCTGCTGGGTCGAGTCGCCAAAGGTGCCGTCCGGGGTTCCCAGCCAGTAGCCGAGCGAGGTGAGGCGCTCCTGGAGATCTAGGACCGAGCGACCGGAGTCGCCGAGTTGCGATCCGACACCCAGGTCGGTGTAGCTCTCCCAGATCGGCCGGTTGGCCGGCGAGTAGATGACCATGTTGCCGTCGTTCTTGAGAGCGAAGTAGTAGCCGCTGCTCATGCTGTGACCGCCGCTTCCCGAGCTCCAGAGCACACGGCGACCCCGGTAAATGACGAGGTTACCGTCGGCCTGCATTGCAGCGTGGTCCGGGGCGTCATGGTCTGTGCGGGATTGCCAGATGGCCTTGCCCTTCCAGTAGAGCACGAGGTTCCCGTCGCCCTGCATGGCGAGCCGGTACAGCCCGTTGACCGAGACGAGCAACGACCCGTCCTCGAGCATCCCTCCGGCCCGCAAACGGGACGGGTAAGTGACCTTCGCTGTGCGGGCACCCACGGCGTGATGGAGCGTCGTGGCATCACTGGCGGCAGGCAGACTGAGCACGGCGAGCGCGAGGCCACCGAGGGTCAGGACTCGAAACAAGGACCGCGGCCTCGGCATTCTTCCCCGCTCCGGTCGTTTCTTGATCATGAAACCAGTGCGCACACAACCCTCCGAACCCTCGACATCTCTCACGCACACGCACGCCAACACGGACGTGTTCATGAGATCGTAAACGCGTTCCGGGCTGTTCGTGTCGCCGCGCCGACCCATGAAGTGGACTGAGTCACCTGCAGGTGTCAGCGGACCGATGGCGGGGCGTCACCTGGGAGGCCGTCGGCTGAGATCGGGGCGTCGGAAACGGACGTCAGGGTGAGCTCGAGCTCTAGCTCGTCGTGAAGCTCGATGCCGTTCTCGGCGACGAGCGGGATCGACGCCTTGAGCACTCTGGCCCGGTCGACAGCGCCCCGGTGCACAGCAATGATCCGAAATCCTCGCCGCTGGTAGAAGCAGATCGCGCTCAGATTGTCATTCGTCGTGATCAGCCAGAGCCTCCTCGCGCCGGCGTCTTTTGCGATCTGGGTTGCGAAAGCCAACAGCGCCGTGCCGATGCCGGAGCGAGCCCGCAGCGCGTCGATCGTGACCACCTCGAGCCCCTCCCGGTCGACCCGGTAGGTCAGCAGCCCGACTCGCTCGAGCCCGTGCTCGGGGACCACCTCGACGGCGACGAGCGCTTCAAACGCGGCGGCATCACGCTGCTGGCCCCGGGTGACCATCACCGTCGAGCCCCATCGCTCGACGAGAGCGCTCGCGATCCAGTCGCGATCGGCTGCAACGGCCGGCCGGATCACCACTTCCTCACGATGCCACATCCGCCCCGCGACGAGTCCCATCCCGGGGGCTCCGCACGCCTTGTGCCTCCGGACTGCCAAGCGCCTTGCGCTCTCCCCTTGAATCCTGACTTGACTAGTCAGGTATTGCCCGCTACGGTCTCAGGACCAGAGCGAGGTCACCGACCCGTTGAGACCGACCCTGAGAAAAGGAGACCGCGGACATGGCCGACTGGGGTTTCGAGACCCGCCAGATCCATGCCGGAGCCGTAGCCGACCCGACAACCGGGGCTCGAGCGGTGCCGATCTACCAGACGACGAGCTACGTCTTCCGGGACACAGCGCACGCCGCCGCGCTCTTCGGGCTCTCCGAGCTCGGAAATATCTACACCCGGATAATGAACCCGACGCAGGCGGTCTTCGAGGACCGCATGGCGGCGCTCGACGGCGGGGTCGGCGCGCTCGCAGTCGCGAGCGGTCAGGCGGCCGAAACGATCGCGCTACTCAACCTGGCAGACAGCGGCGGCCACATCGTCTCCTCGGCCTCGCTCTACGGCGGCACCTACAACCTGCTCCACTACACCTTCCCCAAGCTCGGCGTCGAAGTGAGCTTCGTGGAAGATCCTGACGACCTGGACGCCTGGCGCGAGTCCATTCGGCCCAACACGAGGGCGTTCTATGCCGAGACGATCGGCAACCCGAAGGGGGACGTGCTCGACTTCGAGGGTGTCTCGGCGATCGCCCACGAACACGGCATCCCGCTCGTGGTCGACAACACCGTGGCCACGCCGTACCTGTGCCAGCCCTTCCTACACGGAGCGGACATCGCCGTGTACTCGGCGACGAAATTCATCGGCGGCCACGGCACCTCCATCGGCGGTGTGATCGTCGACGGTGGGAAGTTCGATTACGTCAAGAGCGGCCGCTTCGCCAGCTTCACAGAGCCTGACCCGAGCTACCACGGAGTCGTCTTCTCGGAGCTGCCCGAACCGCTCCGCCCGGCCCAGTACATCTTGAAGGCACGCCTGCAGTACCTGCGCGACATTGGCGCAGCGATCGCTCCGTTGAACTCGTTCCTCTTCCTCCAGGGTCTCGAGACGCTCAGCGTCCGGATGGAACGCCACGTGGCCAACGCTCTCGCGGTAGCGAAGTGGCTCGAGGCCCGCGACGAGGTCGAGTGGGTGAGCTACCCCGGGCTCGACTCGAGCGCCTGGCACGCACGACAGCTGAAGTACCTCCCGAACGGTGGCGGCGCGATCCTCACCTTCGGCATCAAGGGCGGCAAGGAGGCAGGCAGTCGCTTCATCGAAGGACTCGAGCTGTTCAGCCATCTCGCGAATGTCGGCGACGTCCGCAGCCTGGCGATCCACCCAGCGACGACCACGCACTCACAGCTGACCGAGGAGGAGCAGGCGACAGCCGGCGTCACTCCCGACCTGGTCCGGCTCTGCATCGGGCTCGAGACCCTCGCCGACATCCTCGCCGACCTGGCCTCCGGCTTCCGATCAGCCAAAGGCGCCTGAGCTGAGCACCGTCATGATCGACGCTCCGGTCACCGGGGCCTGGCGGCCGGGAGATCCTCCCGGCCGACGGAGTTTCGTGTCGCTGTTTCGTGGCGGGCGCGATCGGACGAGCGGCCTGGATCTGGAGGCAGGTGGCCACCTGAGCGAAGTCACGGTTGCCTACGAGACCTGGGGCAAGTTGAACGCGACCGCCTCGAACGCTGTCCTGGTCCTGCATGCCTTGAGCGGCGACTCCCACGTGAGCGGACCGGTCGAACCGGGGCACCCGAGCCCTGGCTGGTGGGGCCCCCTCGTCGGCCCGGATGCGCCAATCGACACTGACCGCTACTTCGTCGTCTGCCCGAACGTCCTCGGAGGCTGCCAGGGAACGACCGGCCCGAGCTCCTGGGCGGAGGACGGGAGGCCTTACGGGTCCCGTTTCCCTGTCGTGACCGTGAAGGATCAAGTCGCCGTCGAGCGCGCCCTCGCCTCCGAGCTCGGCATCGACAGGTGGTACGCCGTCGCTGGAGGCTCGATGGGCGGGATGCGAGCCATGCAGTGGGCAGTGGAGTTCCCCGCCAACATCGAGCGGGCGGTCGTGGTCGCGGCGGGCGTGGCGGCCAGCGCCGAGCAGATCGCTCTGTGTTGGCTTCAGAACCAGGTGATCCGCCTCGACCCGTGCTTTAGCGGAGGTGACTACTACGACGCGGATCACGGACCCTCAGCCGGTCTGGCGGTCGCCCGCGGGCTCGGCCACCTGAGCTACCGCAGTGCGGCGGAGCTGCAACAACGGTTCGCCAACAGCCCCCAAGATCACGAGTTGCCCCTGAGCGGGGGGCGTTACGCGGCCGAGTCCTACCTCGAGCACCACGGCGAGAAGATGATCGGCCGTTTCGACGCCAACAGCTACCTCGTCCTCAGCAAAGCGATGAACCATTACGACCTCGGCCGCGGCTACGGCGGAGCCCGAGCAGCTCTCTCCCGGGTCCGGGCGGAGGTCACCATCGCCGGGGTCTCCTCGGACCGCCTCTACCCTCTGCGGCTCCAGTGGGAGCTCGCAGAGCTGCTCGGACGTACGGACGAGGTTCAGGTCATCGACTCGATCGTCGGCCACGACGGGTTCCTCGTGGAGCACGACGCAGTGGGAAAGGTGATCCGGGGGGCACTCGGCTCATAGAGCTCAGGAGGGCGGCCCTGCTATCGGGCTGCAAGCGCCTGCGGGCAGGACGGTGGGCTGTCACTCTCCCTTGAGGTCCCGGTGAGCGAAGGCGGTAGCACCGGCGATGGCGGCCGTCGCTCCGAGGGCGAGAAGAGCCCCCCCGGTCGTCCAGTTCGGGCTCACGGCGGGGGCCGCTGACATCTGGTGGAACACCGAGGTGTCGAGCACCCAGTGGTTCAGTCCCACAATCCCGCCGACGAGCTCGACGAGGAATGACCAGACGAGCACGCCGTAGGTGGCGACGCCTGAGGCACGCGGCCACACGCCGAACACGAACGCTCCGATGCCGAGGATGCAGAGGGCCGGAGGAACGACGTTGAGCCCCGCGTCGAGCACACTCGCAAAACTCACTCCGGTGCCTTGGCTAGCCGCGCCGAGCCAGGTGAACACGCCGGCGGTCAATCCACCCGCAAGAACAACGATGGTTGCGACCACGAGCCTCCCGGCGAGCCACGAGGAGCGGGAGACCGGTCGGACGAGGATGTGGTCGAGCCGTCCCTCGGCCTCTTCAGCCCGAGTGGCGCTGATCTGCCCGGCAGCCACGAACGCCACCAGCACAGCCATCAGCAGGAACGCCACACCGAGATACGCGTCAGCGCCGATCGCGCCGAGGCGTGAGAACGCCCGCGTCAGACTCGACGAACTCAAGATCGCGCTCCCGGCCGACTTGGCGACGAGCCCGAGCACCAGCCCGTACGCGGCAATTCCCGTTCCCCAACCGGCGATGGTCGAGCGCATGAGGCGAATGTTCAAGCCCGAGGGTCCAAAGACGAGGCGCGTGTGAGCAACCGAGCTCGCACGGTCAGGAAATGTGCTGGCGCCCAGGTCCCGGGCTCCCGCCAGACGCACTGTGAAAAAGCCCAACACTGCAACGAGCCCGGCGATCGGCAAGAGCGCGAGTGGCTGAGGTGCCGTGAGGGGCTGGAGCTGCTCGATCCAACCGAGTGGTGATGCCCATCGGAGCCAGCCGAGGCCGGTGCCCGAGTCGGCCACCATGCGCAGGGCGTAGCTGACTCCGAGGGCCGCGCCGGCGTAGGCGGATGCTTGACGGCGGGTGGCCGCGAGTTGGCTGGCGAATGCTCCGACGGTGAGAAACATCGCCGCTGCCGCCACGACAGCCACAGCGAGGAACAGCGCGCCCCCGGCACTGATACCGACTTTCGACGAACGTCCAACCACGACGGTGATGACAGCAGTGACAGCCCACAGCGCCGCGACACCACAGGCCAGGCCGACAAGTGCCTGTGCTGTGGCGGACCTGCGAGTGGTCTGGCCGGCGAGCAGCAACTCCCAGCGCCCGGCGTCCTCCTCCCCGCGCAGCAGCCTGGTCCCGGTCAGCAATCCCCACGCGGCACCGACAACGGCCAGCACGGCGAGGCACTTCCACACGGTGAATCCAGCGACGGTCTGGAGCTCATGGGCAGGGCCGACCAGAGCACTTATCCCGGCATTCGACCCGAATTCCTTGGCCAGGCGAGCCCGCTGCGAGACGGTCTTGTAGCTCGACGCATAAGCGAGTGCCTGAGTTGCCAAGTACAGGCCGAAGACGCATCCCCACAGCACTCCGGAACGGACCGCCTTGCGCGCCGTCTGTCGCGCGACCACCGTGGCGGGCCACCGGCCCGCCGCTGCCGGAGGCCCGATGGCCAGTTCAGCCTGCATGAGCGGGCGCGTCCTCGGTCTCGGCACTTCCACCGTACTGGGCGAGGAAGAGCTCTTCCAAGGACGGCTCCCGGCTCAACAACTCCTGGACGCCCGAAGCTGCCAGTACCCTCAGCAGTGGCTCGATCGTTCCTCGCACCTGGCACCGGACAACGTGCCCCTCCACTTCAACCGATCCCACCCCGGGGACCCGGGAGAGATCGGGGACCGGTCCCTCGAATGTGGCCTCGACCGTGAGCGCGGAGAGGTGGCGCATTTCGGCCAGCGTCCCCATCTCGACCAGCAGGCCTTCGCGCAAGATCCCGACCCGGTCGCACAACGCTTCGACTTCGCTCAGGATGTGCGAGGACAGAAAGACTGTCTGGCCTCGCTCGCGCGCCTCATGGACGCAGTGGCGAAAGGCCTGTTCCATGAGCGGGTCGAGCCCGCTCGTCGGTTCGTCGAGAACAAGAAGCTCGGGCCGGGTCATCAGCGCGGCGAGCAGGATCAGCTTCTGACGATTCCCTTTGGAGTAGGCGCGGACCTTCTTCGAGGGATCCAGATCGAAGCGTCCGATCAGCTCGTCCCGGTAGGTGACGTCCACTCTGCCCTGCACTCGGCCGAGCAGGTGGAGGGTCTCGGCACCGGTGAGCGATGGCCACAGGCTCGCCTCGCCTGCCACATAGGCCAAGCGCCGGTGAGCTTCGACGACCTGGCGCTGACAGTCGAGCCCGAAGATCTCCGCGCGTCCGGCCGTCGGCCGGATCAGCCCGAGCAGAAGGCGGATGGTGGTTGTCTTGCCTGCCCCGTTAGGGCCGAGGTAGCCCACCACCTCGCCTTCGGCCACCTCAAGATCGAGATCCTCGAGAGCGCGGACGCTGCCGTAGTACTTGGACAGACCTTCGGTTCGAATGGCCATCGCTCCCATTGGCGCGACCTCCTGGTCGTGTCACAACTTACCGAGAGCCCACAAGCGCCGTCTGGAACCGGACAGCTCCGTCTGAAGAAGGCGCCACTGCCGGTTCGCCTGAACGGGAACGCCCTCCGGTACGCTCAGCGCCGTGATCGACCTGCACCTGCACTCGACGTGCTCCGACGGCTCGGAGACTCCCGAAAGAGTCGTCGAGCTCGCCGCAGCCGCAGGCTGCACATCGATCGCGCTGACCGACCACGACGGTCTCGCCGGTGTGGCCCAGGCCAGAACCCGCGCCGAGAGCCTCGGCCTCGGGTTCGTTCCGGGCTGTGAGGTCTCGTGTGCGTTCTCGCCCGGGACCATGCACGTCCTCGCCTACTTCGTCGAGCCCGGCGAAGGGCCACTGCAGGCGGAGCTCGAACGGCTCCGGCTGGACCGGTCCAACCGCAACGCGCGACTCCTGCAGCGGCTGAGGGATCTCGGGTTGCCGGTCAGTTTCGACGAGGTCGAAGCAGCCGCTGGGAGCTCGGTCATCGGCAGGCCCCATTTCGCGTCCGTCCTCGTTGCCAACGGTGCAGCGGCTAACACTCAGGACGCCTTCGACCGGCTGCTCGCCAAGGGAGCTCCGGGTTACGTCCCAAAGGCGCGCATCGACGCCGCGACCTTCATCGCCACAGCGAAAGGCTCAGGAGCGGTCGCAGTGCTTGCCCACCCGCTGTCGCTCGGCCTCGGCGCGTCCGGGCTTGACCGCGTCCTCGAGGAACTGTCCGCGGCCGGGCTCGGCGGGACGGAGTGCTACTACGGCCGCTATTCGCCCGAGGAACGCGCCCGGCTCGCGGAGACGGCGAGGCGGCACCACCTCGTCGCGACCGGAGGTTCCGACTTCCACGGGAGTTTCAAGCCCGACCTCTCGATCGGCACAGGAACCGGGGACCTCGACGTGCCGGACGCGGCTCTCGCCGAGCTGCGGGCCCGCAAGCCCAGCACACGGCCATAGAACGGAGCATTGCGACATTGAGCTCGCTTGACCCGTTCCAGGTCTTCACGGCCCATTGCGACGCATGGCAGGTGCAAGGCCGACTGCGGGAACCCTATGGAGGTGGGGCCGCAGAGTTTGAGGGATGGAGACTGATGGCGAGCGGGCTCTCGTATGCGCACTTGAACGCAGCCTGCGTCACCGACCCGGCCCTCGCCGACATCGACCAAGCTCGGGAGTGGTACCGCTCCCGCGATCTTGCCTGGGGCGCCCTCCTACCCTCCGGCTCACCTTGGCCGCACGGGCGGCTGCGGCTGACACTGCGGCTGATGGCCGTCGAGCCCGCAAGGTTCTCGGCGACATCCGCGCCCTTCGGGCTTGCTCTCCGGAGAGCCGGCTCCAGCGACGTCGATGCCGTGGTCACGGTCGACACCGGTGCCTTCGGCTCCGGAGTGGCGGCGGCGCGCGCATGGTTGGAGCCTCTCTGCAGGTCCGACGAGGCCGTGATCGCGGTCGGAGAGCTCAATGGCGTGCCCGTCGCGACCGGCTACGCGCTTCAGTGCGATGGGGAGGCCGGGCCAAGCGTCTACCTCGGTGGGATCGGAGTGCTCCCAGCCGCTCGCCGACGGGGGGTCGCGGCCGCATTGTCGACATGGCTTCTAGCCCGCGGCTTCGCGGAGGGCGCCAGGTTCGGTCATCTGCAGACCGACTCAGACAGCGCTGCGCGTGTCTACGCGAGGCTCGGTTTCGAGGAGTTCAACGGCATCGACGTCTACCTCGAGCGGTGAAATGGGCATCTGAAGCTGGCCGTCACCGCTGCCCCTCGCTGTGAAGCGTCTCCGGGATCGCTCGGGCGAGCTCACGCGCCGAAGCCGGGTCGAGCTCCACGGCGACCCTCGAGGGCGCGCCATCGTCGAGGTTCAGGAAGTCGATGTTCAAGCTGTGCTCGGCGGGGTGATGCGCCGGATGATCGAAGTAGACCGTGACGCTGGAAAGCGAGAACCAACCCTCCGGCCCCTTGGCGGACCCGCTGACCTGAAGCTTCTCGGTCTGGTAGGTGCACATGGCCAGCTCTGATCACTCGTCGCGGGAAGCCAGGTATCGGCCGAAGAACCCCCAGATCCGTTGCCAGCCGTCCTTGGCGGCCTCCGGCCGGTAGCTCGGACGGTCGGCCGAGAAGAAGGCGTGACCGGCACCTTCGTAAGAGTGGAACTCATAGGTCTTGCCCGCCTGTTTCAAGGCCTCTTCCAGCTCGGCGACGTGCTGCGGTGACGGGAACCGGTCGTCGGCCCCAAACAGGCCGAGCAGCGGACAGGAGAGATCCTTTGCCATGTGCACAATCGGACCGATCTTGAGCGGCATCCCTTCAGGCGGCGTTCCGACGACGAAGGCGCCATAGCAGTCCACCGCGGCGTCCAGCGGAAGGCTGCACGCCGCCAAAAAAGACTGTCGACCACCTGAGCAATAGCCGATCGTGGCGACGCGACCGTTCGAGGACGCGAGCGACCTGAGGAGACGGACACAGCCGCGAACGTCGCCGACGAGCCGGTCATCGGGCACCCCTCCGAGCGCTCGGACAATGGCCGAGGCATCGTCGGGGGAGGCTCCCGGCGCTTCCCGGCTGTAGAGGTTCGGACAGATGGCCAAGTAGCCGTGAGCCGCGAATTTCCGTGTGATCTCCTTCATTCCCTCGTCGTAGCCAGGCATGTGGTGGATCACCACCACAGCGCCGAATCGTCCCTCATCGAGCGGCTGGGCGAGGTAGGCCTCGATCTCGTCGTCGTCGTGGCCGGTAAGGCGGACGGTCTCCGCCCGCAGCGAGTCGGTCATGTCCGTGCTGTCCCCCTTCGTGGTCGAGTAGTGATCCGGCTCATCATCTCTCCTGAGCGGCGGTGCAAGGCTCCGGGATCAGGAAAGTTGATAATCGAGGTGGAGCTGGTGCGTGCCGTCGGGCGCAATCTCGATTCGGCCCTCACCGGCGATCCGGGCGAGATCTCCCGTCCCCGAGCCTGGGACGACCGGCCACCTGGCCCATTGGCTCTCGCCTGCCATTGTCCCCATGTGCAAGACCGCGAAGCTCCCTGACCGGCCGTGTACGGATCCCGAGATCCGTTCCACGGCCACGTAGCCGGCGCCACCGTTCTCGGCGCGCACCGACAACATCTCCACTGTGCTCTGAGCCTCGATGTCACCCCGGAACGTCTTGGCGATGCGGATCCGGGCGTACTGCACCCCGGGATCCTCCACGAAGGGGGGCTCTTCATCGAACGAGTCGATCACAAAGGAAGACACCGCTATGGGCATGCGACAGACGCTACCAAGACGCGCCAGTTCGGTTGCTCGCACGACGACTCCCCCACCATCGGCGCCCTGCGCGTCAGATCGAGAAGTCTTCCCCCGACCACACTCCGGCTACGGATGGACGGGCATCGTGGTGGTTTGTGTGACCCTCCACCGCCATCTCCAGTTCGTCAACACGCAGCAGCAGCGACTGGAGGCTGGAACCGAGGAGGTCCGGCATGAACGCGGACTCGAGGTCTGGCCGGTCCGTGACCCGGTGCGGCCGGCTGCGGGCGATGATCTGACCGGGCACGCCGACCACGACCGAGTTGGGAGGCACCGACTTGACGACGACGGCGTTGGCACCGATGCGGCTGTCGTCACCGATCGTGATCGCGCCGAGGACCTTGGCCCCGGCGCCGATCGTGACCCGATTGCCCACAGTCGGGTGACGCTTCACCCGGTTGAGGCTCGTGCCGCCCAGGGTGACACCCTGATAGAGCGTCACGTCATCACCGACTTCGGCCGTCTCGCCGATGACCACGCCGGTGGCGTGGTCTATGAACACGCCCTGGCCGAGCACGGCAGCAGGATGGATGTCGACCCCTGTGAGCAAGCGCGCCAGCTCCGAGCACGCCCGCGCCAGGAACTTGAAGTCGTTCTGCCACAGCCAGTGGCAGATGCGGTGGCTCCAGACGGCGTGGACGCCCGAGTAGCAGATCGCGATCTCGAACGACGAGCGCGCAGCCGGGTCGCGGTCTCGTGCCGCCCGTAGATCGCGTCGCAAGGTCGCCAACATGGTCAGTCGGTTAGACCTTCGAACAGAGCGGTGGAGAGGTAGCGCTCGCCGAACGAGGGGATGATCACGACGATCAGCTTGCCGGCGTTGTCGGGGCGCGCCGCCACCTGGAGTGCGGCCCAGATCGCCGCGCCTGACGAGATGCCCACGAGCAGGCCCTCCTCGCGGGCCGCCCGGCGGGCGATGTCGAACGCGTCCGCGTTCTCGACGGTGATGATCTCGTCGACGATGTCGGTGTCGAGGACCGCCGGAACGAAGCCTGCCCCGATGCCCTGGATCGGATGGGGCCCCTTCTGGCCGCCCGACAGGACCGGCGAGGCTGCCGGCTCAACGGCCACGGCCTTCACCGACGGCTTGCGTGCTTTCAACACCTGTCCGACGCCCGTGATGGTTCCTCCGGTGCCGACTCCGGAGACGAGGATGTCGACCTCGCCATCGGTGTCGCGCCAGATCTCCTCAGCGGTAGTGGTGCGGTGGATCGCCGGGTTGGCCGGGTTCTCGAACTGCTGCGGGACGAAGTACCGCAGGTCACTCTTGGCCAGTTCCTCCGCCTTGGCGATGGCGCCGGGCATGCCCTCGGGCCCCGGCGTGAGGATGAGCTCTGCCCCATAGCCCCGCAACAACGCCCGCCGCTCTTTGCTCATGGTCTCTGGCATCGTGAAGACGCACTTGTAGCCGCGGGCTGCGCACACCATCGCCAACGCGATCCCGGTGTTGCCACTGGTGGGCTCGAGGATGATCGTGTCGGGCCCTATCAGCCCGGCCTCCTCGGCCGCAGCGATCATTGAGAGTCCGATGCGGTCCTTCACGCTGTGAGCCGGGTTGAAGAACTCGAGCTTGGCCACGACCTTCGCCCCGCCCTCCCCGGTCAACCGACGCAGCCGCACCAGGGGTGTGTTCCCGATGAGCTGAGTGATGTCTTCCGCGATCTTCATGGTCGTCATGCCTTTCTCGAGTGCCGTCGGACAAACCGACATTAGATCTATAAACCCGACGGTACAAGTCAGGGTTCTCTCAACGTGGTGCGGCTCTCTCGCTACGGAACAGACGGGAACCGGCTCTCTCGCCAGTGATCGGACGACGATGCGGGCCAACCCCCGAGCCGATCCTCGGGGCCGCTACACCCGTGCGAGCGTCACCAGCACCATGTAGAGCCCGAAGACGATGACAGCGAGGCAGAGCCCGGTTGCGATGACCCGGCGAGCCCCGTGCATGCGGTGCTCGCTCGGCAGTGCTCGCGCTTCGAGCACCAACAAGAAGCCGAGCACGATCGGCAGGAGGAGCGCGTTCATCACCTCGACGTCGATCACCAGCCTGACGAGATTCAAGCTGAGAAGCACGATGGCCGCGCCGAGGACGTGCGCGAAGCTGTATGAGATGTAGAACTTCGCGGTCTTGCGATCTGGCCGCTCGTTGAGGGTGTGGGTCCATCCCAGGACCTCGGAGATTCCCCAGGCACCGGCCAATGACGCGACGAGAGCTGCGACCAGGGCGGCACCGAGCACGGCTGTTCCAAGGAGGACTTTTCCTCCGACCGCGCCCAGGAAGGGACGCAGTGCAGAGGACATGTCCCTCACCGTGCGAAGCGTCGCCCCCGGATGAGAGCGGCCGACCGTGGCCGCGAAGGTGAGCACCACCACGATCATGATCAACTGCGTGAGCCCTGCCCCGACAGCGGTGTCCCGACGCTCACTAGGGATGTTCGCAGGCTGCAACCCTTTGTCGAGAACCGCACCTTGCTGATAGAAGACCATCCACGGCATGATCACGGCACCGACGTTGGCGGCCAAGAGGAACACGTACGAGCTGTTGTCAAGCGGCACGTGTCCGAGACCTCGGCCGATGGCGCTGAGGCTCGGATGCGCCATCACGACGGCGGGGATGAAGACCAGCTCCGCGAGTCCGAACGCGATCCCGATGCGCTCGGCCCGCCGATAGCTGCCGGTCATGGCGACACCGATCAGGAAAGCCGCAGCTACAGGGACCGTCAGTGTGCGGGGGACGCCGAAGAGCTCGCCAACGCCGGCGATGCCGGCGTACTCGGTGAACAGGGCCCCGACGGCCGATGCGAAGAGCGGCACGGCGGCGAGCAGTGCCCATCCTCGCCCGAAGCGCTCCCGGATGAGGGCCCCCTGACCCTTGTTCGTGAGGATGCCGAGGCGGACCGTCATCTCCTGGACGACATAGAGAATCGGAACGAGCACGAGCTGGGGGAGGACCATCCGGTAACCCCACTCGGACCCGGACTGGGCGGCCGTTATCAGGCTTCCGGCGTCGGTGTCGGCGAGCATCACCACGAGGCCGGGACCCCAGACGGCCAGGATCCCGACGACGAGCCAGCGGCGACGGGAACGGTCTTCTTGGTCGAGCAGCGACGAGGTCGGGCCTTTCAAGGGTCGCGAAGCCTGGCAGGAACTTCCGCAACCGTTCGCGCAGGGGCGAACGGCAAGGCCTGCAGCCCTGCCTGGCAGAAGACGTGCCTTCCTCTGTCACCGCCGGACCGCTCGACGGTCTCGAGCCCGGTCCAGACGTGACGATTCATGGCCTTCAGGCTATATCGAGGCACGAGACGGGACGAGCGAAAGCACGTCGAGCTGTCACCGCAACCATCTCCTGGCTCGCGTCCGCCACCGACTGTGCGACCCTCTTCCACCGATCGGTCACCTTCGGGTGGCGGCTCGAGGTTCATCGTTGGGATGGCCGGCGGTACATGAACCACACGCGCGGCCCGGCCCCGGGCGCCCGGTCTTCGGATTGGGTCACGAATCCATGGCGCTCGTACCACAGCACGGTGCCGGGATTGCCTGTCAGTAGGAAGCTCGATTCACCCAGAAGGTCCACGCGAGCCAGACCGTCGGCAAGAAGGAGGCTCCCTACGCCAGAGCCGCGCCGGTCAGGGTCGACGGCAACCAGGTCCAGGTACCAATGGCGTGCGGTCGGGCGATGCTCCTCGACCCATTCCCAGAACCGGATCTGGCGTTCTGGCTGGCCACCGCGTGCGGCCAGGACCGGGTTCACCACGGCGTTGATGGCCTCTTCGTCATACCTGGTACCAGGCGGGAGCCAGGCTGAGACGCCCGACATGTCCTCTGTCACCCACAACGATCCGTCGGACGCGAGTTGGCGGGTCACCTGGAGGAGCTCGAGCTCGATCAGCCCGGCGAGATCGTCACATGCCAGGCACCAACGTTCGATGGGGTCCTCGATGAACGCTCGGGTCAGGACTCTGGCGACGGCGACCGCCTCGTCTTTCGAAGCCCTGCGCACCAGGCTCGACGTCGAACCCTCGGCCGGAGGCTCGCTCACGGCGGGCAGCCGCGCTGAGCTCGCTGACACGGGCCCACGCCCACCACCCATCTCATTGGTCGGTCCGACGACTGACGCAGAACGAGATGACATCGAGCTCTTCCCGAATATCGTCGCATCCGGTCCGGATCCTCCCCTCAGCCCGGTGCTCGCCGGGCCGTTGCCGCGTCCGATGCAGCGTGTGCATGCTTGCGACGAGTGACAAGGAACGCCACGCACGAGACATCAAGAAAGGTACCCACCGATGACCGTGAGCACCGCAAGCACCGTCGCGCGTCCGTCGCGCAGTAGTTGGTTCCCGTGGGCCCATCCTCAACATGGCCACCCCGCTCTGCAACAGCTCACGATGACCGCAGCTACGGGGAGCGTGTCGCCGACCACATAGCGAGCTTTGGGGGCTCGTGGCCGTTCATCTTCATCTTCCTCGGGATGATCTTGATCTGGATGGTGGTCAACACCTTCCTGCTCCAGCGCTTGCTCGGCCATCGGCCGTTCGACCCCTATCCCTACATCGCGCTGAACCTGGTGCTCTCCGGCCTTGCCGGTATCCAGGCGCCGATCATCATGATGAGCCAGAACCGCGCGGCAGCCCGCGACGAGATCCTTGCCACCCACCACTACGACGAGACTCACAAGATCGACGAGCTGCTCGGGTCCAACACCCAGTTGACCCAGCAGGTCCACGACCTCGCGCAGAAGATCCACCAGATGACCGAACAGATCGCCGGGCAGATGCCCCCAGGCGAGCCGGCCGACTGACCTACGTCTTCCGCTTCTGAGCTTGTCACGACCCGGTGGCTTCCCACGCTGTCCCAACCCAGCGGCGGTCCCGCCCGTCCTCGCACAGGAACGAGCCGGGTCGAGCGAAGACCCGGGCAGGATTACCTGCGGCACCCACGCGGATGTCCGACGAGCTCGGGTGCCTGACCGAGCACGTCTTCGAGGCTGCGAGCGCTCCCGAAGGTGTTGATGAGACGGTCCCAGATGAGACCACCGTGCCGCACTTCGATCGCGGTGCGGCTGTCGCGGCTCGAGATCCGGCTCGGAGGTGACGGGACAACTCTCAACCCGGTCAGATGCGCCAAGCGACCGAGGTGTCCCGGGGACGCGGTCATCTCGCCGGCCATGGCCGCGCAGTGAAACGGCTCGCTGGTGTCAGTCGTTCGTCCGTGGCCTCGACGGTCAAAGGCCGAGACGCGGTAGGTGCCACCAAGTGGCCCACCGATCGTGTCGGACATCGCATCACTGTTGGGCACACCGCCGCGCAGGAGCAGGGACCGTGCAGTAGGACGGCTACGCGTACGCGCCGTCACCTCTCGCCGTCCGGGACCTCGCGAGAGATCGCATCGCGGATTGCGTCGATGGCTCCGAGAAGAGCCTCGGTGTCGGTGGCGCTGACAAGCAGGTCCGCCTCGTCAGCAAGCCCGGCCCTCCTGACGAGCCCTTTCTCGTTGAGCACCCATTCTCGACGACGAGCCATGCGTGCATGGGCGGCTTCGATCAGGCCTCTGGAGGCGTTTGCCAGGCCAACCGTAGGATCACCTCGTCGGCGCAGTGCTGCCTCCCCGTAGGTCAAGCTGGCGAGGGCATCGGCTTGCCACCGACGACTCGCCTCTTCGGCGAGCGCAGCGGGATAGGTCGGCACCGGCAGATCGCCGAAGAGGACCAGGTTGGTCGCAAGCTCCGCCATGAGCACGTAGCTCGGGATGCCGGCCACGTAGAACCGCAGCAGCCCCTTCTCGAAACGGCCTGCCCGTGCCTCGGCGCACCAATGCTCGACCTCGTCGAGGTCCCGGTACATGACGTCAACGCGACGGCTGCCGATGGTCAGCCAGGCGCCGCCGTTCATCACACCACCGCCCCAGTCCCCGATCTCGGAAACCTCGCCTTGCCATCCTTTTGCCCGCAGGTTCTCGGGATCGAAGGTTCCCCGGTAGTAGACGGCGTAATCCCAGTCGCTGTCCGGAGCGTTCGCCCCCGCTGCCCGTGACCCTCCGAGAGCGACCGCTTGCACGCCAGACAGCGATGAGAGCTCTCTGGTGAACCAGGATGAGAACTCAGGGTCGTCCATGTTCTCATCCTCGCCGTTGAAAGGTCCGTTCGCCATCGACTTGCGGAGTTGTGACCGTCCAGAGGGCAACAACCAGAACGATCGATGGCGGTGGGGGCTGTCAATCAGTCAGTTGGTCAGAAGGTAGCGCGGTCGTGGCGGCTCAAGCGTCACGCCGGACGGGCAGCACGCCGCCGATGACCAGCGGCAACACCGCGTAGCCGAGGAGCACGAGAAGACCAGTCCAGGGCGCAAGCGTTTCCCGCACCATGTGGAGGGAGACGACGGCCACTCCGATGTGACCGGGCGTGAACTTCTCGATCTCGTTCGCGAGCGGGGTGGGGAGCGCACGGATGACGATCGCGCCTACACCGTGACACGTCGCGCAAGGCCGGGGCACCGCGATCGGGGCACGCCGGGCGAACCTGGCAGCCGACCGTTCAGGCCGAGCCGCGAACCTTCGCGACCCGCACCGCCCAGGCTAGGGCGAACGCCCCGGTTACCGCGAGAAGAAGGCCCGGTCCCAGGTTGGCACCCACGACGTAGGTGAAGCTTCGCATCGGTGCGGCGTACGCGAACACGATCTGCTGTGTGGGCTTGAGCACCAGCCACTCGTTCGGACCGACGACGAGCCACGCCCCGGCGAGGATAGCCAGCAGCCCGGCCAGTGCCGCGCCCAATCGCCCCATGCCTCGGGCGGCTTTCGGCACCGTCGCGACCATTGCGATCCCCGCGATCAGCGCAACTCCTCCGGGCGCCACGTGCAGCGCGGCGTGGATCAGGCTCCAGTGCCATGACGGCGAGCCGTCGGGGCTCCATCCGAACGTGGGCCCCACGAACACCGAGAGGCCGGCCCAGGCGCCGAGTAACGCCGTCAGCAGCCCGATGATGCTCAGTCCGGCCGGCGACAGCCCGCTCATCGGCACCCGCACTCCGTACGAACCGGCGGACGACAACCCTCCCGTCGGGCCCGCCGGCATCGCCGACGGCACGACGGCGGGCAGCGTCGCCGGCATGGTCGGGGATGGCACGGTCGCCGACCCTTTGTCCAAACCAGTCCCCTGGCCGAAGTCGGGGAATACAGCAGCAACCGGCATCGCCCCGGCGGCTGGCTCCGGCTGGGCTGGAACATCGAGCCCGGGGAGCGGCACGACACCCTCCGCCTGCGGCTCGTTCACGGCATCGGACATCTCCGCACCTCCTCACGCCCCGTGTGACCGTCTGTGCAAATGCTGACCGAGATCAGCAGCGCGCCCTGGTCGAAAACAGCAGCACTCCCAGCTTGAAGTTACTTGGCGACTTGCGCTTGGTCCACAAGTTTGTTGCCTGAGGGATCGGCTGGTGGCTTGGCTCGTCGAGTCCGGGTCTTGGCGTCTTGGAGCCGGCGGCTCTCGCCCTTGGTCTCGATGATGTTGCAGCGGTGAGCGAGTCGATCGAGAATCGCGCCGGTGAGGCGCTCGGAGCCGAGAACTCCTGTCCAGGACTCGAAGGGCAGGTTGCCGGTGACAATCAGCCTCGTGCACTCATAGGCGGTCGTGATGACGTCAAAGGGCGGTTCGGCACCGACCCTCGAAGCCGGGACATGTCCCAGTTCGTCAAGCACAAGGAGGTCCAGCCTGGCGAGCTGGCCCTTCAGCCTCGGAACGGTCCACTGGTCGCGAGCCCCGATGAGAGCGGGCACGAGCGCGGTGGTGCGGAAGAACCGGACCTTGTGGATCTGACCCCCGCTCCTGTTCTCGGTCGGCATTCACACTCCGAGGAGCCATTTCGCGTGAGCTAGCCTCTCGTTCGAGTTATCACCCACTCCTCGCGGGACGCTCTGCCCGGGAAGGAAGGTTGTCATGGCCCAAGCGCCGAAGGCTCAGGGGGGCCGTCAGCGACCCTATTTATCGGTACCCATCGCAATAGCCGCCGTCATTGGGGGGCTGGCCCTCGGCGGACAGGCCCCGGCCGTTGCAAGCGCGCCGACAGGCTTGCACGGTGCTCCCGTTGCCCGCCCGGCCCTGGCCAGCGGTAGCCCGCTCATCAGAACCGCCTACTCGTTCGTCAGGGATTCGGGCGGTGGCCATACGAACCCTGGCGCGGAGGTTGACCTCCTCTTCGCTACGGACAGTGAGGCCTACGTTTACTTCTCGGACGCCACCGAGGCGTTGGGCGAGTACGGGAGCTACTCCTACAGCGGCGGACGGCTGTCGCTCCACATTTCGACCCCCGACTTCACAAGGAACGCGACATTTCCCCTCAGCCTCTCCGCCAGCCGGGTGACTATGCCCTTTCAGGTCTTCTCGGCAAAAGCCGGGACATCCGTCTGGCAAAGTCGGCCACTCGACCTGATCCAGGGCACTTTTGCGGTGTACAACGCAGCAATGAACGCCAGCACCCTCAACCTCACCCCGGCGAAGGGCGCCCTGCGTGCCTACGCCTATGCCGAAGCGTTCCTCACCTCAAGCTCCTCGACGGCGCTCTCGGTCCAAGGGAAACTCATTGGCTCCCTGTCGGCCAGGCCACGCGCGAAAGGCCAGTGCGCGGCAGAAGGGGGCAGCTGCATTGTGGGCGTGCAGAACCTCGGCGACGACATCAAGGTCAGCTTCAAGGACTCTCCGCCCGTCATCATCAGCTTGTACTCTGCCGCCGGCCCGGCATCGGCCACTCCTCTCACGGATAGCCCGCTCGAGAGCGACCCTCGGGTGAACCTGAACCCCAAGATCCATCCAGACAAGCAGTTCGACCCGCCTAACAGAAGAGCGCTGATAATCAACCCCGCCTCCGACGTATGGCTGGAGTCAAAGGCCGCCCTGAAGAATATGGTCAGCACGCTCGAGAGCAGGCACTACGGCGTCACTGAGCTCGACGGCGAAGCGGCGACGATCGAGCGGATCGTGTCGGCGCTCAAGGAAGAGCCCGGCTTTGTCATCTTTTCGACGCACGGCAGCAACGCAGGGACGCTCCTGACCGGAGACCAGGTGTCAGTTCCCGGGACGAAGGACCAGCCCAATATCAGAGGGGCCTATAGGAAGTTCAAGGCCGAGCTGACAGCCGAAGGCCTGGCCTCACTGGCCTCCTACAGGCTCCCCGACAAGACTCCGGTCTACTACCTCGGTGTACGCGACGACGAATCCAAATGCTCGTTCAAGATCCTTCAGTGGGACGACACCTGTGACTGGGAGGTCCAGGTCACGCCGGCGTTCTGGAAGTGGCTGGCGACTAAGGAAGTGAGCTTCGCGCACAGCCTCGTCTTCATCAGCGCGTGCGAGACCGACGAGACACCTCTGCTTCGAAACGCGATAAAAGCAGGGAGCTACTTCGCCTTCAGCAAGGACGTGGACCCCCCGTTTGCCACCGCCGTGGAGGAGTACCTGGTCCAAGACCTGGCTCGCCCGACTCACTCGCCCGAAGAGGCTTATTACAACATGATCCGGATCGAGAAGACCCGCCAGATGATCTACAAGGAGGACCACCTTTTCGACGGAGTGGTCGGCCTCGGTGAGGAGGCCGATAGCGTCGACATACTCGACGGCTGGGGTTGGAACGGGTCGACGCTTGTGGAGTACAAGGGAAACGGGTGGAACGGCTTCCGGGTCGACCCGGGCGAAGTCTGGTGGATGCTCTTCGCCGGTCGATGGGACAACGACTCGCGCAACGGCGCCAAGAAACTACAGGAGTGCTACGACGAGTACTGGTCGAAGGGGAGCCCGGGCGGGCTGGCCGACGAGTACTGCAACGCGGCGAACGCGGGCATCCCGGCGAACAGGAGCCGCCTTTCCAACGATGTCGCCTATGCCATCTATCTGCTGACGGGCAAGCCTCCCGCCTTCGTTTCGACTCCGCGGCTGCCACCGCGTTGGACCATGGCTGACTGAGCGACCGGGCACGGAAACAAGCCCGGGGGCGGGGGACGCCCACGCCGCGCTAGGGAACACCACGTTCAGTCGCAGGGCCGTACGGTCATGCGCTCCTTGGTCCCTCTGACGCACCGGTCGGAACCTGTCAAGCAATTTGAGACACGTTCTTATGAAGCCTTCTGTCTGACCTCCTCTTCGGGAAGGGGCTCGTTGATCCATGCGACCGTCGGCAGTTCGGGCGGCTCTGGCCGGCGGTGCCGGAA
>Ga0224558_1001274_pt1 | contig 26867 bp, 26 predicted proteins | sample 714S32024metaG_FD_180682 | JGI IMG/M metagenome (GOLD analysis project Ga0224558, IMG submission 180682) | Peat soil microbial communities from Stordalen Mire, Sweden - 717 S3 20-24 | ecosystem: Environmental > Terrestrial > Soil > Wetlands > Peat | place: Sweden: Norrbotten County, Stordalen... | reverse complement strand
TGGAGTGGACCCCGATTTTGAGACAACCAGTTAAGCCCTAGAATGCAGCGAAAGGGGAAACTGGGATGAGGTCTCGAAGGAAGTTCACCAAGGAGTTCAAACTGGATGCGGTGCAACGATTGCGGGCGGGGGAACCGGCGGGCTTGGTGGCGCGCAGCTTGGAAGTGAGCCGCCAGGAACTGTACCGCTGGAGCCGCGATGTCGATAAGTTTGGGGAGCGGGCGTTTCCCGGCGTGGGCCAAAAACGGGCGGAGGAGACACGGATCGCGGAGTTGGAACGTAAGATCGGGCAGCAGGTGCTGGAAATCGATTTTTTAAAGCGAGCCTTGCAGCATGTAGAACAACAGCGCCAGCTGCGGGCCGCGAATGGCGGCGCGTCGTTTACCAACAGGTCGAGCGCGAAATGAAAGCCGGAACTCAACTCGCCGTCCGGCGGATGTGCGTGCTGACGGGAGTCAGCCGGGCGGGGTTTTACCGGCGCGGAGGCGGGTCTCGGTCCGCGTCCGTGGAACTGCGCGATCGAGTGCAGCGTGTGGCGCTGGAGTGGCCCACCTATGGCAGCCGGCGGATCACGGCTGAGTTGCGCCGCTGCGGTGTGCTCATCAATCGCAAACGGGTGCAGCGGCTGATGCGGGAAGATAACCTGCTCTGTTTTCGGAAGCGTAAGTTTGTGGCGACCACCGACTCCGCCCACGGGTTGAGAGTGTATCCGAACCTGGCGGCGGCGCTGGTGGTGAGCGGTGTCAATCAGCTCTGGCGGGCCGATATCACCTACATCCGGCTGCTGGAGGAGTTTGTTTTCCTGGCGGTGGTGCTGGACGCGTTTTCGCGGCGGGCGATCGGCTGGGCGCTGGATGGCACGCTGGAAGCCAAGTTGGCCGTGGCGGCGCTGGAGATGGCGTTCGAGCGGCGTCGGCCCGCGCCCGGATTGGTGCATCATTCCGATCAGGGCGTGCAGTATGCCAGCCACGACTACGTCGCTTTGCTGGAGACGCACGAAGTGCAGATCAGCATGTCGCGCCGTGGCAATCCCTGGGACAACGCGACTTGTGAGTCGTTCATGAAAACGCTGAAGTGCGAAGAAGTTTATCGCAGCGAGTATCGCAACCTGGCCGAAGCCCGCGCTCGCATCGGCGAGTTTCTGGAGGAGATCTACAACCAGAAACGCCTGCACTCGTCTCTCGGCTATTGTCCGCCCGCCGAGTTCGAACGCCTGCAGTCGTCGCGGCCCATGCTGGTGGCGGCCGTGGCGCAGGAGGCGAGATGAGTTTTCTAAGGCATAAGGAGATCTATCCATGCGATGAGGGGCGCGATCTCGCGACCGCGCCCCCGCTCATCGCCGTGGATGAGCCTCCAGCTGGTTATTCCTGGCAGGTTGCTCTCCAGCAGAGCCCGCTTCCGCTTCACCAGCCGGAGCTATACTGCCAATCATCAACCGCGCCCGACAATGCTTCGGCAGCGAACGGCGAAATGTCGCTTAACTGGTTGTCTCAGCCGAGGGGTCCACTCCAAGGGACAGCCCAACATCCCCGACATTAAAGACAAGGAAGAACGCCTGTCTACGCTTCCTGACTAAGATACCTCTTACGGGTGGGGCTGGAAAAAATTCTGGGGAGCGGACTGGTGACGCTCAGATGAGCAAGACGAAAGCGTATCTCAAGCAGCTCGAATTTTGTTCCAGATGATTGCCTCAAGCTCGTACCGGTTCTTCGACCCCACTTCCACCAGATAACGGGAGTCGTGTGGGTTGCATCGTGGAGACGGGATATCCGTAAGGGGATATTCCAGGACTCTCTGTTCGCTATCCAGGCAGTTGGAACAGAGAATGTTTCGTTCCAGAAGCCAATAAGCTTTGGCTTGTGGCCTTTGGCTCCGAGCGATTGCCTGGGCAACCTGCTCCGCACTGTTCAGCCACCCGCTCAGTTCCTCGGTTCCGTCCTCGTGGACAATTCTGACCTGGTATTCACTGCCGTGGTTGTGCGGCATGTGTTTGCTCCCTAGCGCCAGGATGAGTTCGGAGGCCCCTGATTTCCTGGCTCAAATCTACGCCGGGCGGAGTGGCCAGTCAATGCCGCAAGCACTGTGCCGTGAGGCATTTCCCAAGACTTCGGTAAACGGACTTTGCTAAGCCCTCATACTCATCCACCACCTGCGCCTGAGCCCAGTGCCGAGTACGTCGGTAACTTGGAACGATTCCGCCTGCCAGTGGACAATAGCGACAGACGCCGCAACTCCCTTTTCTCTCGCGACCGCCAGAGATGCGGTGTCAGGAAGGCTGTGTCCTCACATCAGGTGTAATTCATGACGACAACCAAGATCGAAAAAGCAGGTGTTTGTTTTGGCATTGGCCGGCAGGATGGCTCGATCGTAATCGAAGTTCGCCCCCACCATGACACCATTTCCGCACTCAGGGGCGTTCAGGTGGGCTTCGAACTGCTGAACGGAATCGCCATCGGGCAAGCAAAGAAGATCCTGGATGTGCTGAACGAGAACGTAATTGGCGTGTCGGTTACGACAGCATCGGATGACAAGACGGAAGCGGCGTCAGGCTGACGAAGTCACAACGAAATTCTGAAGCCGCAGATGACACCTATGGATGAGCGCAAGACCCAGCGTTTTGGGCGATACGAGATCCTCACCGAGTTGGGGCGGGGAGCCATGGGTGTTGTCTACAAAGCGCGCGATCCCAAGATCAATCGAGTCGTCGCGGTAAAGACTATTTCGTTGGCCGGCCAACCGCCGGAAGAGGAACGCGAGTATCGCGAGCGTTTCTTTCGCGAAGCGGAGGCCGCGGGCCGCGTGTCGCATCCTGGAATCGTAACCATCTTCGATGTGGGCGAGGAACCGGAGACGCGCGTTCCTTACATCGTAATGGAATTTGTTGGGGGGCAGTCCCTCGACAAGTTGCTGTCGCGGGACGACCACAAGTTACCGTTGGAGACAGCGCTGCAGCTAACCATCGAACTGGCGGAAGCGCTGGATTGCGCCCACGGTCAAGGCGTGGTTCATCGCGATCTGAAGCCGGCGAATATTCTGTTGACCGAAGACGGCCACGCCAAAATCGCCGACTTCGGAGTGGCTAAACTGAACCTCGCCAACCAAACTCTGGCGGGACGTGCGTTAGGCACGCCCGCTTACATGTCGCCCGAACAATTGAATGGCGAAGCCGTGGATGGGCGGTCGGACTTGTTTTCCCTGGGGGTGATCCTATACACGGTCCTGACAGGTTACAGGCCGTTTCAAGGCAACAGCGCTCTCACGGTCTCGTTCAAGGTGGTCAACCGCGACCCGATACCGGCGACCCTTCTCGATACTGCGTTGCCGCCGGGACTCGATCGCATCATTACGCGAGCTATGGCGAAAGATCCCGCCGAACGTTATCAACGCGGCTTGGAGATGGTGCGGGACATCCAGCATCTGCGGGAAGGACGAGAGTCTTTGAGTAAGACCAAGGCAAAGCTGCCAGGTTCGCCTACGGGTAGCGCAGGCCCAACGGCGAAGGAAGAAGGCCGATCGTCAGCTCCCGGCCAACTGGGGGTTGCCGCTAAACCCGGGTCAAGCACGCGCGCTCTGCCCGTCGGGCACGGTGCAGCGGAGAACCTGCTGCAGAAGATCCGGAAGAAGTCTTATGCCGGTGTCCTGGTTTTGGCCGGACTTTTCATCCTGGGGCTCTGGGTCATTTCGTTTGGTCCCCAAGGAGTGCGACCGAGAGCCGCCGAGCCGATGCCTCCCGCCAAGGAGGTTGCACCGGTCAAAACGGCGGAGACGCCGACGGCGCCCGCCGCGACGGTTCCTTCGGGTGCCACAGCGCCTGCGCCAATCGGAAAAAAGCTCTCGAAGAAGGTTCCAGCAGGCCGAACCCATCCCTCCCCAACGAAAGTGGCCCGCGACAGCTCACCAACCGTTTCTCCAGTAGTTTCGTCAGCCACTTCGCCGGCCACTTCTCCCGCAGCTCCTCCGGCCACTGCTAACGCCACGTTGGAAATCGAGGTGGAGCACAATTTCGCGGCGGCCCATCTGTCGATCTGGGTGGATGATCTCTTGACTTATACGCATCTGTTGGAAGGAACGGATAAGAAACGCCTGGTCGTGTTCCACCATGTCCAGGGCCATGAATTCCATGCCATGCAGGTGTCACCCGGGAAACATAATCTTCGGGTGCAAGTAACTTCTGCCACCTATGACCAGTCCGCCACGGTGGCGGGCGACTTTGCCAGCGGGCAGGAAAACGTGCTGCAGATCAACATCAATAAGCAGGGCGAGATGAACCTAAGCCTGCAATAGTTAGAGGTTCGCCGCTACCCATACGTCATTTCTTGGCCGTGACCCGGTCTGCAATTTTGTCATATTCGGTCTTCGACATGATGCGCCGCGTCACCACTTCGCCGGGTTCTTTATAGGGACGCCCCGCAATCACCCGGTCCGCTTCTGCCGCAGTCACGCCGGGCAGGCTCTGCAACTGCTCTTTTGTGGCAGTGTTCAAATCGAGCGGCTTGTCGCGGCTCCAGCCCTCGCGTACTCCTGCCGCCACAGCCTCGGCATCGCGCTTCACCTCCGCCGTTGCCTGCGCGGTTTTCTCCTTCAGTTCCTGCGTGTTTTGCGGTTGAGTGCAGCCCGCGAGCGCAGCCAGCAGCAAAATTGTGGAAACCTGCCGATATCTGAGAAAGTCCATTTTACCCTTCGGAAACTACCCACGGTTCGGTGGCCACGCGGATCAGGTCCCGGCGGCACTAAAGCAGAAAGATTGAGGCAGACGTGAGGATCGAACGTCGCCAACCCGGTTGGCACTAGCCCCACGCCTGCCCCAAGGGGGAGGGGCTGTCCGACTTTTCAGCGAACGCCGTTAAGCAATCTTGGATGTTAGTTTCATCCACCATCGTGTGACTGTTCAAAATTGCTCACTTTCCTCGGATTCTGAACACCATGAGGCATGTCATCCACGATGATCACTGCGAGCGGGCGAATCGTGAAGCAGTCGTCGGTGGCATTGGTCAGTGGTTCCGCTCGCCGCGGTTTCGACCTTCCGATATCCATGCATTGTCCGGGACATTGTCCGGCACTGTGTATCGCGTGTGAGGAATGCCGTTGACTTCGCCAGCCATTTTTTGCTGTACTTGATCTGTTTAATCACGGTGAAGGAGTTCACCGTCAACCGCTGTCCCAAATCTTAAGCCGGGACCAGCTGATGACTCCTGACAAGCGGATTTTTTGTCGCGGAGTCATGGCGCCGGACGATCCGCAGAACTAGTGAGGTGGCCCTTCATGGAGAATATGTGGGTGCTGGCCGCTGTGTGGGTGGGCCTGGCCCTGATCGCGACGCTCATCGCCATCTGGTTCAGGATCTCGACCGCGCTCAGTGAGATTGTTGTCGGCACGGTCGCCCAACTGGCGATCGGCGTGCTTTTCGTGCATGCCGATCTGGGCGGGAAGACAGGCTGGATCGGCTTTCTCGCCGGTACGGGCGCCGTTGTTCTTACCTTTCTGGCCGGGGCCGAACTCGATCCCCAGATCTTCCGCACGAAATGGAAAGAAGCGACGGTGATCGGGCTCGTGGGTTTTTTCGGACCGTTTTTTGGGTGCACGGCAGTGGCCCACTACATCCTGCATTGGACGGTACGTTCCAGTTGGCTGGCCGGGGTCGCCCTCTCCACCACTTCCGTGGCAGTCGTATATGCGGTGATGTTGGAACTCGGCTTCAACGTCACCGATTTTGGGAAGACGGTGCTGGCCGCCTGCTTCATCAACGATCTGGGAACCGTGATTGCCTTGGGAATGATTTTCTCGCCGTTCACCATCAAGACTCTGATTTTCGTAGTCGTTAGCGTGGTTGTCTTCGCCGTCCTTCCTTTTCTCACGCCGCGATTCTTCAAGAAATACGGCGGGCGCGTTTCCGAAATTGAGGCCAAGTATCTGCTCTTCATGCTGTTCGCAATGGGAGGATTGGCAGTGTGGTCGGGCAGTGAAGCAGTCTTGCCGGCCTATATCATCGGAATGGTGCTGGCGGGCAGTGTGGGTAAGGATCACATTCTCATAAGGCGTCTGCGCACCCTGACCTTCGGATTGCTGACGCCGTTTTACTTCATTCGAGCGGGATCGTTTGTGTCCGTGCCTGCATTGATCGCGGCCCCGCTGGTATTCACTGCGTTGTTTTTCGCCAAGATGCTGTCGAAGGTAATTCCTCTGTTCCCTACGGTGAAGGCATTTGACTATCAGAAAGAAGAAGGACTGTACTTCACGCTGATGATGTCGACCGGCCTGACGTTTGGAACTATTTCTGCGCTCTTCGGTCTGAATCACGGCGTCATTACCCAGGCGCAGTATTCTTACCTGGTCGCTACGGTGATCGGCAGCGCCGTGGTGCCCACTATGATCGCCAATGCCTGGTTCATGCCAAGGCACTTGCTGGCCACTAAGAAAGAAGAGAAGCCGATCTTATCTCAAGCTATGAGCGAGAAGGCAACTAAGGAGGGAGCATGACGGGACAACGGCACAACACCCATTTTCGGAAGTTGCTGGTTGGTTACGACGGGTCTTCGCAAGCGGAAAAAGCAGTGGATATAGCCTTTTCGCTGGCAAAGTGTCTGGATGCGACGGTGCTGATCTTTGCCGTTGCCCGGCCGCCTGAGCCCGCAACTTCGGTCGAACTGGAAGCTGTGCTCGACGACGCGAAGGAACATTTCGAAGAAGGATTCAAGAAGATTCTGGAGAAGGCCCGTTCCCTTGATGTGGAGGTGAAGACCGACATGGCAGTCGGACATCCGGCAGAACAAATCATCCACCGGGCAGAAATGGATGGGATTGACCTCATCATTTTGGGCCGGCGGGGACGATCCATGATCTCGAGAATGATGTTAGGTTCGGTCTCCGAGCGAGCTTTGAGATATGCGCACTGTCCGGTGATGGTCGTCCACTGAATTGGATGAGGGACATGTAGCCGCCCGAGACTTCAACGAGGCGCACCGCCGAGAGATCCCATGATGCCGGAATTCATCTTCGACCGTGAAGAGGAAAGACAGGGCATCAGGCAGCGCCTGGCGAAGAAGCGTCCCTTCCTTATTCATGGACCCGCGGGTGTCGGCAAAACTCTCCTGCTGCGCAGCTTGCTGCCGGAATTTCCGTCGATCCTGTACTGTGAGGATTCCGCGACAACGCAAGTCGTGTTCCGAAGTCTCGCCCATAGCTTGCTAAGGCTGCACGATCCACGTGCACAGACCGCTTTTCGGAACGAGGAAGCCATCAAGACAAAGTCGGCGGTCTCCCTGAAAGGAATTGTGATGGACGCGTTGCATCAGGGGGAGTACTCGGTTGTCCTCGATCACCTGAAGCGTCCCTCGCATTCTTTTGCGGCGGCGGTGCGCGAAATCATGGGATGGGGGTCCACGCCGGTAAGCGCAGTGGCTCGGTCGAGTCACATGGAAGACACCGGCTTTCTTCAGCCGTTTTATTCGGACCGCTCCGAGAGGTATGAGGTCCGCAACTTCGAGGCCTCGGTCGCCGATCAGTTCGCTCGTGAGCTGGTCAAGCGGGCTGGTCTCTCGGCGCCAAACATGGGCGAGTTCCTCGGCAAGGTTCTGGAGTTCAGCGCCGGGAACCCAGGAGCGATTCGGGCCCTGATAGAGATGGCGAACTACCCAAAGTATCGCTCCGATAACCACATCAAGATCACGCCACTCTACATCGACTTTCGCATGAACTGGAAGGTCGCCAGGTGACGAGCGGTACGTGACTTTTTGGTCGCCAACTGGACGGGCCTGTTCTTTCTAGAATGCACTTCAGACACCAGCGACGGGCTTCAAACGTTGACTTCGCCCTTCCTGGTTGGCATAATTTCAGCGGGTGTTGGAGTTCGCCTTTAACCGCCCAACGGGCAGATGACTCCTACGAAGAAAGGAAAGTTTCTTGCTAGGGGTACGTGTGCCGTCTCCCTCAATCCAAGAGGTTTCCGATCTTCAATTGCGCAAGGCAGTTGCGCAAAGCGAAAGAGGCGCCTGCTTGCGTCTTGAAGGAGCAGGTGATGCGACGCGATGCCCGAAGAGTCGGCCAATTCGCTCAACTCGAATCATGAGCGGCGTCTAAGTGTGACCTGCCGCTACATCGACAAACTGCTTGCGGATATGGAGAGCATATTAAATGTCTCCTCGTCCAAGCTGGCCTTCCCGCAGTACACTTCCGATCTAACTTCTGCCCAAAGGCGCGTGATTGAGGACTACATCACCCGCATCCGGGCGCAGCTGATTCGGGTGCTGGATGGGCAAAGCATCGAACGACCAGCCGCCGACATTCCTGTGGCACGGTCGCTCCACTCGACGCTCACGTTCATAGACATCACGGTTGAGGAGTTGAGGCCCGAATACATGCGCGGCTACGGTGAAGTCCCGTCCCAAGCCGCGGTCGAACTGAACAGCATTGCCGGGGAACTCCAGGTCCTGGTGAGACAACTGGATCAGTATCTAATGCGTGGTGCAGGAGAGAAGCTGCAGCACCGGCGAGAGAAAGAGAAGCTGGAGCAAACGGGAGACGAGGTGCCACTTCTCCGAAGGTTAGGGACGATCATCGCCGAAGACGGGCGGGTGGAATTTCGGTCCACATTGCCCTTGGCATCTGTAGCATCCGAGGAGCAGCAAACCGCCCCCGAGAATTCTCAGGGAGAGTCGGCACTTTTGCGCCTGGCCGAGTTGGCTGAGGAGTTTGAGGCCGAACAAGTTGCCGTCGACGCGCGGTCCGTGGCAGAACGGGTATCCGAGGGGCGCTTCTACGTTGCTTGTATCGGTCAGTTCAAGCGCGGCAAATCCTCTGTCCTGAATGCGCTGGTGGGCGATAGCCTACTGCCCACCGGAGTCGTGCCGGTAACCACGGTACCCACGATCGTCCGCTACGGCAGCCATGCGGCCGCTCGCGTGCGCTTTGAAGCCGGCGGGTGGACAGATATTCCGGTTAAGACCGTCGACGAATATGTCTCTGAAGAGAAGAACCCTGAGAACACGAAGCATGTCGCCGCATTGGAAATCTTTGTGCCCAGTTCGTTGCTTGCGACCGGCATGTGTTTCGTGGACACGCCAGGCTTAGGATCGGTGTTTACCGGCAACACGGCAGCAACCCAGGCTTTCATTCCTCATATTGACGCAGCGCTGGTCGTGATCGGTGCGGATCCCCCGCTGGCAGGGGAAGAACTTGTACTGGTTGAGGCGGTCGCACGGCACGTTCAGGATCTCATCATCACTGTGAACAAGGCGGATCGGACCACGGACTCAGAACGAGCCGCAGCGGTGGCCTTCGCGCGACGGCAACTCGAAAAGCGACTCCAACATCCTGTCGGGCCTTTGTTCGAGGTCAGCGCGGCGGAACAACTCGGACATCGAGGTACGGGTCGAGACTGGGACAAGCTGGTTGAGGCGCTCAGACATTTGGTCGAAGGTTCGGGCCGGCGCCTGATCCGGGCTGCCTGCGAACGCGGAGTTGAGCGGATCAGCGAGCAGCTTCTCGTGATCATCACCGAAGAGCGCGAGGCCCTTCAGCGGCCCATCGAAGAGTCAGAGAGCCGTATCGCTGTCATGAAGCAGACCATCGCCGATGCAGAGCGGTCGATGCGGGAGCTCGCGTATCTCTTCATGGCTGAGCAACAGCATCTCTCAGACTTATTTGTCGATCGTCACAAGGCATTTCTCGCACGCATAATGCCGCAGGCGAGCAAGGAGTTCGACGCCGCACTGCAGTCCATATCTCGCGGGCTAGGTCCATCGTATCGCCGGCGCATCTTCCGCGAGGCCCAGGAAGTCGCACGACGTCACATCGTGCCGTGGTTGAAACCCGAGCAGGAAGAAGCAGAGAAAGAATACCGGCGCGTTGCGTTGCGGTTCGTGGAGATGGCCAACGAGTTTCTGAAGAAACTCGCGAGCGCCGGCATTCCCGAACTGGCGCGGATGCCCCATGCTCTAGATCCGGAAAGCGGATTTCGCGTTCGCTCGGAATTCACTTTTTTGGATTTCATTGAAGTCGCACAGCCTGCTTCACCACTGCGCTGGCTGGCTGACCTGACTCTTGGCATGGTGGGCGCGCGGAAGATCATCAAGAACGATTCCCGAAGGTTTCTCACTAGGCTGCTCGAATTCAACAGCACCCGTGTGCAGAGCGACATTCTCAACCGGGTTCAGGAGAGCCGAGGGAAGTTAGAAGTCGAGATTCGCAAACTATTGCACGAAGTCAGCCGCATCGCCGAACAGGCGCTGGCCCGTGCCAAAAAGGTACGAGAAGAGGGTGCGTCGGCAGTTGAAGCGGAGTTACGGCGGCTCGACTCCTTGGAACAGGAAGTGCGAGCACTCGGTTCGCCAGAAATCTCAAGAAATTGAATGGGAGAAACACTTCCAACAAAAGGACGAGCATCGCGTCCGCGCTGTACGATGGCTGTAAGTTCTTAATCCCACGGAGCGTGTCATGATACCTGCACTCGCGAACCTGCAACCTGAACCGATATGGAAGCACTTTGACAGATTGGCGGCGATTCCTCGCGCCTCCACCAAAGAAGCTGCAGCGCGCGATTACGTCCGGGCGCTGGCCGCCAAGCTGGGCCTAGAATCCGTGCAGGACGATGCCGGCAATCTCGTGGTCCGGAAACCTGCGCGGCCGGGACGCGAGGGAGCGCCGATGGCCCTCCTACAGGGCCACCTCGACATGGTATGTGAAAAGAACGAAGGCACGGTTCATAACTTCGATGCCGATCCGATCAAGGTGGTAAGAGATGGGGACTGGCTGAAGGCAGATGGCACGACCCTGGGCTCCGATAACGGAGTCGGCGTGGCCGCCGCACTGGCCGTCATGGAGAGCAATAACATTGCCCATGGCCCGCTGGAATTCCTTTTCACCATTGACGAGGAGACCGGACTCACGGGCGCTTCGGCATTCAAGGGTGGCTTGCTGAAGTCCAAGTATTTTCTCAACCTCGACAACGAAGAGAAGGGAACACTCTGTATCGGTTGTTCAGGCGGCGTCAAGACGACTGCTCGACGTAAAGTCACGCTTCATCCCGCCAGCGCAGGATCGGCCTGGCGGATCAAGGTGTCTGGCCTTAAAGGTGGCCACTCCGGTGTCGATATCCATCAAGGCCGCGGCAACGCGCTGCGGATCATGGGTGGGGTTCTTCAGGTCTTGCTGGATCGCCTTCCGATCGAAATCGCCCAGATCAACGGGGGAAGCGCGCAGAATGCGATTCCGCGCGAAGCTGCGGCCTTGGTGGTGGTAGCCGACCCCTCTCGCGAGAGCGAACTGAAATCGCTGGTCGCCGCCGCCGAAGCTGAATACAAAGCCGACTTGGGAGGATTCGATTCCGGACTGCGGGTCACGCTCGAAAAAGCCGAACGCCCGGGAAATGTGCTGGATGCGACTGACGCGAAACAAACAGTAGCGCTGCTCGCGAGCTTGCATCATGGCGTACTGGCTATGAGTCCCGACGTTGCCGGCTTGGTCCAGACGTCCACCAACCTAGCGACTGTCAATACCACGGGAGACGCGGTGGAGATTGTTACCAGTCAGCGGAGTGCGATCGAGAGCAGCATGCAGGCCGCCGCCCGCATGGTTGCGACGGTATGTCGTCTGGCAGGCTTTGAAGTGGAGCACGGAGGCAAATACCCCGGCTGGAAACCGGAGCCGAACAGCGACATCGTGCGCAAGCTCCAGGAGGTGCACAAGAAACTCTTCGGCGAACCTGCCAAGCTGATCGCCATGCACGCCGGCCTGGAGTGTGGCGTCATTGGCGAGAAATATCCCGGCATGCAGATGGTGTCTTTTGGTCCGACGATCGTAGATCCGCACAGTCCGAACGAGCGCGTGCAGATATCGTCGGTGGAAAGTTTCTGGAACTACCTTAAGCTGGTGCTCGAGAACCTGTGAGCAGAACTGGGGTCAGGCCGGCCGAAGCTACAGAGCCTCGGGATTGGCGCGGCTATTGATTCTTTTGGTTCATTGGAGCGTCGTTATTGGGAGGTTGTACGATTATTGGATTATTTGGCTAATTATTTTTTCGGTGGGCGCACAGATCGTCGCAATCCCGATATTCATAGACGATGAGAAGATGACTCGTCCCGAGCAGCAGGGATAAGGGTTCTAGCCCCGGAGTGGAGCAGCATCCTTCTCCAGAAATCCATACATCAGACACGTCCTAGTAAAAAGCGTGCTTTGCGCTGCTCAACTGTTGTCGTTCGTGATGCCAATTACGTCGTTATGTGACCGGCGTCACAGATTCGCCAGCGAAAACAACGTAGATTTCGACCCCATGTTCTGCGCCGAAGGTCTGAGCTGAGCGGAACGAGGAGACATCATCTATGTTGAAGCTGAAAATGTGTTTGTTGAGCCTATTAGTTATGGCCGTCATGGCTGTGCCGGTCATGGCGGGAACCAACGACGCGAAAGCGGCAAATGATAATACTGCGAACGCAACCAGCGCAGAAGCGAGCCCCGCTGCGCCAAGCCTAATCTCGACCTCGGTCGATGCCAATGCCACGAGCTCAAGCGCGGATCCCAATTCCTCGCCGCAAGCTTCCGCTTCTGCGCCGCAGGGGGCGCCTCCGCCCGTCCCACCTCCGGCGGTAGTCCCGGCAGTTGCTCCGGTTCGCGTGCTCCCCGTCGATCCACCCAAGAAAGACGGTCTGGTCCCAGCGTTCAAGGCGGGCGCTGTCAGAATAACGCCCTACGGATTTATCAAGGCCACGGCGGCGCATGATTCCAGCGCCCCCAATGGCGATGACTTCCCCTTCATCGGCCTGTTTACAGCTTCAGCCACTGGGACTACGAACACGGGCCCTACGAAAGACCCCGAATTCCACATCAAGGCGCGTGGCTCGCGTTTTGGCGCAAACTTTGAGTGGCCAGATGCGTCCCCGAAGCTGACTTTTACGGGCCGGGTCGAAGCCGACTTTGAAGGCAACTTCAGCGTTGCGGATAACCGCAACGTCTCGTCGCTTCGAAGCAACGCCCTCGGTTTGCGCTTGGCCTGGGTGCGCATGGATTATGCCGCCAGCGACAGCACTGACTTCTATTTTGAAGGCGGACAGGATTGGACGCTCTTCGGATCGAGCGCTCTGCCCAACCTCCTCGAAACCACATTCCTGGCCGCTTACTATGGCGACGTCTATGAACGTTCCCCGCAGATGATGGTCGGCTGGGTTCAGAAGCTGGGCGGTTCGCTCAAGATTTCTCCCACCTTCGGGATCATGATGCCGAGTTCAGCTCAAGTCGAGAAATCGGCCGCCAACACGTTCACTACTGTCGGAGCGGTCAATGGCCTCGCGGACCAGCTTGGACAGGGTGAGCGCGAGGGCGCCGACTCCGACCGCCCCGAATACGAAGGCAGACTGGCGCTGCAGTTCAGACTCGACAAAGCGCCGGGAGTTGCGCCTGCGCAACTCATCTGGAGCGGCTTCTACGCCAAGCGTACGTCGATCGTCACCGGCGCCGCCATGACCCCTGCTGGGGACCTGCTACCGGCAGGTTGTACGGTGGCGTCTGTGCCGGCGGGCGGCGCGAGCTTGGAAAACCCGCTCTGCGCCTTCTACGCAACCGCCCTCCCGCATGGCTATACCGCTACCAGCAAGATGTGGGGCGACCAGCTTGCCCTGCAATTGCCCACTCGCTGGTTCACGCTGGTGGCGAGCGCTTATAAGGGCGGCGACCTGCGCTTCATGTTCGGTGGCCAAGCCAATTCCTTCAACACGGACCTCGCCGGGTTGTCGGGCTCCACCAAGTTCGAAACCATGGACGGTCTCGGCAACGCAGCTGTGGCTTGCAGTGTGCCGGTAGTATCGGAGACGTTGGCGAACGGAGGGACTGGCCAAACATGCAGCGGTTCGGCGGTGGTTGCTCCGGAACGGCCGATTCGCTCGTTTGGCGGTTTCATCAATCTCGGCCTTCCGCTCTCCCGGTGGTTCAACGCCAATCCGAAAGGCCATAATGCTGGCTGGCAGCTCTTTCTGCACGCCGGTAAAGACCAGATGGTGCATCGTGACATATCGACTGAGACTTTGTCAGGGTCAAACGCGCTCTTGATGGGCAAACTCTTTGCCGCATCCCTGTACTACAAGGTCAACCCCTGGTGCATGTTCGGCATCGAGCAATCGACGTATGCTACGCGCCTAAAAAATCACGAGAACTATACGATTGCCGGATCGCTGAGCAACGAGTGGCAGGATCATCGGACGGAGTTCGGGCCCGTCTTTACGTTCTAGAAGGCTGTTGAAAAAACTTGGATTGTCCTCCCCAAGCGAGGGATCCGCAGTTTGTCAGAAATCGGCGACACCTGCGGATCCTTCATCGCCCTCGCTCGGTGGAAGGCCAAGGAAGTGTTCTTCTCAAGAAGCTCCTGGATTTACATTTGTTAGAAATGTTCGGTTTTACTCATGATTCATACGGTGGAGGGAAGGGCGTCTCGCGAGCTTGCCCTGAGCGGAGTCGAAGGGTCCAGCCGGGAGGGGACGCCCGGCTCTCCATCAGATAGCTAGATAGCGGCTACGACGGAGTGCGGGGACTGATTCATTTCCGACGCTGAGGTGACACGAGGAATGATCCTGTTCCCAGCTTCAAGAGCTGGAAAGGCACTATGGGCGCGTGGCGTAACCTTCCGGGGCTGGTGTCGGCGTTGTTGTTGCTCAACGTCCTGTTCGCTAACGCCCTGTTCGCCGATGATGTCGCATCCCACCAGCTTCGGCTCACAGTTCTAAGTGCTGACTCTCGTGCCCTGAACTCAGGAACCCCGGTGCCGAAGGATTGCGATCTTCAGAATTTCTCGGCGTACTGCAACGAGAGTAAGAACCCCACCGGGCAAAACGTCATTGTGGCGCGGGATGCCGATGGAAGGTCCTACACCATCGCATGCACCGTGGACTCGCATTGGTCCAAGTGCGAATCGCTGGCTGTGGGGGAGACTTACGATGCGCGAAAAGACAAACACGGGATCACGGTTTTCTACCGGGATGCAAAGGGCAAGGAACGGAAGCAGCTCTATCAGTTGGTAGCCTCGGTTTCAGCGCCCCAGTCCGGCGCAGCGGCCAACCCCCAGCCGCACGTTGCGGCGCCGCCGCAGAATTCACCGGCCCCCGCGCCCGCCCCGCACGTGGCGGCACCGGTGCAAAATCCACCAGCCGCCGCGCCCGTCCCCCCGCCTGTCGCCCCGCCGGGAGTCCTTAAGGAGAAAGTAAGGTGTAAATTCAGTTCGACACCCTCCGGGGCGGACATCACCATTGACGACTGGAAATATGTGGGCAGCACGCCATCCGAGATCAGCCTTAGTACTGGGACGCACGTCGTCGTCATTTCCATGCCAGGGTTTGCCGAGTGGAAGCGGGAGCTTACGGTAGCGCCCGATTCAGTAGTGAATGTCACGGCCACTTTGGAAAAGACGCAGCCGTGAGCCCGATTGCTGTCGCACGACAGATTTGAGCTAGCGCCTGAGGTTGGACCGCTGTATGATATCGCGCGAATTGTGGTCCGTTTGATGAGTCAGCAAGCACATGCCGTGCGGGAGTCGTAGTGGTTGTGGAGAAAGACCGGCTCCCGGTTCTCATTTCATCTTTGTAAAGGAGAAAAACCGTGGCTAACGCAGATGTTGCATCCACCCACTTAAATCGTTGGTGGCACGTCGTCGGTGGGGTCTCCATGAACCTGGCGCTGGGCTCGCTGTATGCCTGGAGCGTATTTGTGGCCCCGCTGGAAAAGGAATTCCACTGGAAGCGCGCTGATACTTCCAATGTGTTCATCATCGCGGTGGTGGTCTTCGCGCTGACGTTCATTGTCGCTGGCCGGCTGCAGGATAAACTTGGACCTTTCAAGATTTCCCTGGTTGGCGCCATACTGGTAAGCTTGGGCTTTTTCCTCTGTTCTCAGGCCGATAGCCTCAACAAATTCTTCATCTTCTTCGGCGTCCTCGGGGGATTGGGCAACGGTTTCGGCTACTCCACTCCAATCCCAGTGATGGCGAAGTGGTTCCCGGACAAGCGGGGATTGGCGGTAGGGTTGGCGGTAGGCGGATACGGCGCAGGGTCGGCAATCTTTGGGCCACTGGCCGCGAACTACCTGATCCCGCACTTTGGCTGGCGCACCACCTTTCAAGTTCTGGGCGGGATCTTCTTTGTGATGACGGTATTTGGCGCGTTCCTGTTGAGGAACCCGCCGGTAGGCTACAAGCCTGCGGGCTGGACGCCAGCTCCGGCTTCCAAATCTGCGGCTACCACCTATGACTTCACTCCCGGCGAGGTGCTGCGTACACCGACGTTCTACCTTATGTGGATCGCCTATGCGTTTGGCTGTGCGGCCGGTCTGATGGTCATCAGCCAGTTGGTGCCGTTTGCCAAGAGCGTGGGCATCCCCAGCACCACTCTGGCTGCTTATGGCTTGGTGGTGGGAGCGGTGGGCAATGCTTCCGGCCGAATTCTATCCGGCTGGATGTCAGACCACCTTGGCCGGATTAACGTGTTGCGCCTAATGATCGGCATTTCCATGGTGGCCATGCCCATTCTGTATTTCGTGGGAGGCAACGTCCTGGGACTGTTCGTGATGCTGTTCATCGTGTACTGGTGCTATGGCACGCAATTGTCGGTCAATGGCGCCGCCGCCGCTGATTTCTGGGGCACGAAGAATGCGGGCATAAACTACGGGATGTTGTTTACTGCTTGGGGTGTCGCCGGGCTGCTCGGTGGCCGCATCGGCGGTTTGCTCTACGACAAGTACAAAAACTACCAGATGGCGTTCTACACGGCGGCGGGTCTGGCGCTAGTTGCTCTGATCTGCGAAGTGTTAGCCAAGCGCCCGGTCGCGCCGGCAGGGATTGCAGGAAGGGCGGCAGCCTAGCTTCCAGAAGCCGTTGCAGTAAGGCACGGGATGTTTCATCAGATGGGACTTGGGGTGTGCGGGCGCTCTCGGCCACGAGCGCTCCCGCGCCCCCAAGGCCCGAATGAGTGAGTTCTTCAAGGTCCCGGCTTCACTCTTAACGGGAAATTGCTCGGGTTTTTGCCCCCCACTTCACGTACGGCACCTCGAATTTGCTGCAAAATCTCCGTGCGCATGCGCGCGTCGCGTGAACTATTCCCACTTTCACGCTCGGCGTGGCCTGATTGCCAGACATCCGCCGCCAGAGGCTGCTGCCTTAAGCGGTACAATCGGGGGCGTAAATACCAAACGAAGGGGAAGAAATCACCATGGCGATAGCGACCATCAATCCAGCAACCGGCGAAGTCGTGAAGAGTTTTGAGCCTCTTACTGCGGCGCAAATTGAGCAGAAGTTGCAACTGGCGGCCTCAGCGTTTCGAAAACACCGGCAGACTTCGTTCGCGGAACGTGCGAGCAAGATGATGCGCGCGGCCGAGATTTTGGAAAAGGAAAAAGACGATTGCGCCCGTTTGATGACGCTCGAAATGGGCAAGCCTCTGAAGGCCGCAGTGGGCGAGGCGCGGAAGTGCGCCACCGGATGCCGCTACTATGCGGAAAACGCCGAGAAATTCCTGGCCGACGAAATTGTGGAGACGGGAGCGAAGCGCAGTTTCATCCGCTATCTGCCGATTGGCCCCATCCTGGCCATTATGCCCTGGAACTTTCCCTTCTGGCAGGTGTTTCGTTTTGCCGCGCCGGCGCTGATGGCGGGTAATGTCGGACTGCTGAAGCATGCTTCGAACGTTCCGCAGTGCGCGCTGAAGATTGAGGACATTCTGCGCCGCGCCGGTTTTGCCGGGGGCGAGTTCCAGACGCTGCTGATCGGCTCGGGGCCGGTCGATGGCATCCTGAGCGATCCCCGCGTCGTCGCCGCGACTTTGACGGGCAGCGAGCAGGCGGGAATTCAAGTCGGAGTTTCCGCCGCCAGGCGCATCAAGAAAGTCGTGCTCGAACTGGGCGGCAGCGACCCTTTCATCGTGATGCCCAGCGCCGATCTGGATGCGGCGGTCGCCACGGCAGTCGAGGCGCGGATTCAGAACAACGGGCAGTCGTGCATTGCGGCCAAGCGCTTTATCGTGTCGGAAAAAATTGCCGACGAATTCGAGCGCAAGTTCGTCAAACGCATGCAGGACTTGCGCGTGGGCGATCCGTTCGAGGAGAGCACGGAGCTCGGTCCGCTCTCCAGCGCGGACGCTGTTACTACGCTTGATGCCGATGTGAGAAAAACTGTGGCCGCGGGTGCGCGTGTGTTGACCGGTGGCCATCCCCTCGACCGTCCCGGAAACTTCTACGCGCCGACGGTGCTGACCGACATTCCGAAAGATTCGCCGGCCTACAAGGAAGAATTCTTTGGTCCCGTGGCGTCAATCTTTCGCGTGAAAGATGTGGATCATGCCATCCAGATCGCCAACGATAGCCGCTTCGGGCTGGGTGCCAGCGCATGGACTAACGATCCGGCGGAAACCGAAAGGTTCATCAACGAACTCGAGGCCGGCATGGTCTTCCTGAACAAGATGGTGTCCTCCGATCCGCGACTGCCCTTCGGCGGGGTGAAGTACTCCGGCCACGGGCGCGAACTGGCCATGCAAGGGATTCGCGAGTTTGTGAACATCAAGACGGTTTGGATCCAGTAGCCAAAAACGCGAATACCGCGATTTCAGGCCGAATTCATAACCGAAAGGAATTGTTGTATGGCCAAACTTGGATTCATCGGTCTCGGTGTAATGGGCGGCAACATGGTAGCCCGCCTGCTCGAAAAAGGGCACACCGTGACCGGCTACAATCGGACGCGCTCCAAGGCGCAGTGGTTGATCGACAAGGGCATGAAGTTTGCCGATTCTCCGAAGGCAGTGGCGGCGGCATCGGATGTGACCTTCACCATGGTCACGAACGCCGCAGCGCTGGCGGCGGTAACAGACGGTCTGGAGGGATTGCTTGCCGGCATTGGCGCCGGCCAGTTCCACATTGACATGAGCACCGTGAGCCCCGATGCGAGCCGCGCACTGGCTGCGAAAGTTCGCGAGAAGGGCGCTGACATGGTGGACGCGCCGGTTTCGGGCAGCGTCATCACGCTGCAACAAGGCAAGCTCTCAGTGATGGTCGGAGGCCGCAAGGAAACCTTCGAGCGCCTGCAGCCGTTGCTTCTGGATATTGGACCAAAGGTGACGCATGTCGGCGAGAACGGCATGGCGCTGGCCATGAAGATTGCCGTGAACCTGAGCCTGGCCGTGCAGATGCTGGCTTTTTCCGAAGGCGTGCTGCTGGCGGAGAAGAGCGGGATTCCGCGCGAAGTTGCGGTCGATGTTCTGGTTCACAGCGCGATCGCGTCGCCCTTGATTCAGTACCGCGGTCCTTTCGTCTTGCAGCAACCGGAAGAAGCATGGTTCGATGTCAACATGATGCAGAAGGACATCCTCCTGGCAATGGAGTTGGGCCGCAAGCTGAATGTTCCCGTTCCCACCACCGCCGTCAGCAACGAGTTTTTGACCGCCGCTCGCGCCATGGGCTGGGAGAAACTGGATTTTGCCGTCATGTTCGATGTTTTGGCGCGCATGTCGGGAGTTCAAAAATGACCCGGCGTAGGCGCCGCCGTACATTGCAAATGTCCGCAAGATATTTCCCGAACCCAAGCCGATTTTGATAAGGTATCGTGGCATGACTATCAAGAAGAACGCCGTTCGCAAAACGGAATTCAGACAAAAAGCGCAGTTGATGTCGGGCTCGGAGATTGAACGCACGCTGGTGCGGTTGGCTCACGAAATCCTCGAAAAAAACGGTGGCGTTGACGGCTTGGGACTCGTTGGAATCCGCCGTCGAGGCGTTCCGATCGCCGAGCGGCTGGGCAAGATGATCCAGCAGGTCGAAAAGAAAAAAGTTCCAGTGGGCACGCTCGATATCACGTTCTATCGCGATGACCTTTCCACACTGGGCCCCAAACCCGTGGTGCAGGAAACGGAAATCGGCTTTTCCGTCGAGGGTAAGAAGATCGTGCTGGTCGACGACGTGCTTTATACCGGCCGCACCACGCGCGCTGCCCTCGACGCCCTTTTTTCCCATGGCCGCCCGAGCCTGGTGCAGTTGCTGGTGCTGATTGATCGCGGCCATCGCGAATTGCCGGTCGAAGCCACCTTCGTCGGCCGAACCGTACAGACCACCGCGAATGAAGTGATCGAGGTCAAGTTGACCGAGATTGATGAAGCGGAGAAGGTTCTGCTGTTGGAGAGGTAAGGTTTGGTTGGTGTGGTGTGGGGCGGAGACTGTCCTGAGCTGCGACAGCCAAGATTTGACCTTGCACATGATGCTGGGAGCATAATGTCCATGTGCTGGTTCGGCGTGCCACTGTCGAGTCCTATTGTCTTTCGATATTGCTTGTCAGCTCTGGCTCTGCATTACTGGCATGGCTCTTCGGGATGCTGCGACCAAAGAGTTTCGGATGGATGCCAGCAGCGCTCTGGCTGAGCCTAATCGGGGTTGCTTTGCTCTGTTCTGGAATTATCGGTTACCTGGAATTCACTCGTTGACCGATCCCGAAGAGGGGCGAACAGACGGCGCAAGCTTGCGACATCGCCTGGTTTCGACAATTACCGCCCCCCTGCGCGAACGCAAAAGAAAGAGCCTATGTGAGGCTTCCCGACTTGGGAATTTTCGGCGCAACGACAACGGATTGCATGTTTAGAGCACGCAACGCTAGGTGGACGGAGTCATCGTGCCGTGGCGGCGAAAGCGGTCTAGAATTATAACGAGCTTCGCACCAGCATAGCCGAAGACCATTCCGAAAAGACCCGTCATAATGAAAAATCCGAGCACCTCATCGCCTTGGAATTTGTTTCCATGTATCCAGCCGATCACCTCGTCGACGGCCCCCCCATCACTAAGAAAGTAATTTCAGCGCTAAGCACTCCGGCCAGAATGCCGCCCCAGAGCCGAGCATCCCGGCCAACCGGGCGCTCCGGCGTCGGTGCTCGCCACCGTCCCACCAAGGCGCCGGCGATCAGAGGTGTAGTCAAGAGGAGTGCCACGACCGGGTAAGGGATGCCCCCGGGGGTCCGTGTAATAGGGATGACCGCCAAGGTTGCCAGCCAGTACGCGAGAAACAACACCGCCGCCCGCTTATGGGTTTGGATATCGTGCCAGAGTTTCCTCATCTCAACAAACCCCTTTCCGAAGTGCTGCCATCGCCACAGCCACTCCCATACGGGGCTTTTAGCACGAAGGGTAGAGCGATGTCAGTGAAGAGAGTCACACCCTGATGTGCGGTGATCGCAAGAGCCCTAGCGCAAAGCCAGACTGCCACTGGCGAAACATCGCGATTACACTCAAAATCCCCCAATCGGACACCAGTCCGTGTCCGATACGTGGAGCCTTGCCAAGGTTGTCCGGAAGGTCGAGTTCAAACTACTACATCTGAGCGGAGGCCGATTGACCCCCTCCAAGCCGAGCGCAGCTCGGCCCCACCTCAGAGGCTTCCGTCCGGCATTTCCATCTGTTCCCCTGTGTCCTCTGTGGTTGAAGATTTATCTACCACGCGCGCCAATTCATCTGGCATCCGCCCGCGCTCTTGAGTATTCTCGTGGAGATGGCCACCGTCTCTTTGAGCGAACTGTTGGGCTCGACTGTCTATGACGCCTCCGGCGCCGCCAGCGGCCGAGTGCGCGAGGTGGCCCTCGCTCCGCAGGAAGACCGCTCCCGTGTTGCCCTGCTCATCGTCAAAACGCCCGCGGGAAACCGCGTGTTGCCCTTGACGGCTGTTTCCGCGATCAACGGCGGCATTCGGGCTTCCACTGCGGCCGCGGAATGGACGGTGGCTGATGGCTCCGAAGGACTGTTGCTGCTCAGTCGGGATCTGCTCGATCAGCAGGTGATTGACGTGCACGGCCGCAAAGTGGTGCGCGTGAACGACGTCGATTTTCATCAAGACACCGCGCAGAATCGCACCGTTCTTAGAGTTGGCGGTGTGGATGTGGGCGCGCGCGGTGCGATTCGCCGCCTTCTCAAAGGCATGGTCCCAGCGGCTGCCCTTCGTGCCTTGCTTTTGCGCATCCCTCCTCGCGACATTCCCTGGGACTTCGTCGATCTCATCGAGGCCGACCCCGCCCGGCGCGTCCGGCTGAAAATTTCGCATGAGCGGCTGGGCAAGCTCCATCCCGCCGACATTGCTGACATTGTAGAAGATCTGGCTCCCGATGAGCGTGAAGCGGTGTTCGAGACGCTGGACGAAAACGTCGCCGCCGGCGCCTTGGAAGAGCTCGAACCCAAGGTGCGGAAATCGGTCTTGGAATCACTCGACTCCGATCGAGCCGCCGACATTGTCGAGGAGATGGAGCCCGACGCGGCGGCCGACCTTTTGGGCGACCTGTCCGATGAGCGGAGTGAAGAAATCCTGGTGCAGATGCAGCCCGAAGAGCGCCAGGAAGTCGCCGACCTGCTCGAATTCAAAGAGAATACGGCTGCCGGCCGCATGACCACCGAGTTCATTGCCCTGCCGGTGACGGCCACAGCCCACGACGCGATCGAGTCCATGCGTACTTTCGAAGGCCGCATGGAAAACATGAGCACCATTTATCTGACCGATTCTCACGGGACCCTGGCCGGCGCGGTGCCGCTGGTGAAGATCGTTCTGTCGTCCTATTCGACTCCGCTCCTGGCGTTGTCGCAGGAGCCTCTCATTTCCTGCCACGAAGACGCCAAAGAAACGGAATTCGCCGAACTGTTTGACAAGTACAACCTGCTGACCTTGCCGGTGATCGACGAACACAGCCAACTGACCGGCGTGATCACCCCCGATGACGTAATAGCGATGCTGCGAGCCAAGCTGTAGGGGGTGTTCTTTCTGTAGAGACGGGGCTAGCCCCGTCTCCCTCTGCGGCAGGAGACGCGGCAAGCCGCGTCTCTACGAGAAAACTTTTTCAAATTCACCTACCCAGACGGTGCTTTCAGCATTTATTCTGATCGTTCTGTTTTGCCAATTTGATTGTGCCTGTGGCTTGTGCGCATGAAATTCCTGAGAAGTTGGAAGCTCCGGCTCGTGCTGTTTTTTGCCGTCGTAGGGCCGGGCTTTATCACCGCGAATGTCGACAACGATGCCGGCGGCATCTTCACCTATTCGGCTGCCGGCGCGCAGTTCGGCTACATGCTTTTGTGGACGATGATCCCGATTACGGTCGCCCTGATCGTTGTGCAGGAGATGAGCTCCCGCATGGGAGCGGTTACCGGCAAGGGCCTGAGCGATCTGATCCGCGAGGAATTCGGTCTGCGGATCACGTTCCTCATGATGATCGGCATTCTGATCACAAACTTCGGAAACGTCATCGCGGAGTTTGCCGGCATCGCGGGCAGCATGGAGCTGTTCGGAGTCTCAAAGTATATCTCGGTGCCCATCTGTGCCGTGATCGTCTGGCTGATTGTCGTCAAAGGGCAGTACAAAAGCGTGGAGAAGGTGTTCCTGGCGGCATCGTTTTTCTATATCACTTACATATTCGCCGGAGTGCTCGCCAAGCCCGCGTGGATTGAGGCCATGAAGGCCACGGTGAAGCCTCCGCAGTTAGCCGCCTTCCGGCACGACTCCTGCCTTTACATGGTGATCGGCGTGGTCGGAACCACGATCGCGCCCTGGATGCAGTTCTATCTGCAGTCGTCGGTCGTGGAAAAGGGAATCACGCGGCGTCAATACAAAGCCTCGCGCCTCGACGTGATTGTGGGCTGCATCTTCACCGACGTGGTGGCCTGGTTCATCATTGTGGCCTGCGCCGCTACCCTCTACCTGCACGGCAATCGTGACATTCGTGACGCCGCCGACGCCGCCCAGTCCCTCCGTCCGTTGGCGGGAGACTACGCGTACATACTGTTTTCGCTGGGGCTCTTCAATGCGTCGCTCTTTGCGGCTTCGATTCTGCCGCTTTCGACGGCCTATACGGTCTGTGAAGGATTGGGTTTCGAATCGGGGGTGGGGCGCAAATTTTCCGAAGCCCCCGCCTTTTACTGGCTTTATACGGCGCTCATCGCCGCCGGGGCAGCCGTGATCCTGATACCACGGATTCCGCTGGTGAAGATCACCGTGTTTTCGCAAGTGGTCAACGGCGCAGTGTTGCCCTTCGTGCTGATTTTCATGTTGTTTCTGATCAACAAAAAAGAACTGATGGGCGAATACGCGAATAGACCCACGTTCAACATCATCGCCTGGGCGACCACCGTCATTATGATCGGATTGACAGTGCTGCTGGTCTACGGCACCCTGCGCGGCGGGGCGGGCTAGTTCAAAAGCGTCTAACCGCAGAGATCGCAGAGCGCGCAGAGGTCAGAGGAAGACCCCATTGTTCTCTGCGTACTCCGCGATCTCTGCGGTTAGACGCTTTGGCGCTTAAAGTATTTTTCCCGCCGCCAGCTCTTTGACCAGCCCCAAGTCGGCTTCCAGGAAATCCAGTCCCAGCAGTTCCTGCCGCGTCACCCACCGGATTTCGCGAAAAATCCGGTTCTCAATTTCGCCCTGGTAGTTGCGTACTTCATAGAACCGGAGTTCCACCGACCCGCCGCCCGGGTATTCATGGACGAGGCGCACAACCTCCACGCCCACCTCCGCCACGATCCCCAGTTCTTCCTCCAGTTCCCGGCGCATGGCATCGCGAGGCTGTTCGCCTTCTTCGATTTTGCCGCCCGGAAACTCCCATTTGAGCGGCATAACCTGGTGCCGCGTCCTCTGGCAGGCGAGGATGAGGTCATCTTTCACGATCAGCGCGGCGACGACTCGTTTCATGGATGAAAAAGCGCTTCTGGCTGCTAGCTTCTGGCTTCTAGCAAGCAGCCTTTCGCAGAGGATTGCCAGCAGCTAGTAGCCAGGAGCTGGAAGCTGGCAGGTTCGGTTCAGGCCTTCCCCAGTCGCTTGCCCACGAGCTGAGCGCAATATTCAACCAGTTCGCGGTCTTCGGCGGCGAATGCCGCCAGGAAGTGACTATCAATATCGAGTTCGCCGGCCACCTTGCCCTGCGCAAAGATCGGAACCACGATCTCCGACTTGGTTTCGAGCGAACAGGCAAGGTAGCGTGGATCCTTCTTTACGTCATCCACCACCACCGTCTTCCCCGACGATGCGGCCGCGCCGCAGATGCCCTGGTTCAGCCCAATGCGGGTGTGCACCGTCATCGCTCCCTGGTAGCGTCCCAGGACGAGCACGGGCGGCTTGGCTCCCGCTTCCAGCATGTAGAAGCCCACCCAGTTGTACTTCAGCATTTCTTTGTTCAGGAGAAGGGAGATGCCTTCCATCAGTTGATCCGCCGTGCGCGCTTCGGAATTCAAGCGCTCCGCTGCCTTGCGCACTTCGTTGATTTTGCGAGCATTGGATGTAGTGGCCATGATGATAATCCTAAACCATGCGGCCGCGGTTCATCTTTTCCCCGAGACTTCCGTAGGAGAATGCGTCCGCCGCATTACAATCGCGCATTACAATCAAAATGTGTATTCTGCCGAACTCCTGGACCATTTTCAGAACCCCCGAAACGCGGGCAAGGTTGAAGCTCCCGACCGCGCCGCGCGCCTGGAAAACCCCGCCTGCGGAGACGTTCTGGAACTCACGCTGAAACTGGAAGGCAGGCGCATCGCCGACATTCGCTTTCGTGCCAAGGGTTGCGTTCCGGCGATGGCCTGCGGTTCGGCGATCACGGAGTTGATCCAAGGCAAAAATGTAGACGAAGCCCGGCAGGTGAGCAGGGAAGAGCTGGTCCGCAAAGTCGGAGGCCTGCCGCCAGCCTCCGCCCACGCCAGCCACCTCGCCATGGACACGCTCGCCGCCCTCTTGCGGAATGCCTGAGCAAGCGTGAATTCGTCAACGGAAACCCCTGATTCTAAATCCAGTTTGAAATCAGATACGGGCAGGGTCGACTTCGAGGCCCCTCTGTTTCTGAACCCTAATGTACCTGTCTCTCTGCGATTCATTCGGTAACAGGCGCTCATTCGCCGGGGTGGCCTCCAAGCTGGTGAGCCATCTGTCGAGCTGCTCGTGCTCTTCGCGGTCTTCTCTTTCTTGCTTCTGGATCCATGGATCCCGGGCGCGGCCGTCAGCGCCGAGCTCCTCGTACTCGCGTTCCTCGAAGGGAGACCAAGCCGTAGCCCCAATCGGACGCTGGCCCACGCACTCGCGATCAATCACTACTGTCGTCGGTTCGGGCTCAAACGAGGTATGTTTCATGTTTGCCGAGGCCGTCTGCAGCGCATACAGCGTCAGTGCCGCCGTCCGGTGATCCACCTGCCGCGTCAGCATCAGCCGGATCACCTCGCCCAGCCCCATCTGGATGGAATCCGCATCCTCCGGCAGCGCCAGCGTCGCGTTCCACCGCTCCCGCTGCCGGCTTTCGTCGATCTCCATGCTCTTCAAAGCCCATCGCATGTGAAAGAAACAATAGATCTCACGGCGCAGCGCTGGCGATCCGCAGTGCGTCCCGTTGATTTTAATATGTTGACATCGAGCAACCTTTTCCGGATATAAAGGCATTTTTGAGCTCCTGTTTCCCGTAGGAAGTATGAAGTATGAAATAAAAGCTAAAACATCCTTCTGTAGAGACGCGGCTCGCCGCGTCTAACCGCGGCGACCGGGGACCTCGCCGCCCAAGGCGACAATGTCCCAATTACCATGATTCCTCGTCGATGCGCCACTTGTAAGTGCGCCCCATCACACGCGTTTGTGATGAATCCTGCAGTGGGTGGGTGCCGACAGCGCTAAGCCGCCCCAGGTCGGGGCACCCGGCAGAGACGCGATAGGGCGCACCTCCTCACAAAGTGAGCGATTCTGCACAGCACTGCTCCAGCAAATGAGCGAACCTATAGGCTGTCTCCACAGGCAGAAGAGGCTGTCTGCCCAGGCAGGAGTTTGCTCATTCTCCCGGATTCAATCTAGATCCGATCAAAGGACAAATATGAAAACGCATAAATTGTTTCTTACCTTGCTCACGCTGCTTGCCGCCGGAATTCTG
>Ga0224558_1001272_pt1:5000-26875 | contig 26875 bp, 16 predicted proteins | sample 714S32024metaG_FD_180682 | JGI IMG/M metagenome (GOLD analysis project Ga0224558, IMG submission 180682) | Peat soil microbial communities from Stordalen Mire, Sweden - 717 S3 20-24 | ecosystem: Environmental > Terrestrial > Soil > Wetlands > Peat | place: Sweden: Norrbotten County... | reverse complement strand
TGCGGCATGCCCATGAAACTATACCAGGCGGACGGGCGGCGGCGGGTTTCGGCGGATTGCCCGTTGACAGAGCACGCCGCTTTCATCAAGGTACGGCGGCTGAAGACAGCGTAAAAACCCGAAAAAGGTCGCCTGGATTACTGGACGCTGACATCGGAGCCGGTCCCGCAACTCGACGCATCCTGCCTTCGGGGCTAATTTGCGCCTTCGGGGCCTAGTTGCACCTTCGGGCTAATTTGGGCCTTCGGGCTAATTTGGGCCTTCGGGCTAATTTGGGGTAGCTGCCTTGCCGGTATCACTGACCAATTCATTCTGGGTACTCGCGCTCGCAATGGTTGCTCTCTGCGCGCACGGCGCGTCCGAGCCGCATGGGAAACCCGCTGAACCTCCGCCTGCCCCCCCTCCACCCGCCGCCGATGGCTATGCGTTTTCCTTCGATACCCTGCTGGAAGACGCCAGTCGACGGGCTCAGAAACCCTACGCACCGCAACGCAGTACCTTGCCAGCGGGCTTGGACAAACTGAGCCCGGAGCAATACCGCAGCACTCACTTCAACCCGGATGCCGGGATATGGCGCTCGGATGACGTGCCCTTCAGGCTCGAGCTGCTGCGCGCCGGATACAATCTGCAATCGGTTGCCGTGACGGTCTCGACGGTCGAGAACGGAATGGCCCGGGATCTGGTGGCGACACCGGCGATGTTCGACATGGGCTCCTCTGTGCCGCAGCTGGGAACCAAGGTTTCGCTGCCGCTATCGGGCTTCCGAATCCGCAGCCAAATCAACTCGAAAAAGGTCTGGGACGAATTCTTGGTGTTCCAGGGCGCGAGCTATTTTCGAGCCGTCGCCCAACATCTGCTTTACGGGCTTTCGGCACGCGGCCTCGCCATCAACACGGCCGAACCCTCGGGCGAGGAATTCCCGGCATTCACTCATTTTTGGGTGGAACGACCGGACCCGCGCGCCAAATCCATCGTCATCTATGCCCTGCTCGACAGCGTCTCGGCTACCGGCGCCTATCGGTTCACCGTCCAGCCGGGCGCCGAAACCCTGATGGATGTGGAACTTACGGTATTTCCGCGTGCCGAAATGCGCGTCGTGGGCATTGCGCCGCTCACATCGATGTTTCTGTTCGACGAAACCAACCGCGGCCATCTCGATGACTACCGTCCCGAAGTGCATGATTCGGACGGCCTCATGATCGAGTCCAATTCAGGCGAGCAGATATTCCGGCAGCTGGCGAACCCGATCCAGCTGCAGGTATCGAGTTTCACGACACAGCCGCCCAAGGGATTCGGGCTGGTACAGCGTTCGAGGCAACAGAGCGATTTTCAGGATTTCGAAAATCAGTACGAGCGACGTCCCAGCGCTTGGATCGAGCCCAAAGGCGACTGGGGTCCGGGCGGCGTGGAACTCGTGGAAATACCGTCGGGTCGCGAGAGCAATGACAACATCGTGGCGTTTTGGCGCCCTGCGCGAGGGTTGACGCCGAATCATCCTGCACATTTCGAATATCGCATCACCTGGCTGGCGGAACCCGCCTTGCCGAAGGGGATGGGCAAAGTGGTTGCGACCCGCTCCGGCGCCAGCATCGACGGCAAACGCCGAGTGTTCATTTTGGACTTCGTCGGTGCCGGTGAAAGGATCGATGGCCTGCGGCTCGAACTCGCCGTTTCCAGGGGCAAAGTATCCAATGCAACATTGATGTCGAACGGGGCGGTCCATGGACTGCGCGCCAGTTTCGAGATCGATCCGAACGATGCCGATCTCATCGAGCTACACTTGCGCGTCATGCGCGGTGACACTCCGGTCACCGAAACCTGGCTCTACCGATGGACCGCCGCTTGAACTCGGCCGTCGCGTATCAACCCGTCGGCGCCGCGGGCGGCATGCCGCCCGAATCTCACCTGGAGATGCCGCCGCAGGATTTGCGCCACAAGCCGTCGCGCCGCGCGCGCGATCGGCCGACGCCAGCGGTGCTCTATGCGCGCTTCATTTTGGTCACGACGACGCTGGGCGTTTCGACCTTTGGCATTTATCAGATGCTGCAGGTGGTGCGCTTTGCCAGCATGACGCTGCTCCAGGGTCTGATGATTTCCTTCTTCGCCGTCTCGCTGGGGTGGATCGCATTCGCAGCGGGCTCGGTGCTTGCCGGTGCATCGAAGCGCCGCGATCCCATACCTCGGGCACTCTCGGAGAATTCCCTGACGGCCCTGGTGATGCCCATCTACAACGAAGATCCCGTGCGCACGACGTCCGCATTACAGGCAATGGCGGAAGCTCTGAAGGATATCGGCGCCAACCACCGCTTCGAGATCGTCGTGCTCTCGGATTCCACCAACGCAGACTCGTGGATCCGCGAAACTGCCGCAATTCATCTATTGCGTATGGCGCTGACGCCCGTCATGCCGGTCTGGTATCGGCGTCGCTGGAAAAATGTGGCCCGCAAGTCGGGCAATCTGGAGGACTTCGTCACTCGTTGGGGCGGTCGCTACGACCATATGATCGTGCTCGATGCCGACAGCCTGATCGACGCGCCGACGCTGCTGCGGCTGGTGCAAGTCATGCAGGGGGACCCGACGCTCGGCATCTTGCAGACCGCCCCGCAACTCATCGGAGCGCGAACATTTTTCGGTCGCCTGCAGCAATTCGCCGCCTGTGTGTACGGGCCGGTCATCACTCGCGGCTTGGCCGCCTGGTCGGGCGACAGCTGCAATTACTGGGGCCACAATGCCATTATCCGTATGCGGGCTTTCGCGGAGAACTGCGGCCTACCCACGCTCAAAGGGCGCAAGCCGTTCGGCGGCCACGTCCTGTCACATGACTTCGTCGAAGCAGCGCTGATGCGGCGCGGCGGATGGAAGGTGCGGATGGCAACGGACTGCGGCGGCTCATGGGAAGAATCCCCGCCTTCGCTGATCGACGTCGCCATTCGCGATCGCCGATGGGCCCAGGGCAATTTGCAGCACATGAAAATCATCGGCGCGGCGGGCTTGACCTTCACGAGCCGGCTGCACCTCGGCATCGGCATCATGAGCTATCTCTCCTCGCCGCTGTGGCTGCTGATGTTGGGTATAGGTTTTGCCCTAGCGGTGCAGTCGCACCTGATACGGCCGGAGTATTTCAGTCATGACTTCCAGCTGTTTCCCACGTGGCCGCGATTCGATGTCGAATTGATGATGGCGCTGTTTTGGTTCAGCATGCTCGTACTGCTGATACCGAAAATGCTCGGCCTGGTTCGCGCGCTGCTGTCGGCGCGGATTCGTCGCGGCGGCGGCGGCGTAATCGGCGTCGTTGCAAGCTTTTTGCTGGAAACCCTGTTGTCGGCCCTGTATGCGCCGGTGTTGATGCTGGTGCAGAGCCGGCACGTTTTTGAAGTATTCATGGGCCGCGACTCGGGCTGGAAGCCGCAACGCCGCGACAGCGGCAGCACGACGTGGGGCGATGCGTGGCATTTCCACAAGCGGCACATGCTGGTCTCCTGCGTTACCGCGGTGATCGTCTATTTCCTGTCGCCGTCGCTGCTCGCTTGGGTTTCGCCTGCTCTACTGGGACTGTTCCTCGCGGTGCCGCTGTCGCGCGCCAGCGGCAGTGAATCTCTGGGCCGCGCGCTGTCGAGAATCGCATTGCTGCGGACGCCCGAAGAGGTCGACCAACCCGGCCTGATGGCGCGGCGCACGGAGCTGATAGCCCGCGCCCACGCGCTGCCCGAAGACGGACTTCGTTATCTGGCGCGCAACCGCGAGGCACGCCTCGCGCACATCGACGGTAATCTGGCACGGCCGTGCGAGCCGCGCGGCAAGCCGGATCCGCACGCGTTCACCGCCGAGCAGAAATTGATCGACGCACGCTCTCTGGAAGAAGCGCTTGAATGGCTGACGCCGACCGAACGAGTCGAGGTCGCAGCCGACGCACGGTTGCTCAATCAGCTCGCGCTGCTGCCGGATGCGGAGCACCCCGAATTAACGATTTAGAGGATTCCCATCGAATGATCGCCCGACGCGTAATTTTGAAATCGGCCTTAGCCTGGGCCGCCGCACAAATGACCTTTGCGGATCGGTCCGCGGCTGCTCAAGCATCGCCGCCGGCTGGAACGGCGGCGACGGCCAATGGACCGTCCCAGCCCTTCGATTTCGCCTGGCTCAAAGGCCAAGCACATTATCTTGCGAACAACCCCTATCAAGAATCGAAGGATGTGCTGCCGCCGAGCATGGCGAAGCTCGGATACGATCAATATCAATCCATCCGCTTCCGAGGCGATCATTCGCTTTGGGGCGATGCCGGCTTGGCGTTCCGACTACAATTCTTTCACGTCGGCCGCACCTTCAACCAACCGGTGCATTTGTTCGAAATCGTCGATGGTCAGGCCCGCGAAATCGTCTACGACCCCGCCATGTTCGAATGGGATAAAAGCGGAATCGATCCTGCGACGATGAAGGACCGCGCCGGCTTCGCCGGCTTCCGCGTGCAGTTCGTAACCAACTGGCGGGCCGACGTCGCCGCCTTCCTCGGCGCTAGCTATTTCCGCGCCGTGGGGGGGGACACTCGGCAATACGGTTTGTCGGCTCGCGCGCTGGCCGTGGATACCGCATTCCCGCGTCCGGAGGAGTTTCCACGATTCACTTCGTTTTGGTTCGAGCGGCCCGCGAAGGATTCGGGAACGCTGACGCTGTATGCGCTAATGGACAGCCCAAGCATCGCCGGAGCGTTGCGCATGCAGATCTCGCCGGCCGGCACGCTCATCATGAATGTGGACTCGGCGCTGTATCCGCGCAAGCCGATCGAGCGCTTAGGCATCGCCCCGCTCACCAGCATGTTCTTTTATGGGAAAAACGATCGCCGTGGCGCCAACGATTGGCGACCGGAAATCCATGATTCCGACGGAGTATCGATGTGGACCGGCGCCGGCGAATGGATTTGGCGGCCGCTCATCAACCCCGCGCAGCTGCATCTGAATTCATATTTCGACGACAACCCCCGCGGCTTCGGCTTGTTGCAGCGTGATCGGAATTTCGATCATTACCAGGACGATGGGGTTTATTACGACAAGCGGCCAAGTTTATGGGTGGAGCCTAGGCTCGGGCCGAATGGCGGGTGGGGCAAGGGTGCCGTGCAGCTGGTCGAAATACCAACGGTCGACGAAACCTTCGACAACATCGTGGTTTTCTGGAACCCGCTGGACAAGCCCAAAGCCGGTCAAGAGCTGCTGTTCAGCTATCGCCTGTATTGGGGCACGCGAATGCCCTTCGCATCGCCGTTGGCGCAGACAATCGCGACGCGCACCGGGATCGGCGGCACGGTCGGCGTCAAGCGACAGTATTATTCTTGGCATTTCGCCGTCGACTTCGCCGGCGGCGAGCTCGGCGCCTTGGCCAAGGATGCACCGGTGGAAGCCGTGGTGACGACGTCGCGCGGCCAGACTGAACACGTCACGGCCCATTTTGTCGAGGAATTCAATGGCTATCGCGCACTATTCGACGTCAAACCCACGGATGACTCCGTTGAACCCATCGATCTGCGGCTGTATCTGCGCGTGGACGGCAGGCCGCTCACCGAAACCTGGATCTATCAGTGGACCCCGCCTTCACCCAAGGAGCGCAAACAGGCGCTGCTCTAACCGAACGCGGGCTCGCCGCTTGCAATCCGTTGGAGAACGGACGGGCTTATTGATTGCATTCAGTGGTTATTCGGATCAACTGCAAGGGCGGATTCAACCGTGAATCTAGGAGCCTACCGAGGACGGTCGGACCGGGGAGAGGGCAGCAGATCCCGGGGGAGACTCCCGTGGGAGCACCGCAGCACCCGGAGTAAGGCCTCTCGGCTAGCCGCGGCTCGCCAACCGCGATCCCAGCGCCGGCATCCGAATCGTGTCGCCCGTGGGCGCACGCAGCTCCGCCTCTCGCCGCAAGAACGGTTGAGCGCGGCGCGGGTCCAGTATCGCCCAACGGTACTCGTTGAGTTGTTTCTTGAGCAGCGGCAACAGAGCCGCTTCGGATGCCGAGCCGTCGGGGGCATCGACCAAGGTGGTGCAATACAACGAAAAATATTCTGCGTACAGCTCTTCATACTGCTGTATCGGATCGAGAAACGCGGGGTCTTCGATGACCTCGCTCCCGACATGGCTCGTGCAAATATAACTGCACGCCTTTCTCAAGTAGACGTTGTGCTCGGTGACCACCGCATCCTCATACCTACGCCCGGGGCGAAAATGCGCCATGACCTGGGTGCGATGGTGCCCCCGCACCTCGCTGCCGCGAAGATAGTGGAATAGGGCCTTTCCATGGAGCAGCCGAAAGCTCGCATGTTTCAACGCCGCAATCTGCACGCGCCGGACACCGCAATTGGCGAGCTGCCGCATCAAACCCGAATGTTCGTATTCCCACTGCGACCAAATGGCCGGATTCTCGAGAATACGGCGCGCGACCCATTGTTCGTTGTTGTCGGGGCTGGCTAAAGCCGACTGAACGCGATCAGTAGATTCGCGCATGAGCCTCGCGTGACTGATGGCATGGCGGAGCATATCTTCCCTCCTTGAAACCAGATTCTGTCAAATGTGCATGGGTGTCAAAGCGTTGCCATCTGCAGACAGCAGCGACGCCAAATATCACATCTGATGATCCTATCCGACCGTTTACCGCCGCCCGAGGCGCCGCCGCGCCCTTCAGGGTCGGTATCTCATCATGTCCACCATCGTACGTCTGTAGGAACGAAAGGCACAGGGGTAAAGCCTAAGCAGCGGGCGGACCCGCCATTTGCACCTGGTTCCGACCTGCGCGCTTGGCGGCATAGACGGCGGCGTCCGCACGATTAATGAGCTGCTCGCCCCAAACGCCGAGGGCATCGCTGGCCGCAACTCCGATGCTGCACGTGAGGCTGATGGGTTGGCCGAAGCCCTCGACGCGAACGGTGGCAACCCGCTCGAGAATGCGCTCCGCAATGGGACGCGCCGCCGCTGCATCGGCGCCGCTCAGCAGCACGACGAATTCTTCTCCGCCAAAACGACCGATGACGTCGGACTGACGCAGCTCCGAGTGAATGGGTCCAATGATCGCCCGCAGGCAAGCATCTCCCGCCTGATGGCCGAAAGAATCATTGATGAGCTTGAAATGATCGAGATCGATGAAAAGGATGGCTATCGGCAGCCCACGTGCTCGAGCCCGCAAGCACGCGGCATCGAGCCGCTCGATCAACGAACGGCGATTCAGCACGCCCGTGAGCGGATCGGTTTGTGCGCGTCGTTCTGCGTCCGTCAGAGCCGCCCGTTGTCGCCGCAGGCGATCGGCCACCCCCAGGGCAATCAGCACCGCCGCAGCCACCATTGATAAAGGCAGACCGTAATAGAGAAGCGCCTCGTTCTCGTCGGTCTGTGTGACCAAGAAACGCACCGCAGCGGTGATCGTGAAGCCGTTGAGCACGCCCCATGCGATCAGGAAGAAGCCGGCGGCGCGGTTGCCCCGACGCCAGCTCACGAACGCGACCACGAGGGTGAACACCGAAACCACGAAGAAAATGATGTTGCCGATCGCGCTCACCAGGGCTACGAAACCGAACAGCTTGGCGACGTTAGCGACGGTGAGCGCCACGAAAGCCAGGGCAAACCAGCCAAAGATGCTGTAGATGCGCGGAGAGAAGTCCTTAAGATCCGAAATCTCGCGGGCGAACAAACATCCCACCGCGCCGCTCAAACTGACCGGCACGTTCCAAGCGAACGAGGTCAACGGGCGCGCGTAGGCGAGCAGCGGCCAGTCGAAGCCCTGACCGGACAAAAACGCGATATAGAGCCCTTGCAGGAAAAAAAACGTCGCGTACAGAATGAACAGCTTGTCGGCCATGACGAACCAGATCAGCAACGCCGCGACAGCCATCGACAGCAACCCGCCAACGGCCAAGGCGATCATTCGCGCGTGCACGGCGCCGCGCTCGAGCGTGGCGCCAAGCGTTGCCGCGGACAGCCTCACACCGCGGGATTCGATGCCGCTCGTTTCGATTCGCACGTAAACCGGTTGGCCGCCCTGCAGGCCGGACGGCAAGACGAAGACGCGGTCCTGAAGGCCGCGGTATGCCGCAAGCATGGCCGCGAGGGGCACCGGTGCGCCCGCTGCGAAGACGTCGACCCGCGTTTGGTGCGCAGCATGCATGACGAGTACCGGCAAGCCCGTGGCTGCTGAGGTGCTTGCGCTTGGCGCTGCGACTTTCAGCCAGAAAATGCCGGGGCCGCTCGTCCTATTGTCGTGCAACGGCTCGAAATACGAGTCAAGCGCTCCACTCGTCACATTGTCTGCCAGAGTATTCGGCGCCGTCGCGCTCAGCAGCCGCACCTCGAGTAGCGGGTCGACTGGCGCAAGCTCCGCGGCTTGGATGGCTATCGGGAAGACTTCCGCGAGGAGCAGCCAAAGCGAAGTCCCTATCCAGCCACGCAATTGTCAGCTCCACTTGATGCAACTCAATAGCGCCGCGAAAGCAACCAGTTAGCCAGCGAACGCAGCGGCGCCGCGCGCCCTCCGAAAGGCTCGAGCGCATCCAGCGCCTCACGGTGCAGCAAGTTTACACGCTCCTGCGAAGCCTCAATGCCGATGATCGCAGGATGCGTGGGCTTGTCGCGCTCGCGGTCCGCACCGGTGGCCTTGCCCAGAGTCGACACGTCACCCAAGACGTCGAGCAGATCGTCCTGAATCTGAAATGCCAAGCCGATTGCAGTCGCAAAATGGTTGAGTGCAGCATAGAGGTGGGCGTCCAGCTGCGGAATGCATTCGGCAGCCATGAGCACGCTGGCACGGATGACCGCGCCGGTCTTGCGCGCGTGCAGGTCCTCGACCTGTTCGATGTCCGGTTGCTGACCTTGGACCGCCAGATCGATCGCCTGCCCTCCCGCCATGCCGAACGTACCGCTGGCCTCGCTCAATATGTCGACCAGTCGCAGCCGGATCGCCGGCGACGCCGGCAGCGCCGGGTCTCGCGCAAGCAGTTGAAATGCCAGCGGTTGCAGAGCGTCTCCAACCAGGATCGCCGTCGCCTCGTCGAAGGCTTTGTGGCAGGTTGGCCGGCCCCGCCGCAGGTCATCATCGTCCATCGCAGGCAGATCGTCATGCACCAATGAGTAAACATGGATGAGTTCGATCGCGCATGCGGCCGCTTCGACCTCGTCCTCCGTCAAACCCAAGGTTCGCGCAGTTGCAAACAATAGAGCCGGACGTATGCGCTTTCCGCCGCCCAAGACGCTGTAGCGCATCGCCTCGTGCAGCCGGGCTGGCACTGCGGTCGCCGGCGGCAGACGCGCCGCCAGGGCGTCCTCCATCCGCGCGCGCCAGGCCTCGAGCTGGACGCCAAAGGCGTCTGGAACCGCAGATGCGGCATCCCCCGCGGCTAGCTGATCGGCTACGTTGTCTCCCATCCGAACAGTCGCTCTCAGCGCGGTTCCGCTGCGCTGTCTTCCGTCTCGCGGCGCGCGCGTTTCACCTCAGCCAGTGGAACGGCGGTGATGGTCGCGGGGCGCGCCGACTCGCTGTACCGAATGGGAAGCTCGGGCGCCATGGGACCTGAAACGCGCGGTCCACGAAGCGACGCCATGAGAGCCTTGATGGGGTGACTGAAGGCGTCGTTAACCGCCGTGCCCTCGAAACCGCAATGCGCCATGCAATTGTCGCAGCGCGGATTTTTGCCGACGCCGTACTTGTCCCACTCGGTGTCCTCGATCAACGACTTGTAGCTGTCCGCATATCCTTCATCCGACAACAAATAGCACGGACGCTGCCACCCGAACACGTTGTAGGTCGGATTACTCCAAGGCGTACACTGGTAAGTTTGATTGCCGGCGAGAAAGTCCAGGAACAAACCCGAGTGGTTGAACGACCACGCCTTGCCCGTGGGCCGATTCTTGCGGCGGCTAAAAATACCCCGAAACAGCTGTTTGCTGGCGGTCCGCCCGAGGAACACGTCCTGCCGGGGCGCATGATGGTAGCTGTACCCTGGGGACACGGTGATCCCTTCGATCCCGAGCTGCATTGCCGTGTCGAAGAAATGGGCGACATCTTCCGGATCTTCACCACTGAACAACGTGCAATTCACGGTGACACGAAAGCCCTTGGCCCTAGCCAGCTCGATCGCGGCAATCGCTTTGTCGAACACGCCTTCCTGGCAGACCGATTCGTCGTGCCGTTCCCGATTGCCGTCCAGATGGATGGAAAAGGTCAAGTAAGGCGACGGTTCATACTCGTCGATATGCTTGGACAGGAGAATGGCGTTGGTGCATAGGTATACGAATTTCTTGCGTGCGACGATCCCCGCCACGATCTGCGGCATCTCCTTATGGATCAACGGCTCGCCGCCCGGGATGGAGACGATGGGTGCACCGCATTCGTCAACCGCTCGCAATGCGTCATCGACGCTCACCCTCTTCTGCAGGATCTCCTTCGGGTAATCGATCTTGCCGCATCCCGAGCAGGCAAGATTGCACATGAAGAGGGGCTCCAACATGAGAACCAAAGGATAGCGCTTGTCGCCGCGTAGCTTGCGGCCGGCGAGATAACGGGCAACCCGGTACATTTGCAATAGTGGTATAGCCATACGGTATCTTACCGCGACGCAAGCGCCGAGGAACTTAATTTAAGAGTGCGGGGCGGCCTCAACATCGCAGGGCGAGCACTTCTTCCCGGTGATCGCGCCAAATCCGAGCCCATTCCATGGTAAACCATGGTGTGAACTTGACAGCCCCCGGTGCAGCCAACTGTTCATGGAGCGCCTTCGGACTGACCCAGCGCCAGGCCAAAATTTCGTTAGGATTGATTTCAACGGGATCAGAGCAACGCCCGATGAACACCGAGCACAGCTCGTGCTCGGACCCGGTGGCATCGAATTGCGCCTGATATTGGAATTTGAACAAGAACTTCAACGGGCATACCATCCCCAGTTCTTCAAAAAGGCGCCGCCGTGTGGCGGCCTCCGTGCTCTCGCCGCTGCGCGGATGGCTGCAGCAACTATTGGACCAATACAACGGCCAAAGCCGTTTGCGGGGCGACCGCTGCTGGATGAGCAACTCCCCGGCGTCGTTGAAGATCAACAAGGAAAAAGCTCGGTGCAGGATGCCCTTTCCCTCGTGGCAGCGCGCCTTACTGAGATGTCCGACGTCCTGGTCGCTGTCGTCCACCAGAATGAGCGAATCCGAATCGGCCGACAGATTCAGCGAATTCATGAGACGGCATCCAAGATCATCCACGGTGACAAACCCTCATTCGCTCCTCTCATGCTCCGCCCTTGATGCCCAAACAATAATGATAGCTGCTCGCGAAACGCCCGCGCCAGCACGGTGAGGCCTAGCGCGGGATGTAGCCGTGGTCGCGGAACCAACCCACAGCGTCGGCGAACGCCGCGGCCGGCGGTCGCCAGTGGTATCCAAGTTCGCGTGTCGCCTTTGCGCTCGAAAAGAACATGCGCTTACGCGACATCCGCACCCCCTCCAGCGTGACCCTGCCGCTGCGGCCCGTGAGCAAGCCTACGGCCTCCGCGAGGTACGCGATCGGCAGGACGGCTGCGTACGGCAAGCGGATACGCGGTGGCGGGCGGCCGACGAGTTGGGCGATTGCGCCGAGTATTTGCTGCAGCGTCATATCCTCGCCGCCCAGAATATAGCGTTCCCCGACCCGGCCATGATGAAAAGCCATTAGATGGCCCGCCGCTACGTCATCGACGTGCACGATATTTAGCCCGGTGTCGACATACGCCGGCATGCGGCCGGCCGCGGCATCGCGAACTAATTGACCGGTCGGCGTGGGCTTCACGTCGCCCGGGCCCACCGGCGTCGATGGATTGACCACGACGGCCGGCATCCCGGCCGACGCTGCGTCGAGTACGAGCTGCTCTGCGAGAAATTTGGAGCGTTTGTAATGGCCGATCATTGCCGCGAGCGACACCGGCGTCTGTTCGTCGCCCGGCGATCCGTCCGCCGGTAGCCCGATGGTCGCCACGCTGCTGGTGTAGACGATCTTCTTGACCCCCGCGTCGGCGGCAGCGGTCAACAAATTGCGGGTTCCTTCCACGTTGGTCTGATAGAGCTGCGAGGGATCCCGGGCTCCCAGTCGATAGTCGGCGGCAACGTGGAACAGGGCGTCGCACTTGGCCAACGCCTGTTGCAGAGACGCCGCGACGGTCAAGTCACCGACGGCGACCTCGAGTGGAAGGTTCTGCAAATTGGTGCGATCAGAGGCCGCACGAACCAGCACGCGAACCTGCCAATCGGCGCTCACCAACGCTCTTGCGACTGCCGCGCCGACGAAACCGGAGGCGCCGGTCACCAATGCCCTCATGCGATTCGGGTGGGTGAGGATGCCGCGAACGCGAGCGGTGCCAGAGCGCCGGTGCGGGCGACGGCGGCCAGCGCCTGCTTCGCCATTCGATACCGCTTCGCGAGCCGGATCAGGGGCGCAATATCGCTTGGCCGTCGGACGATTCCGAGAATGAGCCGAGAGATCCGCACCCTCCCAAAGCGGGTGGCCGCCATCACCGCCGCGGGGAGCGCGTCGCCGGCCGTGTCCACGATCACGCGTACCGCGATGAACGGCAGCTTATGTGTTGCCGCGATCGAGGCAACCCCCAGACTTTCCATGTCCACGGCCACGGCGCGCGTCTCCCGAAAAGCTGCCGCCTTGCCGGCGATGTCATCGATGGGCAAATCGCTGCTGAGCAAATTGCCGCTCACCACGGTGCGCCGCGCGGCGATGGCCGCGGTCAACAGTTCGCGCCAATGAGGGTCGGTGGTGAAGGTTGCGCCCTCCCGAGAAACAACGACCCTCGGCAAGCAAATCGCTCCCGCCTGCAACGCGGGATCAAGGCCTCCAGCCATTCCCCAACTGACCAGGGCGACCGCGCCGGCGTCGACGAGCGCGGCGGCGGCGGCGGCGGCGGCGGCACATCCCATCCCGCTCACGGCCACCAAGGTGCCGTCATTCATCGCGAATAGGCCATCGCTGCGTCGGATCGGCGGTCCTAAGGTGCGCGCCTCTACGCTGAGCGCAGCGACGACACCCGCCGTACTCAATGCGTGGTTCCGCGGCGAATGAGCGTGCGGAAGGCTGCCAGCGCCCACAGCGGAAAATAGCCGCTATAGCCGTGATATTTCAAATAGAAGACGCGCGGGAAACCCGGCGCCGTGAAGCTCGGATCGCTCCATAGACCATCCGGCGCTTGAGTCCGCAGTAAGTGATCGATGCCGGAACGCACCGAATCCGAGCCCACCTCTCCCGCCGCGAGCAACGCGAGCAACGCCCATGCCGTTTGATAGGGTGTACTGGCGGCCTTGGAAGAGGTGCGCGCATAGCTGTCGTTGCTCTCACCCCACCCGCCGTCGGCGTTCTGACGGCCCTTGAGCCAATCGACAGCCTTGCGCACCGCCGGATCCTGGCCGCCGAGGCCGGCTTGAGCCAGCGCCGTCAACGCTGACCACGTGCCGTAGATATAGTTGGTGCCCCAGCGACCGAACCACGCGCCATCGCTCTCTTGTTCGGCGCGCAAATAGGCGATCGCGCGGGTCAGCGCCGCTTTGTCCTGTGGACGGGCGACTCTGGCCAGCACCGTCACGACGCGCGCGGTGACGTCGCTGGTCGGCGGATCCAGCAGCGCGCCGTGATCGGCGAACGGAATCCGGTTGAGCGAATAATAGGTATTGTCCGCGTCGAATGCCGCAAAGCCGCCGTTAGTGCTTTGCATCCCCACCAGCCAATCCAGCGCTCGGCGCACGCTTTCGCTGTATTCGTCCGAGTTGTGCGCTTGATGCATGGCCCACGCGACAACTGCCGTGTCATCCAGATCGGGGTAGTGGCTGTTCGCGAATTGAAAGGCCCAACCGCCTCCCGCAACTCCGGGGCGACTGACTTGCCAGTCGCCGGGCTCATCGAGCACTTGCTCGGTTTGCAGCCAGTCCAGCGCCCGCGTTGCCGCACCCACCGCCGCCGGGTCGCCGGCCTCCTGCATGGCCAGAGCCGCCAACGCGGTGTCCCACACGGGCGACACACAGGGTTGGCAATAAGCACTGGAAGGGCCGACCACCAATAATTTCTGCAATGCGCGCTTGGCGGTCGCGCGTCGAGGATCGTCGTTCGCGTACCCGAGTATGGTCATCGCCTCCAAGGCATTCACCATGGCCGGAAAAATGGCGCCGAGACCATCCTCGCCGTTCAGTCGCTCGAGCATCCACTCTTCCGCGCGGCGCGTGGCACGCGCGCGCATGCTGCGCGGTATGAAGGGATCGATCATCCGACCGAGCCGGTCCGCAATCAAAAACATCCGCGCGAGCATTCCGCCTTGTTTCACGGCATCGCGGAAGTAATGCCGCTCAGCTTCCGGCGGCGTCGTGAACAGCTCGCGCACGGAGACGCGCCGCGGGTTCTTGGCCACGGGCTTGCGAGTGCACAATATGAATAACGGCACCATCACGGTGCGCGACCAATACGCCACTTTGTCGATATGGAACGGAAACCATTTCGGCAGCAGCATGATTTCGACAGGAATGAAGGGCACTCCTCGCCAAGGCAGCTGCCCGAAGAGCGCCAGCGCGATGCGCGTGAACACATTGGATCGAGCGGCGCCGCCGCGTTCGAGTATCGCCGCGCGGGCGCGGGCCATGTGCGGCGCCTGCGGATCATCTCCGGCCAGTTTCAGTGCGTAGTAGGCCTTGACCGTGCAGCTCATGTTGAAGTCGCCACCGTGGTACAAGGGCCATCCGCCGTGAACGGCCTGATGACTGCGCAAATACGCGGCAAGCTTGTTCTCCAGCGGAGCGTCGATCTCGTCCAAGAAGTGCATCATCATGATGTACTCGGCAGGAATCGTGCAGTCCGCCTCCAACTCGAACAACCAGTAACCCTGCGCACTCTGCTTTGCGGCCAGGGCATCGCGCGCGGCGAACACCGCCCGGTCCAAAACGGAAGCCACGGCGGTTTTCGACAGCGTATGCGACACGATGTCCGCACGCGCGAAGGCGCCTGATGCCTTCAGGACGTCGGGTTTTTTAGCTATGCGGGTCACGTTGCCGAGCTCCGGTAGGAGCGGCGCGCGGCGCGTTCCGGCGCCGCCTCCAAGGACTGCGCATCGACCACGTGCGCCGGATAGGGCCGCCGTACCTCGCCGATCTGAGCCAGCGGCAGTCCGCGAGCGGCAAGCGCAAAGAGGCGCCGCAACATCCAGTCGTTGCGCCGCGCAATATCGGTCAATGAGCGGGTCATTGCGACCGCTCTGCGCGAAACCTTCACCTGAACACCAGCGGTAAACTCCGGATTCCGATTAATTTTTTGCAATGTCAGCACGGCAAGCCCGATTGCCCATAAACAAAATCGGCGGATTCCCGCCTCCTTGCCGGGAATCAGCAGCGTGTACTCCAGCGCATTGCGCAGGTGGGCGTGAGCGACCGCGACCAGTTCGCGCATGCCGGCTGCAAAACGCGGATCATAAGGTTCGGGCGCCAGCCGTGCCAAATCGACCCCATGGCGCGCAAAAACCTCCTGCGGCAACCAGCATGCCCCGCGGCTGCGGTCTTCCCAGACGTCCTTCAAAATATTGGTCATTTGCAGCCCTTGCGCAAACGACACCGCGAGATCTTGCAGCCCGGCGCGGCGGCGCGCGATCGCGGGCGAGTACTCGCAAAAGAGGTCGGTGAGCATGTCGCCCACCACGCCGGCAACGTAGTAGCAATAGTCATCCAAATCCGTCAGACGCGGCAAGCCGCGCAGACTGGCTGTAGCCTGAAAGCGCGGCATTCCGTAACACATGAGTTCCACGCAGCGGTGAATCGCAACGCGTTGCGGTTCGCTCAATGCCGCAGTCACGTTGATGACCCGCTGCATGTTGCTCACCAAGTCCCGCTCGGTGGGCAACGTCCGCTCCGAAAGGCGCTGTTCGAGCTCGACCCCGAGCGTTTGCGGATCGCCGCGTCCGGCGAGCACTGCCATGAACCGCTGCATGTAGGCATGCGTTTCCGGGGGCGAAAGCGCCGGCTCATCCTCGATGGTGTCGGCAATTCGGCACAGCAAATAGGCATTTGTCACCGAAATTCGCAGCGCGGCCGGCAACTGCGGAATCGTCAGCGCGAACGTCCGCGAGACGTCGGGAAGTATTTGGTCTTGATAGACCGCATCGGAAATGCCGTAATCCATGCGGACAGTATCTCGGAAATTCGAAGGGATAGCACCATCTAGGCGGGCCGGGTGTGGCGCAAAATACCCTAATGTTCCGGGAACAGGACCCCAGAAAACCCGCCGCAGACTATAGCGATGCGCCTTCCCCCCCGCAAGCTTGTAGGAATTTAGCTACATCCACGTCAGTCGTTGGCAGTCCAGGGCCGCGACAGTATAAACTGCGCGCAAATGGCTGAACCTATTCTCTATCCGCTGCTCCAGTCCATCGGCACGCCGGCTGATCTTCGACTTCTGCCGCAGGCCAAGCTTGCGCAGTTGGCCGCCGAACTGCGTCAGTTCCTAATCCAAAGCGTCAGCACGCGCGGCGGCCATTTTGCGGCGGGCTTGGGAACGGTCGAACTCACCATCGCACTGCACTATGTCTTCAACACTCCCTACGATCGGTTGGTTTGGGACGTGGGACATCAGGCCTATCCTCACAAGGTACTGACGGGGCGACGTACGCTCCTGCACACGATCAAGCAGAATAACGGTCTGGCGCCGTTTCCGACGCGCAGCGAAAGCGAGTACGACACGTTCGGCGTGGGCCATTCGAGCACGTCCATCAGCGCCGCACTGGGAATGGCCATTGCCGCTTCCAAGCGCGGCGAAGATCGCCGGGCGGTAGCCATCATCGGGGATGGCGCACTGAGCGCCGGCATGGCGTTCGAAGCGCTGAACCATGCAGGCACGTCGCCGGCCGACTTATTGATCATTCTCAACGACAACGACATGTCGATTTCGGAAAATGTCGGCGCCCTGTCCAATTATCTTGCGCGCGCCCTGTCGGGGCGCATGTATGCCCATCTGCGCGAAGGCGGCAAGAAAGTATTGCGGCAGATGCCGACGGTCTGGGAACTTGCGCGCCGCTCGGAGGAGCACCTGAAGGGGATGGTGCTTCCCGGCACCTTGTTCGAGGAAATGGGTTTCAATTACATCGGGCCGGTCGACGGTCACGATGTCAAAGCGCTGATCGCCACGCTCAATAACGTGAAGAAGCTTCGCGGGCCGCAGTTTCTGCACGTAGTCACGCGCAAGGGCAAGGGCTATGCGCCGGCCGAAGCGGATCCGATCAAGTGGCATGGCCCGGGCCCGTTCGATCCGGCCAGCGGCAAGATTTTCAAGGAAGTCAGTTCCGGCCCATCGTATTCGCAGATCTTCGGTCAGTGGCTTTGCGACATCGCGCAAAGCGATCCCAACATCATCGGCATCACGCCGGCGATGCGCGAGGGGTCAGGCCTCGTCGAATTTTCGAAGCGCTTTCCGGACCGTTATTTCGACGTGGCGATAGCCGAACAGCACGCGGTTACGTTTGCCGCGGGTCTTGCATGCGAAGGCTTCAAGCCCGTCGTCGCGATTTATTCGACGTTCTTGCAGCGCGCTTATGACCAACTCATTCACGACGTCGCCTTGCAGAATCTTCCGGTGGTATTCGCGTTGGACCGCGCGGGTCTGGTCGGCAGCGACGGCGCGACTCATCAGGGCAGTTATGACCTGTCGTTCCTGCGCTGCATCCCCAACATGGTGGTCATGACGCCGGCGGATGAGAACGAGTGTCGGCAGATGCTGTACACAGGAACAACCCTTTCATGTCCCTCGGCGGTGCGCTATCCCCGGGGCACGGGACCCGGCGTTCCCGTCGTTGCGGAAATGACAGCTCTCCCCGTGGGCCGTGGGCAGATGCGACGCGAGGGGCGCAGTGGCCTGGCAATACTTGTTTTCGGCACTCTGCTCGAGTCGGCCCGCAAGATCGCCGAGCGGCTGGACGCCACGCTCGTCAACATGCGCTTCGTCAAACCGCTCGATGATGCGCTCGTCATCGGCGTGGCAGCTCGGCACCGCGCGATCGTCACCATCGAAGAAAACGCCATCATGGGCGGTGCGGGCTCCGCCGTCGGCGAAGTGCTCGCCGCCGCCGGCGTACAGATCCCGATGCTGCAACTCGGTATTCCCGACCGATTCATCGAGCACGGTTCGCGTGATACCTGCCTGGCTGCCGCGGGACTCGATCTCGCGGGGTTGACCGCGCGCGTGGATCAATGGTGGACTCTGCAGACCAAGGAGAAGGTACGGTCGGTTCGAAGCGTCTGACCGACGCCGCACACCGGCCCGACGCGAGCAACCGTGATTGAATTGAAATCCGACTTTCTGCGCACCCTCGTCGAGCGCGGCTATATCCATCAGCAAACCGACGCCGCCGGGCTTGACCAGCGTGCACTCTCGGGCGTCGTCACAGCCTACATCGGCTTCGATGCCACGGCCGACAGCCTGCACGTGGGAAGCTTGGTCTCGATCATGGTGCTCCGGCGCCTGCAGCAGACGGGTCACCGCCCGATCGTACTGATGGGCGGCGGCACGACCAAGGTGGGAGATCCATCGGGCCGCGATGAAACTCGCCAGCTTCTCGCCGACGAGCAGATCAACTCCAACATCGCCGGCATCCGCGAGATCTTCACCCAATTCCTGCGCTTCGACGACAGTTCGACGGGCGCCGTCATGGTCAATAACGACGATTGGCTGTCGGGCCTGCGATACATCCCGTTCTTACGCGACATCGGGAGGCACTTTTCGATCAATCGCATGCTGACCATGGACAGCGTGAAACTGCGGCTCGAGCGCGAGCAACCGCTCACGTTTCTTGAGTTCAACTACATGATCCTGCAGGGTTACGACTTCGTAGAGCTGAACAAGCGCTACGACTGCATCCTGCAGATGGGCGGCTCCGATCAGTGGGGCAATATTCTGCAGGGAGTCGAGCTGGGACGCCGCGTGCGCGAACAAGAGCTGTTTGGGCTCACGACGCCGCTGATTACCACCGCGTCCGGAACCAAGATGGGCAAGACTGCGAGCGGCGCCGTGTGGCTCAACGCCAAACGGCTCTCCGCCTATGATTACTGGCAGTTCTGGCGTAACACTGAGGACGGCGACGTCGGCAGATTCCTGCGAATGTTCACCGACTTAGGCCTGGCTGAAATCACCCGCCTCGAACAGCTGCAGGGCGCAGAAATCAATGAGGCCAAAAAAATCCTCGCGACCGAGGCCACGCGCCTGTGTCACGGTGATGCCGCGGCGCGTGAGGCGATGGGTACCGCCGCCGCCGCCTTCACCGGCATGGCGGCGCATGGCTTGCCCACCCTGACGCTCGATCCGGGTGCCCCGATGCCCGTGCTCGAGGTGTTGGTATCGCTGGGCATGGCGACCTCGAAGAGCGAGGCTCGTCGGCTAATCGAACAGGGAGGGGTGAGGCTGAACGACCAACCGGTTGAATCGGCGACCGCCACCATTGGCGGCACCGACCTGGATCAGACCGGGACGGCACGCCTCGCCGTGGGCAAGAAGCGCCACGGCCTCGTCAAGCGCGGCTGACGCGCCGCGCCGGTGCGCTAGGTCTAGTCCTAAAGACCCTTTAACGAAAAAACCCTCACCAACTTTCGCCGGTGAGGGTTTCCCTTTTTCATCTATTTAAAAGGCGTCGAATCAAGAGCCTGGCAGTGACCTACTTTCACATCGACATAGTCGACACTAGCATCGGCGCTGAGCGTTTTCACTTCCGAGTTCGAAAAGGGATCGGGTGGTTCCCACTCGCTATGGCCGCCAGGCAAAACGGTTGCAGTGGGGCTAGTCATGTCTAGCCCCCCCACGAATTCGGACAATTTGTTTGGACGTTGGTCGCATTCAAGAATACAGAAGCCCATACACGATTTGCACGTTAGGACAAATCGCTTGGGTGTTATATGGTCAAGCCTCACGGGCAATTAGTACTGGTTAGCTAAACGCATTACTGCGCGTACACACCCAGCCTATCAACGTCGTAGTCTTCGACGGCCCTTTAGAGACCTTAAAGGTCTAGGGAGAACTAATCTTGGGGGGGGCTTCCCGCTTAGATGCTTTCAGCGGTTATCCCGTCCGTACATAGCTACCCGGCAGTGCCACTGGCGTGACAACCGGAACACCAGAGGTACGTCCACTCCGGTCCTCTCGTACTAGGAGCAGCTCACCCTCAATTCTCCAACGGCTACGGAAGATAGGGACCGAACTGTCTCACGACGTTCTGAACCCAGCTCGCGTACCACTTTAAATGGCGAACAGCCATACCCTTGGGACCTGCTACAGCCCCAGGATGTGATGAGCCGACATCGAGGTGCCAAACTCCTCCGTCGATGTGGACTCTTGGGAGGAATAAGCCTGTTATCCCCGGAGTACCTTTTATCCGTTGAGCGATGGCCCTTCCATACAGAACCACCGGATCACTATCACCTACTTTCGTACCTGTTCGACATGTCCGTCTCACAGTTAAGCACCCTTATGCGATTGCACTCTATGCGCGATGACCGACCGCGCTGAGGGTACCTTTGCACTCCTCCGTTACTCTTTGGGAGGAGACCGCCCCAGTCAAACTACCCACCATACACTGTCCCCAATCCGGATTACGGACCAAGGTTAGAACTGCGAAGTTGTCAGGCTGGTATTTCAAGGTTGCCTCCATGAAGACTAGCGTCCCCACTTCGTAGGCTCCCAGCTATCCTACACAAACAAATTCAAAGTTCAGTGTAAAGCTATAGTAAAGGTTCACGGGGTCTTTCCGTCTTTCCGCAGCTACGCCGCATCTTCACAGCGATTTCAAGTTCACTGAGTCTCGGGTCGAGACAGTGGGGCCAGCGTTACGCCATTCGTGCAGGTCGGAACTTACCCGACAAGGAATTTCGCTACCTTAGGACCGTTATAGTTACGGCCGCCGTTTACCGGGGCTTCGATCAAGAGCTTCGCCTTGCGGCTGACCCCATCAATTAACCTTCCGGCACCGGGCAGGCGTCAGACCCTATACTTCCACTTTCGTGTTCGCAGAGTCCTGTGTTTTTGGTAAACAGTCGCAGCCCCCGATTATCTGAGACCTCTAACAGCTCAAGGAGTAAATCCTCTCACCATCAAAGGCACACCTTCTCCCGAAGTTACGGTGTCAAATTGCAGAGTTCCTTAACCCGAGTTCTCTCAAGCGCCTTAGAGTTTTCCTCTCACCCACCAGTGTCGGTTTGCGGTACGGACGATCATTACCTGAAGCTTAGAGGCTTTTCCTGGAAGCGTGGCGTCGACAACTTCGAACTCCGAAGAGTCCTCGTACTCAGTTCTTGGGATTAACGAGACTCCGGATTTACCTGGAATCTCTCCCTACGACCTTGAACCGGGAACCAACCCCGGATTGTTTAGCCTTCTCCGTCACCCCATCGCAGTAATAATCGGTGCAGGAATATTAACCTGCTTTCCATCGACTACACCTTTCGGTCTCGCCTTAGGATCCGACTCACCCTCAGCTGATTAACATAGCTCAGGAAACCTTGGGTTTTCGGCGTGCGGGTTTTTCACCCGCATTAACGTTACTCATGTCAGCATTCGCACTTCTGATACCTCCAGCAAACCTCGCAGTTCACCTTCGCAGGCTTACAGAACGCTCCCCTACCGCGTAACAATCCGAAGATCATTACACCCATAGCTTCGGTGCTTGGCTTAAGCCCCGTTAAATCTTCCGCGCAGGCCGACTAGACTAGTGAGCTATTACGCTTTCTTTAAAGGATGGCTGCTTCTAAGCCAACCTCCTAGCTGTTTTAGCCTTCCCACATCGTTTACCACTTAGCCAAAACTTTGGGACCTTAGCTGATGGTCTGGGTTATTTCCCTCTTCACGACGGACGTTAGCACCCGCCGTGTGTCTCCCGTGATAAC
>Ga0224558_1001269_pt1 | contig 26912 bp, 25 predicted proteins | sample 714S32024metaG_FD_180682 | JGI IMG/M metagenome (GOLD analysis project Ga0224558, IMG submission 180682) | Peat soil microbial communities from Stordalen Mire, Sweden - 717 S3 20-24 | ecosystem: Environmental > Terrestrial > Soil > Wetlands > Peat | place: Sweden: Norrbotten County, Stordalen... | reverse complement strand
CTTCGGTCATCAACTCCGCGGCGTGGCCGGCGATCACCGGGATGGCGGATTCTTCCGACGCCACCGTGACCAGTCCCGCGCCCGCGCGCAGCGCAGCCATGCCGCACATGGCCGCCGCGCCGGTCTTACCGCGCGACCCGGCGATGGCCAGCACATGGCCGAAGCTGCCTTTGTGGCCGGCGCGCGGGCGGGGCGCGAGCACGTCCCGGAACATGGCCGGCTGGACCAGCGCCAGCCAGATGGAATCGTCGGCATCGTAGAGTTCCGGCGGGCTGCCGATAGCCGCCACGTGCAACTCGCCCACGGCGTCGCAATTCGGCGCCAGCGCCTGGGCCGGCTTGGGAGCGGTGAAGGTGACGGTGTAGTCCGCGCGTGCCTGCTCGCCCAGTGGCTCTCCGGTGTCGCTGGGCATGCCCGAGGGGATATCGACCGCCACTACTTTGGCCAGCGGAAAGCCGCGGTTGATCTCGCGGATCGCGTCCAGCATGGCGCCGGTGGCCGGGCCGCTGATTCCGGTGCCCAGCAGCGCGTCCACGACGATGGTCGCCAAGCGGGCTTCGGCGGGGATTTCGCGCGCGACCGGGCAGCCGCAGACTTGCAGCATGCGGTAATTTTGCGCGGCGTCGCCTTTCAGGTCTTCCGGCGCGGCCAACAGAACCACGTGCAGCGCGCGCGGCCGGAAGCGCGTGAAAAGCTGGCGCGCCACCACCATGCCATCACCGCCGTTGTTGCCTTTGCCGCACAGAATGGCGATACGCTGCGCGGCCAGGGGCGCGAACTTTTCGGCCAGCAGCTCCACCACGCGATGCCCGGCGTTCTCCATCAGCACCACGCCCGGGATGCCCATTTCGATGGTGCGCCGGTCCACTTCACGCAGCTTCGCGGCGGTCAGAACTTTCATGGACGCCTCGCTACCAGCATGGTCATATCGTCCGACAATTCGGCGGCGTCGCCCGACCACTGCAGGACGGCTTCCATCACCCGCGCGATGATCTCGGGCGAATCGCGATCCACGTTCTTGGCCAGCAAGTCGGTGAGCCGCTGCTCGCCGAACATTTCGCCGTACTCGTTCTCGGGCTCGATCATGCCGTCGGTGTAAGCCACCAGCACATCGCCGCCCGCGAGCGGGATGGTCTTTTCCTCGTAGAGCGAGAAGGGGAACGCGCCCACCACGGTGCCGGTCACCTCCAATAACTCGGGCACGCCCTTGCGCAGCAGGATGGGCTGCAGATGCCCGGCGTTGGTGTAGGTCAGCAAATGGGTCTTTTCGTCGTACAGCGCGAAGTAGAAAGTCGCATACTTCTCGGGAGAAGTATTGGCATACAGCAGCTTGTTCAGGCGCGACACCATCACGGCAGTGGATAGCGCGTGCGGGGCGCCGCCATTGCCGGTCATGCCGGGCATTTCCGCGGTAAGCTGCATGCGCATGGTGGACTGGATGGAGGCCATCAACAGGGCCGCCGAGATGCCCTTGCCGGCCACGTCGCCAATGGCGAACGCCACGCTGGAGTCGAAGCGGATGAAATCGTAGTAATCGCCCGAAACCACGCGCGCGGGGTTGCATACGCCGGTGAGCATGAGAGTTTTCAGATCCGGCAGGTTCTTGGGGAAAAGCAGGCTCTGCACCTCGCGCGCGATTTCCAGTTCGGACTCCAGGCGCTCCTTCTCCTTGGCCACCACGATGAGCCGCTCCAGGTTCTCGGTCATGGTGTTGAACGACGCTCCCAGCTCAGCCAGTTGGTCGTTTCCGCGGACCGGTATGCGGTGCGAAAAATCTCCCTCCTTGACGCGGCGCGTGCCGAGATACAGTTCGTGAACGGCGCTGGTAATGGTGCGGGAAATGGACACGCCGATCACCAGCGCGACCAGCTCCACAATCAGGAACAGGGTGACGATGATCAGGAACAGGGCCCAGATGACTTGCCCGTAGGCCATATCGCCGAGGAAGATACTGGTGCCGAACAGGGTGCCGAGAACCGCGGACATGCGGGTGTAGACCAGCAGCAAACCCCTGTTGGTCTTGTTGCCCGGCGAGTTCCAAAACGCAACGGGCACCAGGGATACGCCGTTCACTTGCATGTCGAGGAAGTTGTTTTTGGGCGGAATGCGCGCGGCGGGCGCGGCCCCGGCGGGCGCGCTCCGCAGCCCGCCGCCGGACTCGGAGAAATCCCGGAAATTCACATGGCCGATGCCCGGCAGCAGGCCCGAAAGAAAGTCCTGGGTGAGCGGGGCCATGATGGTCACCTGAATCTGGCCGGACTGCGCGTTGGCCCAGCTATACAGTTGCCTGTCCTTTACCACGATGCCATTGGCGTCCTTCCATCCGGCGGGCGGAGCGACGATGGTGGACGATTCCGGATACCGGGATTCGCGGCCATCGCGGGCGTCGCGCAGCAGGATCTCGGTGGCGGGAAAGAATCGCTGGGTGAAGTCGTGGGTCCGCTGGATGGCTTCCTGCCGGTGTTCGGGCGGAGTTCCCAGAATGGTGGCGGCGGATCCTTTCAGAATGCTGGTGCGGCGGTCCAATTCCGAATTGATCAGGTAGATCGCGATCTGGCCGGTAAGCCCGTAGATGCTGACCAGGGCCAACGCCAGGATCAGGGCGATGGGCACCATGGCGATAAACGCATAGGCCACGATGAGGCGGTTGCGCAGACGCCAGATCAGCTTCCTGACGCCGGTTCGGGCCAGCCGGATGGCCACCAGAAAGCCCACGATCCAGGCGGCGAAGGCGACCAGCAGTCCGATGAAGGAGGCTGGGAGCGCGTAGGCCAGCACCAGGGCCAGAAGCACCAGGATGAGGAACGTCTTTTCGATGCGCCCGAGCTTGCGGTAGAGAGATTTCAGGCGTGGGGGCATTCCAATTCATCTTAGCGCCTGGGCCGCGCTTGCGTGCGGCGGTGCTGGGTGTTGGGGGTTGGGTGCGGCGCTGTAAAAAGTCTTTGGCGGTAGCGTCGAAAGCCGGTTTGTGACGATCCAAAGATCCCATCGCGCAACTTGCCTGGGCCGAGGTGTTCGCGTATCTTGAAGGAATGGAAGTGTACTTCACCCCCGAGCAGCAAGCGCAGCTTGCGCAGATCGCAATTAAGGCTGGAACCGTCCCCGAGCGGTTGGTGACGAATGTTGTTACCCGCTACCTAGGCGAAGAGGCCCGTTTCCTTGCCGCGGTGGAAAGAGGGATCGCCGCGGCCGAGCGCGGCGAGTTTATCGAAGAAGAAGAAATGGACGCTCGCCTTGAAGCCATGTTCAGGCCCTGATGCGCATTCGTTGGACCGTTCCAGCCGCCGAGGATTTGGAGAGCATTAGGAACTATCTTCAACAGCACTCCCCGCATTTCGCGGAGCCGACCGTGCGGACCATCTACCAGCGCATCCGCTCCCTGAAAAACCTCACCGAACCGGGGCAGACCCGGCCATCGAAGCGGCACCAGGGAACTGGCGCTTACGCCGCTCCCGTATGTCGTGGTCTACGCGGTGAAAGCCGAAGCCGTTGAGGTCCTGCACATCCATCATGGCGCGCAGGATTGGCGGTAATCAGCCGAGAGTGTGCCCATTTGTTTCCAGAGCGCCAACGTTAGTCAAGCTAGGGCGGGGCCTCGTCGTTGAACGCTGCTGGGTGTTTGGCTGCGGGCCGGATGGGCTGAATTGCGGGCAGTTGGGCCGGTGCGATCGGTTTGTGTTGCGGTTAGATTGTCAAAGAGCAAGGGCGCTGAGCAACCTGGACCTTGTGGGCCGGGCGGTTTTGCCCGCAGCCGGCTTTCAACCGGCCCGAGCCGCCTAAAATGGCGGCTGCGGCCAAGATTGGCCGCCCCACATCAGCCCGATGCAGAGTTTTCAATTGAATAGCGGGGAGCCGCATTGAGTGACTGACGCGGTTCATTGGACGGTTTTCGCTGGGACGTTTAACTACGCATACTCGGAGGTGTTGACAGCCTACCGGTTGTCAGGTATAGTATATAGCTGTTGGCAGCCAACATGTCTGAATACAAAACGGACGTCCCGTACGGAACCCTGGATCTGCTGATCCTTAAGACACTGGACACCATGGGGCCGATGCACGGTTACCGCATCGCCAGGAGAATTGAGCAGGTCGCGGAGAACCTTTTACGATTGAACCAGGGGTCGATTTATCCAGCTCTCATACGCCTGGAAGAGCAAGGCTGGATTCGCACGCACTGGGGAATTTCCGAGACAAAACGCAAGGTTAAGTTCTATTCGCTGACCAGGGCTGGAGCAAAGCAACTCAGTGTCGCGGTTGCGAACTGGGAAAGGGCGACGGCCCTCGTGGCCCGGTTCCTGGAGGCGGAGTCATGAAGCTTCGATTCGCGGCGGGCCGTCTGCTGGCGCTGGTTCGCAGGCGGCGTCTCGATGGGGAACTGGAGGGTGAAATCCTCGCCCACCTGGAGATTGCCGAGTTCCATGCCATCGCCGCCGGGCTGTCGCCCGAAGAGGCTCGCCGCGAGGCCCGCCGTGGTTTTGGAGGAATGGAACAAATGAAGGAAGATCATCGCGATCAACGGAGCGTCCGGTGGGTGGCGAACCTGTTGAGAGACGTACGATACGGGATGGCTTCGCTGGCGCGGGATCCCGGGTTCGCCGCGGTTACCATCGGATTGCTGGCTCTCGGCATCGGCGCCAACACGGCAATGTTCAGTATCGTCGATGCGGTCCTGTTGAAACCGCTTCCGTTCCCTGAGCCGGAACGCATGGTAAGGCTGTGGGAAGCTCCGACCCCGACGCTGCACAACAACACCACCACACTGACCTTTCTGGACTGGAAGCGGCAGGGCGCCATCTTCGAAGCGTTGTCCGTGGAGGAGCCTGTCAGAGCCGCAGTGGCGACTGGCGCCGATGCGGCGCGCCTTTCGGGCAAACTGGTATCGGCCGATTACTTTAACGTATTCGGCGTGAAGGCTCGAATCGGGCGCACGTTCGCACTGGGGGAGGACCAGCCGGGAGCAACCCCGGTGGTGGTGCTGAGCTACTCGTTGTGGCAGACGCAATTCGGCGGCGATCCCGACATTCTGAAACGCGATTTGGCGCTCGACGGTGAATCGCACAGGATCATCGGGGTTTTACCCGCGGGCAGTTTCGACCGGGACGAGGCGCGGTTCTGGAAGCCATTGATCTTCGCGCCGGATGAACTGAATCGCGGTCAGCACTGGCTGCACGTCATCGGGCGCCTGCGCGCCGGTGTAAGCATCGAGCAGGCGCGGGCCAACATGAGCATGTTGAGAGCCGGTCTTGGCGGGGTGATTCCGCAAAAGGATTTGGGCTTCGCGGTGGATCCGTTCGCGCAATTCCTGGTTCACGATACCCTGCGCCGCTCGATCTACCTGGCGTTCGGAGCGGTTCTGCTGGTGTTGCTCATCGCCTGCGCAAATGTGGCGAACCTGGCGCTGGCTAAAGGAGCAACCCGGCGGAAGGAGATGGCCATCAGAGCCGCTTTGGGGGCCGGCCGCGCCCGTTTGATCGGGCAACTGCTCACGGAGAGCCTGGTCCTGTGTCTGCTGGGAGGCGTCGCGGGTGTCGCAGTGGCCTACCTGCTGCTGCATGCGGCGGCCCCGCTGGTGATGGTATTGTTGCCGTCTACGGCCGATCTCAGCCTGGATCTGCGCGTCCTTGCCTTTGCCGCGGCGGCCGTGATGGCGGTTTTGGTACTCACGGGTCTGCTTCCTTCTTTGCAGACTTCCTTCGGCAAGCTGTCAAGCTCATTGAATCAGGCGGCGCGTGGATCGTCGGGCTCGAGCGCAGCGGTGCGCCGCACAATCGTCATCGGGGAAGTTGCGGCTTCGGTTGTGCTGATCTGCGGCGCGGCACTCCTGTTCAAGAGCCTGGCGAAACTTCAGCAAGTGGATGCCGGGGTAAGAATCGACCACGTGATTACGATGTCGGCCGATCTTCCATCGGCTGCATACCCGACTCCGGAAAGCGCCGCGACATTCTATGAAGCCGTCGTCGAACGGCTCCGAGCCGTGCCCGGCGTCGAGCAGGCATCCCTCTCGCTCGACTTGCCGCTTCAAGGTGTGCGGTGGGGCGAGTGGATCAGCTTGGGGGGAGTGAAGGAGGCGCTCCTCGTTCGTGTAAAGATGGTCGATCCGTGGTATTTCGCTACGCTCGAAATCCCCGTAGAATCCGGGCGCGGAATTGAAGATCGCGATCGCGCGGGCGCCCCGCCAGTCATGGTGATTAATCAAAAGGCGGCCCGGTATTTGTCGAGCAGATTCGATATAGCGCATCCGGTTGGAAGAGCTGTAGGCATCGGCTTGCCCGGCTACGGCCCAATCCCAGAGTCCCTGGTGAGCGTGCAGATCGTGGGCGTGATTCGTAACGAGCGTACCGGCGGATTGCACGAGCCGGTAGAGCCGGTAGCCTATGTACCCTTGGCCCAAGTTCCGCGACAGGACATCAGCCTGGTGGTGCGCACACGGAACGAGCCGTTGGCCGCAATGTCCGGAATTCGGGAAGCAGTGCGGCAGGTCGATCCCCACTTACCCCTGGGGGAAGTAAGGACGATGGAACAGGTGAAGGAGCAGAGCATGCTCTGGGCGAAGCAGCCCACGTGGGTGGTGGGAGCCTTCGCCGGCGTGGCCGCACTGATGGCCGCACTGGGACTTTACGGCGTTCTGGCGCTTGCGGTAACCGAGCAGCGCCGCGAGATTGGCATCCGCATGGCTCTGGGCGCGCGACCAGGCGACGTCGTGTCGCACATTTTGCGCAGCGCCCTCGCGATGCTCATCGTAGGGCTTGCCGGCGGTTTGGCTGGCGCCTTTGCGCTGACGCGGGCACTGAAGAGTCTCCTGTTCGAGGTGTCCGCGCTCGACCCGGTCGCGATCGCCGTTGCCTGCGTCCTGATGACCGTCGTTGGCATGCTGGCGGCCTGGATCCCGGCGAGTCGCGCGGCGGGAGTGGATCCGATGACGGTGCTTCGCGACGACGGCTGATTGGGGCCTGCCCAGGACGGCCGCGACCAAAAGGGGCGGCCTGAGAGGCCGCCGCAGGCCGGGGGCCTGCCCCGCATAGCGGCAAGCCGCAAACGGAGTATCGGCTGAAGACCGCGGAGGCCACCTAAAAGGTGGCCTGCGGCCAGGATTGGCCGCCCCACAAGAATCGTCGCGGCGCGCGAAGGAACTGATGGATAGTAGTACAACTAGTTCAGCTTTCCGGCCGCGAACCGGACCGACTTTTCGAGCGCGTCCAACGCGGAGTCGAACAGGGCTTCGCCTTGCGGCAGGTCGGGACGCTTCTGTCCCTGGGGGCCGAGGCAGAAGTCGTGATAGCCGCCTTCGTAGATGTCCAGCCGCACGGACTTGCCGGCGGCCTCTAGCGAATCGTGCAGCATGATCGCAACCGGCATCAGGCGGTCGGCGGTGCCCACCAGAATCAGGACCGGCGTGCGGATTGGCTCGATGTTTTTACGGGAGATCTCGGGGTCGGGCTTCAGGTTCTTGAAGGCATCCGGATTCGGAGGCGAGCCGGGCGGCGGCATGCGGATGCCGAGAAACCACATCACCGCGGGCGCGCCCACGATGGCGGCGTGCACGGGAACCCTGGAGACCAGGTTCATGACCAGGTTGCCTCCGAGCGAGACGCCGTAGAGATTGATGCGGTCGGGATCGACGTAGGGCAGCGCCTTGATGTAATCGATCACCGCCAGGCCGTCGTCGATGGACGTGATCATGCCGTCGGCGGAAGGGGCGGACGTCAGGTTCATGTTTCCGCCGCGATAGTCGGCCACGGCGACGACGTAACCTTCCTGCAGGAAGCGCTCCCAAACGGGACCGCCCCAGTCGCCGCGCGACCAGCCGACGAGTTGCTCCATGCCGCGGCCGCCGGGCGCGCCGTGGAAAATGATGATGGCGGGATTGCGCCCGCTTCTCTTGGGCTTGCGAATGGCCGCCGCGATGTACAGGCCGTCTTTGGATTTGATGTAGGTCTGCTGGACGGGCGAGTCGGCCTCGCTCACTACGTGGATGTATTTCTCGGGCGGCAGCGGAACTGTGCTGCCGGGGTTGTGATGGATCTCCGCCGTGGCGAGGGCGGCAGAGACCAGACAGACGAATGCTATGCGCATGGTTTTACTATAAACGGGTTTTGGAAAAGCAGACAGGCCAGGAGGCCTGTCCTACTGAATGAAGCTGGCAAGCCTTTGGCGCAAGGACTCGGGGATCTCCACTTCCATCTCGCAGGAGTCTCCCACGTAGCTGGTTTCCAGCACGCGCCCGAGATCGTGCACCATCGAGATGCGGGCGCCATCGCCCAGCGGCAGGCGCAGGCGGGCGCGCACGATGGGATCGAAGGGCAACACGTCGTCGATGGCGGCAAGCAGGCCATCGATCCCCTGCCCTGTGAGCGCGGAAACCGCCACGGCGCGCGATTCGGCCGCCGCGCCCACGCCGCCCAGCAGACGGTGGCGGTACGCTTCCACGTCGGTGCCGGCTTCGGGGAGGCGGTCCACCTTGTTCAACACCAACAGTTGCGGAATGGCCGCGGCATCGATTTCCGCCAGGACTTTGAGCACGTGGCCGGTCTGCGCGGCGGCGTGCGGCGCGGAGACATCCACCACGTGCAGGATCAGGGTGGCGTCGGTGACCTCTTCGAGCGTAGCGCGGAAGGCTCGCACCAGCGTGGTGGGCAGGTTCCCGATAAATCCCACGGTGTCGCTGACCAGCACCCGGCGGCGGGAAGGCAGCGTCACCGGCCGCACCGTGGGATCGAGCGTGGCGAACATGCGCGCATCGGTCAGTACGGTGGCTTGAGCCAGGCGGTTGAAGAGCGTGGACTTTCCGGCGTTGGTGTAGCCTACCAGCGCGATGGTCGGCAAAGGCACCGCGTGGCGCTTGCGGCGATGCAGCGCGCGTCCGGCCCGCACGCTATCGAGATCCTCCTCGATTTTCTTGATGCGGCGGTGGATGCGGCGGCGGTCGGTTTCCAGTTGCGTCTCACCGGGGCCGCGCGTGCCGATGCCGCCGCCCAGCCGGGACATCTCGATCCCGCGGCCGGTCAGGCGCGGCAACAGATAATTCAACTGCGCCAGTTCCACCTGGAGGCGGCCCTCACGCGTGCGCGCGCGGCGGGCGAAAATGTCCAGGATGAGCTGCGTGCGATCGATCACCCGGCACGCCAGCTCCTTCTCCAGGTTGCGCTGCTGCGTGGGTGTCAGGTCGTGGTCGAAGATCACCAGGCCAGCATCCAGGGACTGGCCCAGTTGCGACAACTCCTGCACTTTGCCTTGCCCGATGAGGGTGGCGGCTTCGGGCGCGGCGCGCGATTGGATGAGGCGGCCGGCGACGACTGCGCCCGCGCCGGCGGCCAGTTCGGCCAGTTCTTCCAGGGACTCCGCGGCGTCATCGGGCCCCAAGTGTGTCCCGGCGCGGCGGCTCTTCCAATCCACCCCGACCAGGATCGCGCGTTCCGGCGGCGTTTGTGCGGCGGTGGAGATTTAGGCCTCCGTGGTTGCCGCCTGCGCCACCGGTTCGGGCGCCGGCGCGGCGGCCTGCGGGCTGCCGGCGTAGGCGTGGACTGTTTTCAACGTTACCACCGTGGAGATGGCGTGCTTGAAGATCAGTTGCTCCTGATTGTTGGTTTCCAGAACCAGGGAATACTTGTCGAAACTCTTGATACGGCCGGAAAGTTTCACCCCACTCATTAAATAGATGGTGAGGACAATTTTGTCTTTGCGCGCGTTGTTTAAAAAGCTGTCTTGAATGTTCTGCGCTGGTTTATCCATGGGTCCCCCAGAACTGTTCGGGGCCAAGCGGCCCACTTCGAATTGGCTTTCATATTGTACAACGAAGCGGGGGGCGGGCGGTGTCGCGTGGCCAAGGGCCCCTTCCTGCTTCACATCGCCGGAAGCCTGCACGCGGCGCCGGATCGCGGGCTTGCCGGGTGGCCCGCATTTCCGAGAGGCCGCCAGCTTGCTTGGCGGCCGCGTGACCGTTACTACTCGATCGTATAGAGCGGGTCGAAGTTGGGCACTCCAGCATGCCGGCCCGCAATCCAACGCAACACGTACACCACTCGCGGGCTGCTTACATTTCCGGTGAGCGCATTGGGAAGCGCCTCCAGGAGAAGATGCGCGCCGTCATCCTTGTAGTAGTCGATATCCGGCTCCACGTAAACGCAATCGACCCCCTCGATCGTTTTCCGGTTCTTCTCGTGAAACGTGAGCTGCACATTAGCTTCGCCAAATTGGATCTGTTTGAAGCTACTGGTGGCGTCGCCGTGCAAGGTTAGATCGATCGCCGGCTCGGTAGCGAATTCTCCCTGCTGCGCGGCGCTCCGCACTTGATCCACCAGCTTCGCGTCCGCGTAGCCAAAGATGCGATCCGGCGCCAAGGCCGGCAAATCGAACTGTTTGAAGTAGTCGAGCGGCGTGCCTTGCGCCAGGAATATCTGCTCCATGGCCGTGGTGATGTTCAACAAACACGCAAGAATGTCGGAATGCGCTTCCATCAGCGTTCCATAAGCCGCGCTGGCGTCACCCGTGCTCGCCTCGAATATCCGCGTCAGCGACGGTTTCTTTGCCACCACGTCAGCCCATTGCGCCTGCGCAAAGTGAAACGTGCTTTGCTTCGGCAGCAGCATCAGGTCGAGTGTGACTGGCGCGTTGGGAGAGATCTTCACCGGCTGAAAACCGGCCTGTTCGTACTCCTTGGCCCAAACGACGATCGAGTAGTTATCCGCAAAATTGTTGTGGAAGGGCAGCTTGAGCGTGACGCTTGGGCCGCCCACATAGTCTCTGTACAACTGGTTTTGAGCCCCGTCGGTGACCGTCAGAAGCATCTGCGTCCCCTGCTTGATGGGTTGGCGAGTGCCGTCGTACGCGTTGACTGTCACTAGACCCGTCCCGGGATCCACGGCAGGCGAGATGGAAATAGCGTCTTTTGGCTGGCTAACGCTGTCCTTTGCCAGTGCGCGCTTCGTTGCAGGCATTCAGCGACCTCCTTGATCGGTGAAATTGTACTCCACCAGTCTACACCCCCTTCCCGTCTGCCGCAGCCGCGGTCCCCCGTGTTTTGTGGGGTCGTATTTGAGCGCCACGGCCAGTTGAATACGGTGGTGGGGCGCAGGTGATTCAGTAGGGGCCAGGAGTCAGGAGTCTTAGTTGGATTTCTCCACCAGCGCCCGCACGGGAATGCGATTTTCGAGGATCAGCCGGCGGATTTGCACGGGTGTCAGTTTGGCGATGCGCCGCACTTCGCGGCGTTTGCGGAGCATGCGCGGCAGCAGTCGCACCGCCGCCAGATCCGCGCGCAGGATGGTCCATGCCAGCCGCAGCTTGTTGGCCAGTCCCGGGAAGCGCGCCATCTCGCCTTTCCCGCCGGCCGCCGCCACCAGGCCGCTTGAGAGGCGCAGCGCGAAGTAATACGGGTTCAACACCAGCAAACTCCAGGGGAACAGCTTGGCAGCCAGCAGGACGCGGTTGCGCTCGATCAGGAAGATGCGTTTGGCGGAACCGGCATCGATGCTGGCGCCGCGACGATGCCGCACCACCGCGCCCGGCATGTACAGGCAGCGCCAGCCGGCGATGCGGCCGCGCAGGCCGAGTTCCGCGTCGTCGGCAAACATGAAGAAGTCTTCGTCGAATCCGCCGACCGCATCCAGCATGGTTTTGCGGTACATGCCGGCGCAGCCATCCGGCCACAGGCAGTCTTCGACGCGGTCGTATTGGCCCGCGTCGATCTCGCCGGTGCCGCGGCCGCGATTCTGGCCATCGGGATAGATGAGGTGCCCGGCTTTATCGATATGGTCAAGGCGGTCGATGCGGCGGGGATCTTCCCAGACCAGCACTTTCGCGGCCGCCATGCCGATGTCGGGCGCTCGGTCGAAGGCGCGCCGCAGGTTGGCGAGAAAGTCCGGCGCGGCCTCCGCATCGTTGTTCAGCAGGGCGATGAACTGGCCGCGCGCCGCGGCGAAGGCCTGGTTATTCGCCGCGCAGAAGCCCTCATTGGCGGCGTTGGCTATGACACGCACGCCGAATTCCGAGCGCGCCATTTCGGCTGAGCCATCGCTCGATCCGTTGTCCACCGCGATGACTTCGAAGTTGGCGCCGCGCTGTGCGGCAAGCGACGTGAGGCAGGCGCGCAGATACTCGCGCCGGTTCCAATTGACCACGACGACGGAGATATCGGGCGGATCGGCACACACTGCCATGGTAGCCTCGAAAACTTGAAGGGGCGGCCTGGGGGCACCCCCACGGGCCTGCCCCACAGAGCAGCATAGCCGCAACCAAAGAAGCGGCCTGAGAGGCCGCCGCAGGCCGAGGGCCTGCCCCACGAAAAATCGGCGCCAGACTGCGAAGATTCCGACCAGTTGTAATACAACTCTAGCGGCCTAAGCGCGCCTGCGAGCTGGTCACGGCCAGCGGATTCGGCAGGTGATGCTGCGCGTAATACCCCGGCCGCACGCGCTCCACGATCTGCGCCACCGGCCGCTCCAGCACGCGGAAGTAAGGCTGCGGATTCAGTCCGATCCAGAAGGCCCAGATCAGCAGTGGCGCGAAGACGGCGATCTCGCGCCACGACAGGTCGCGCAGCTTCAGGTTCTTCTCCGAGATCTCGCCCAGCATGGTGCGCTGGAACAGCCAGATGAGGTAAGCGGCGCCCAGCGCGATTCCCACCACGCCCCAGAAGGCCCAATTGAGGGACATCTGGTAAGCGCCTTGCAGGATGGCGATCTCGCCCACAAAGCCGTTGAGCGCCGGCATGCCCAGCGAGCTGAGCGACGCAATCAGGAAGACGATGGTGAACACCGGCATCACCTTCATCAGTCCGCCGTATTCGGAGATCGCGCGCGTGTGCCGCCGCTCGTAGACCACGCCGACAATCAGGAAGAGCATGCCGGTGGAGATGCCGTGGTTGATCTGCTGGATGATGGAGCCGGAGATGCCCGCGGGGTTCAGCGCGAAGATTCCCAGCGTGCAGAACCCCAGGTGGCTGACGGAAGAGTAGGCAATCAGCTTCTTCCAATCCGTCTGCATCAGACAGACTGCCGCGCCATAGACGATCGCGATGATGGAGAGCACCGCCATAATGTTCACGATGGTGGGATTCTTGGCCGACTCCGGCAGCAGCGGAAGCGAGAAGCGCACGAACCCGTAGGTCCCCATCTTCAGCAGGATGCTGGCCAGGATCACCGAGCCGGCGGTGGGGGCCTCGGTATGCGCGTCAGGCAGCCAGGTATGGAACGGGAACATGGGAACTTTCACGGCGAAGCCCGCGAAGAACGCCCAGAAGACCCACCATTGGAGGGTTGGCGAGAGGCTGGTGCGCATCAGGTCGGCCAGGTCGAAAGAATAGGTTTGGAACTGCGCGTAGTGCTGGATGTAGAGCGTCAAGATGCCCAGGAACATCAGCACCGAGCCGATCAATGTATAAATGATGAACTTGATGGCCGCATAGGCGCGCCGCTGGCCGCCCCAAATGGCGATGATGAAGTACATGGGCACCAGCGTGGTTTCCCAGAAAACGAAGAACAGCAGCAGGTCGAGCGACATGAAGACGCCCAGCATGGCGGTCTGCAGCAGCAGGAACCACGCGTAGTATTCCTTGAGGCGGGTCTCTATGGCGTTCCAACTCGACAGAACGGCGAGGAAGCCCACGACGGTGGTGAGCATGACGAGCAGGAGGCCGAGCCCGTCGATGCCGATGTGGTAGGAAGCTCCGATCGAGGGAATCCAGGAGCACTGCTCCTCGAACGCCCAGGTCCGGGTGCGATCGAACTGGAAGACCAGCGGCAGGGACACCAGGAATCCAATAAAGGACGCGATATTGGCCCAGAGCTTGATCAGGCGCGGGTTCGACGAAGGCAGGAACAGCAGCACCAGGAGGCCGGCCAATGGCGTGAAGAGGACGATCGAGAGAATGTGGTCCATAGGGCGGATTGGAGAGATTATAATAGCACCAAGCTTTCAGCGGTCGGCTTTCAGCAATCAGCTTTCAGCTTTCAGCAATCAGCTTTCAGCTCAGCCCGGCACCGCCTGCGGCGCGCCGCGCGGAGAGGCTAAAGCTTCGCCCCATGCAGGTCAGACGTTGGTGGGTCCTAACCCCGATGCTTCGTCAAAAGAGCGGCAATAAGTTCCGGCCGGTAACGGAAATTCGTCCTTGTCAGCCGGTCCAACGCGTCCCGCAAATTCACCAAACCTCGGGTTGCCGCAAGATCAAGGACACCGAGCGTTCCGGTAACCTCGAAGCCTTTCGTCAGCGCCGCCGCCGTGCCCTTACGCTCGTCGATGAGAGTCAAATCGGCTTTGAGGGACAGGCCAAGCGCTATCGCCGCTCTCTCGCCGGGGTCCAGTTTCCCGAGTATGGGGTCGTCACTTTCCGGCGCCGTCAGGACTTTGACCCATTCGGGCAGGTCTTCGATCCAAGCCCGCACCGCGGCCTGCGCCGACGGATGGCGCAACTCCTCAGCGACAATCGAAGGAAGTTTGATTTCTTCGAACAACCGCGCCAGCAGCTCTATCAGGCCAATCTGCACCAGGTAGCGAACCGGACTGGTGTCCGCGACGACCAGCAGCATCAGAGCCCGAGGCGCCGCAGGCCGGCGCGTTCACGTTCCAAGTCCTCCAGCGTGTAATCGATCCATACCTCATGCGCGCGGAGGAAGCTGTCGATCTGATCGCTGGTTTCAAAACCCAGCACCCGCCTGAGGTCGGGCTTCGTGAGATGGCCCTGCCGGTATTCCTCGGCCACCAGCGCTTCCAGGGCGCGGCGCGGCAGATCCCCGCCCGCCTCGTGCAGGCGTTGGGCTACGTCGTCGGGAATTTCCATCGTCAGATTCATGGCTCTCCCACTATGGTAGCAGTTGCCGCCCCGGTGACAAGACTTGCGGGCTTGTCGCATTGCATGTCCGGCGTCGCGCAGATGATAACGTATATGTTATTATCGTGATGCTCGACGTTCGGGAATACGCAGATGCCGACGGACGAAGCCCGTTTACGAAGTGGCTGCGCGCGCTCAACGCGCAGGCCGCCGCAAAAGTGGCGACGGCGCTGGAGCGAATTTCGGACGGCAACCTGTCCAACGTCAAAGGGGCGGGGGCGTTCTCGAATACAGGGTTGATTTTGGCCCCGGCTACCGCATCTATTTCGGTCGGGACGGCGGGCAGTTCGTCATCCTGCCTGCCGGTGGCACGAAGAAGCGCCAGCAACTGGACGTCCGGCAGGCGCAAGTGAACTGGGAAGACTACCGGAAAAGGAAGACACAGGAAAAAAGATGGCGCTGACCAAAGACTTTCGTGAAACGATCCGCGAACGCGCCCAGCGGGAGCCGCGGTTCCGAAAGGCGCTGCTTCGCGAAGCGATCGAGCTGATGCTCTCCGGCGACGAGAAGGCGGGCCGCGCGATCCTGCGCAACTATATCAACGCCACGGTTGGCTTTCGGCGACTCGAAGAGGCGACATCCATCCCGGCCAACAGCCTGATGCGAATGTTCGGCCCAAATGGCAACCCTTCGGCAAGAAACCTGTTTGGCATCCTCGCTCATCTTCAGGCACAGGAGGGCGTGAACTTTGAGATCCGTCCACGCCGAGGCTAATACTCCAGGGGCTCGTCTCCCTCAGGGCAACGGGTGCGATCCGATGGCTGCGGCGAAGAATCTGATAACTGACCCCGGGGGATTGGGTTGAAAACATCGTTGGCCGCGCGGCGCGCCGTTCCATAGCTGGTAAGTTTTGAACGCAGCGCTTCCGTGTTGACAAACGTCAATTGACGTTTTACAGTCGGACGATGATCGAGAGCTTTAGACATAAGGGCCTGCGGAGCTTGTTCGAACAGGACGACGTCCGCAAGGTTAAAGCCGATCAAGTTGACCGTTTGCGGTTAATTCTTTCGGCGCTGGACCAGGCCAGCGACGTGCAGGATATGAGCCAGCCCACGTTTCGGTTGCATCCGCTCAAGGGCAATCGCAAAGGCTTCTGGGAGGGACGATGCTATGCCGATGAAGAATCCCGTTCACTCCGGCGCGCTCGCCAAGGCGAACCTTGACGAACTTAACTTAAGTGTGGCCGAGGCGGCGAAAACGATGAAGATCACGCGCCAGCAGCTTCACAACGTGATGCAAGGCAGAAGCGCCGTCACGCCTGAGATGGCGCTGCGCTTTGAAAAGGCTTTTGGCGGCAGCGCCGAGATGTGGTTGCGGATGCAGGCCGCGTATGATCTTGCCCAGGCACGAAGGAACCAACGCAAAATGAATATCCCGCGCCTTGTCGAGCATCCGTCGCTTTAAGCGCCGCGACGTTTCACAAAGGGTCCTTCGCGCAACGACCGGCAGGCCAAGACGGATGGCGAGCCGGTGTGCTGCGAGTCAGGCTTCGGCAAGTTAGGCGTTTCTTCAAGCTACTGCAGATCGAGAAGTGTGCTTGTTCCGAAGTCCGACAGTGGAGTCAACGATTCCAATGAGGCAGTATAGGGCTGCAATCAGCACGCCGCCCGGATATCCCGCATTTGCGACGACGTGAATCCACGCAGGCAGCAGAATGGACCTGGACTTATAGTAAATGAACCCAAAAAACAGGCCACCAAAGAATATGCCTCCAACAAGTTGGGAGGGGGGCGTGGACACTACATGAGGAACACACCAGAGAACGGCACTCGCCAGTATTGCCCAGAACGCCTTGGCGTTTATCCCGTCCATTAGCAGGATTAGCTTGTCAATCGCGATCACTCGGAAGGCGAGTTCTTCCATGAAAGAGCCAAAGACGGCCAAGAGAAAGAAGCTTCCGGTGGCGGATAGGACGAATTTGCCGCTGATCACGAGATAAACGTGAATGACCGCGAGTATGGCCAGCGACGCAACGCCTCCGCGATTAAATGAAAAACCGTAGTCTGCCGGCCTGCGCTGCTGCCGGATCACGGAATACGCAATCACCCCAACGATGGCCGCCAGCAGGACCATCCACAGGATCTGGATCAGCAACGGCAGGGTCCGGAATTGCCTAGCTCCGTCCAGAGGGCCGTGCACACGAAAATAGTTGCCTGGTATGCCAAGGAAGGTCCAGCCGACTGTGAGGAGAAGTAGCAGCCTGTCACAAGATCCCAGTTTTCGAATGCGATTACGGATGCGTGGCAGGACGTCATTTGCAGACTTCATGACCGTATTATCTTCTATTTCAGTGCATTTGCATTTCTCCTTATCCTACTTGGATAAAAAGTGGGTTTCCAATTCCCTGCCCCGCCGATGTCTCACGAAGTTTTGCATCATCTCTGGAGCGCGCGTAAAACCGGGGCCTCAAACGTTACAAATATCCGCTGAAGAAAATAGAGGCATGAAATCCCGAGATCCGGCGCTGCCACAGCGGCGCCCATGACGGACCCAGAAGATCTGGCGTGCGCCGCGGAATGCGGTGTACGCGGGCCACGCATTCGGCAAAACGGAACCGCCGCGAAAAGGAAGGGACAGACAAGCCCGGAGGCCTGTCCTACAAATTCCCGCGCCGCGCCTGCTCCCGCTCCAACGCCTCGAACAGCGCCTTGAAGTTCCCCTTGCCGAAGCTGCGGCTGCCCTTGCGCTGGATCACTTCATAAAACAATGTCGGCCGGTCTTCCACGGGCTTGGTGAAGATCTGTAGCATATAACCCTCATCGTCGCGATCCACCAGAATGCCCAACTCCGCCAGGCTATCGATGGGCTCGTCGATCGGCCCCGTGCGCGCGGTCAGATCCTCGTAATAAGCCGCGGGCACCCGCAGAAACTCGATGCCCTGGTCGCGCAGCCTGGTGACCGTTTCGATGATGTTATCCGTGGCCATGGCGATGTGCTGCACGCCCGGCCCGCGGTAGAAATCCAGATACTCCTCGATCTGCGACTTTCGCTTGCCTTCCGCCGGCTCGTTAATCGGAAACTTCACCCGGTCGTTGCCGTTGGCCATCACCTTGGACATCAGCGCCGAATATTCCGTGCCGATATCTTTGTCGTCGAAGTGCTGATACAGGCGGAAGCCCATTACGTCGCGATAGAAATCCACCCAGGTGTTCATCTCGCCCCAGCCGACGTTGCCGACCATATGGTCGATGTACTTCAGCCCCACCGGCCGCGCCACGGAATCGTCGCCCTCCACCGGCGCGAAGCCAGGCAGGAAAATGCCGCGATAGTTGCGCCGCTCCACGAAAGAGTGAATGGTGTCGCCGTAGGTGGCGATGGCCGAGATGCGCACTTCGCCATGCTCGTCGCGCAGAGTCTCCGGCTCTCGCACCTCGCCTGCGCCGCGCCCCGTGGTCTCACGGAAAGCCGCATCCGCGTCGTCCACCCACAGTGCGATATCCCTCACGCCATCGCCGTGCAACCGCACATGCTTGGCAGCGGGATGATCGGGCTCGAGCGCGGTGGTGAACACGAACCGGATCTTGCCCTGCTGCACCAGCCACGATGCGCGGTCGCGCGTGCCCGTCTCCGGGCCGCGATAAGCCGTCAGCCGCATCCCGAACGCCGACCGGTAGAAATAGGCCGCCTGCCTGGCGTTGCCCACGTAGAACTCCACATAGTCGGTGCCGTTCAGCGGAAGAAAATCCTTCTCGCCGGTTTGCGTTTCCGTTAACGTTTGCATAATCGCTCCCCCACCGCCTCCACGCAGCGCGCATTTTCCTCGTCGGTGCCCGTCGATATCCGAATGCATTGCGGCAACCCAAAGGCCCCCAGCGGCCGCACGATCACACCCTCGCGCAGCAGCGCTTCCGTCAAGCCGCGCGCTTCCTCCGTGCTGGCGAACGGCAGCATGACGAAGTTGGCGTCCGAAGGAACCACCGCGATCCCCATGCCGCGGAACGAATCCGTCAGCAGCCGCAGCCCGCGCGCGTTCAGCTCCAGCGAGCGATGCAGGAATTCCTTGTCCATCAGCGCGCCGATGCCCGCGGCCTGCGCCAGCGTGCTGGGCTCGAACGGCAGCTTCACCTTCAGCAGATTGGCGATCAGATCCTCGTGCGCGAATCCATACCCGATGCGCACGCCCGCCAGTCCGTAGATCTTCGAGAAAGTTCGCAGCGTGATCACGTTGTCGTAGCGGTAGTGCATCGAGTCCGGATAGCGCGGGTTGTCCTGCGCGTATTCGAAATAGGCTTCGTCCAGAATGATCAGCACGCGCTCCGGGACATGCCGGTAGAAGCTGTCGAATTCGTGCCTGGTAAAAATGGTTCCGGTCGGATTATTGGGATTCGCCAGGTAGACGATCTTGGTGTTTTCGGTGATCTGCGCGGCCAGCGCGGGCAGATCGTAGTGCCAGTCGCGGTAGGGCACGGTGCGGTACTTCACGCCGCGGGAACGCGCCAACACCTGGAAGCCGATGAAAGCCGCATCCGTGGTCAGCACCTCGTCATCGTCGCAAAGGAAGGTCCGGATGATGCCGGACATGATTCCTTCCGAGCCGCTGCCGGCAATCACGTTCTCCGGTTTCAGGTCGAAGTTTTCAGCCAGCGTGCGGCGCAGGTCCAGGCCGCCGTTGGGATAAAGATTCAGTCCGCTCAATTCCCGCCGGATGGCTTCCAATGCCAGCGGCGAAGGGCCCAGGGGGTTTTCGTTGGATGCCAGCTTCGAGACATTGGTCAACCCGTATGTGCGGCGCACTTCGTCGATGGAGCGGCCGGCCTCGTACGGGCGCAGCGATTCGATATATGGCGGAACCAAAGGCATCGGGCTGTCATTTACCATGGTAATTCGGATGACAAGCAAAGGGGCTGCCGCCAATTGACGCTTCCCGCCACGCTGCGCGCGCTCGGTTATCGCAATTTCCAACTGTTCTTCGGCGGCCAGTTGATCTCGCTCACCGGCACGTGGATGCAGAACGTCGCCCAGGCCTGGCTGGTCTACCGGCTCACCGGGTCGTCGGTGCTGCTGGGCCTGGTAAGCTTCTGCGGGCAGATCCCCGTGTTCCTGATCGCTCCGCTGGGCGGTATCGTGGCGGATCGCTTCCGCCGCCAGCGGGTGGTAATCGGCACGCAGACCGCCGCCATGCTGCTGGCGCTCATTCTGGCGGCCCTCACCATCACCGGCGCCGTGCGGATCTGGCACGTCTTCGTTCTGGCGGCGTTGCTGGGGGTGGTAAACGCTTTCGATATCCCCGCGCGGCAGGCATTTTTTGTGGAGATGGTGGGGCGCGAAGACCTGATCAACGCCATCGCCTTGAACTCCTCGATGTTCAACGCCTCGCGCATCATCGGCCCGGCCGTGGCCGGCATCCTGGTGTCCGTCATCGGCGAAGGCTGGTGTTTTTTCGTGAACGGCGTGAGCTACATCGCGGTGATCGCCGGGCTGCTTCTGATGAGGTTGGAACCTCGCAAACCGGTGCAGCAGACCGCATCGCCCCTGGCGGACGTGATCGAAGGATTCCGATTCGTCATAGCCAGCCCGCCCATTCACTACTTGTTGATCATGCTGGGAATCCTGAGCGTGACCGGTATGCCCTACGCGGTGCTGATGCCGATCTTCGCCGACCAGATCCTGCACGGCGGCGCCAAGGGGATGGGCATCCTGATGGGCGCTACCGGAGTGGGCGCGCTGGCGGGCGCTTTGCTGCTGGCCTCGCGCGAAGCGGTTAAGGGGCTGGGGCGCTGGGTGGCGATTTCGGCGGGCGCGTTCGGCGCAGCTCTCATTGCGTTTTCGGTTTCGCGTTCGTTCTGGGTCTCGTGCGCGCTGCTGCTGCCGGTGGGCTTCGCCATGATGGTGGAGATGGCGTCCTCCAACACGCTGATCCAAACCATGTCGCCGGATCGCCTGCGCGGGCGCGTGATGTCGGTCTATTCGATGATGTTCATGGGCATGGCGCCGCTCGGCGCGGTGGTCAGCGGCGTGACGGCCGCGCGCTGGGGCGCGCCCGCGACCGTGGCCGGCGGCGGCGTGATCTGCATGGCGGCGGCCGCGGTCTTCGGCTGGCGATGGCCGGGCTTGCGGTCCGAAGCGCGCCGGCTCATCGCCGCCGCCCAGATGGCCGGAGGCGTGCCGCCTCAGAGTGCTACCGGCGGTAGCGTGGCTATAAAGACGGGTGGTGAAGCAGCGTGATCCTCCGCCGCGGCTTTTACGCGCGTCCCACCGTCGAAGTTGCGCGCGGCCTGCTGGGCAAGATCCTGGTGCACGGCGAAACCTCCGGCAAGATCGTGGAGACCGAAGCCTACCTGGGCGGCGACGATCTGGCCGCACACTCCGCGCGTGGGGTCACCGCTCGGACGCGCGTCATCTTCGGACCGCCGGGCCACGCTTACGTGTACTTCATCTATGGCATGTACGAGTGCCTGAACCTGGTCGCGGAGCCGGATGGCCAGCCCGGATGCGTGCTCATTCGCGCGCTGGAGCCCGTGGCGGGCATTGAGACCATGCAGCGCCGCCGTCCGGCCGCTCACACGATTCGCGATCTGGCGTCCGGACCGGGACGTCTGACGCTGGCGCTGGGCATCAGCCGAGCGCAGAACGGCGTGGATGTGACGCGCGGCTCGCTCACCGTGCGCACGCCGGACGGCGAGGAACCGGTCGAGATCGAGGTCACGCCGCGTATCGGCATCCGTCAGTGCGCCGACTGGCCGCTGCGGTTTACAATCCGGGGAAATCCGTTCGTCAGCCGGTAGTGTAGTGTCCGAACACGGCAGGCCACGAAAAACGATGGCCTGCCCCACAGCTAAGTAGCTACTGGCGTTCCACAACCAACACGGTGAACGACCCCGGTTTCGGTCTCATCCTGGAACCTTGTGCGCCGGCCGGCGGCGCTACCATCTCGGCCGCGGACAGGAACAAGCGCTTAGTCTTTGGATCGATGGTCATCGTCTTGGCGCTTTTCTGCGTCTGAATATCGCCAACGGATTCATATTCGTTGGCGCTCTTCTGCCGGACCACCGACACGGTGCCATCCCAATTCGAAGCGAAGATAAGTTTGTTGTCCGCGTCGAAGGCCACCGCGTCCACCCGTTCGCCGATCGGCAGCGTGGCGATCACCTTGCCGCTGCTTGCGTCCATCACAGCCAGGACCCTGCTGCGGCAGCCGATGAACAGGCGGTCGTTAGCCGTGTCCATGGCGAGGCCGGTAGGAGTCTTGCACCCCGTGATCGGCCATTTGTGGATCACGCTTAAAGCCTGCGGATCGAAGCTGACCACCATGGCGGATTCCTCCAGGTTCACGAATCCCTGGCCGCGCCCGTTCACCACCGCCGCTTCCGCGCCTCCGCCCAGGTCGATCTTGCCGGCCACCGCCTGCTTCTCGGGATCGATCGCGGTGATTTGGGCGGCGTCTCCGTGGCACACCAGCACGCGCTTGGATCGCGCATCGTACAGCACGAAGTCCGGATCCTTGGCAACCGCAATCTTGGCGACAGTCTTAAAGGTATCGGTGTCGAAGACCGATACCGTGGCGTTTCCGCCGTTGGTGACGAATCCGCGATGCAGGTTCGGCACAACAGCGATGCCATGCACGCCGGGCGTGTCTTCGACTTTGCCCAGCAGCTTCCCGGAATCGGCGTCCAGGACGTTTACCTCCGTGCCATGGGAAACATAGAGACGGTTGGCGGAGCCGTCGAAGACGATGTAGTCGAAACCGCCATCGCCAGGCACGGCGTACTTCTTCGTCACTTTCAATCCCGGCGCCTCCGCGGCTGTTGCCAAGGCGGCCGCCGCGGCCAATATCCAGAATCCGACGGATAGTTTCAAGAAAATCCTCCTCTTGCTATGACGGGTCTCGGTCTTACTTATTAACGCTGCCACCGGCATTAACGGCGACTTCCGACCTTTTGCCGTTTTTCTCGATGACGGCTTCGTAGCTTACTGTCGAACCTTTGGTAACCGATTCAACGCGCAAGATCTTGCCGGAGCCCGCCTTGGTCCGAAGGGCCTTTTGCGCGGCTTCCGGGATGCTCTCGAAGGCGGTCGCCTCTTCCACTTCCACGATCGCGCCCGAAGCATCCATCAGGATGTCGCGCGACTTTCCGTTGACCGTGGTCTCGGCTTCGTAATACGTCTTACCGCGCTCCACTTCTCTCGAAAGCCCGCGCAACTTCGCCGTCTTGATCTGTTCCTGGACGGTCTTTTGAACGGGCGGCGGCAGATCCTTCATTTGGACGCGCGTTTCCGCCGCAAACACCGTCAGGGCCGCAAACGCCACCCATACAGAGCGGTCGCGGGCTGCGGTACGGGAGGCTATGCGTTTTCCCACGGATTGAGCAGCGGCACGCCCGTAGACTCGAAATCCGCGGTGTTCCGGGTCATGATGTACAGGCCGTGGCGGCGGGCGGTAGCCGCGATCAGTCCGTCGCTGGCCGGTATTGTGCGGCCGGCTTTCTGCGCCGCTGCTGTGAGTTCGCCCCACATGCGGCAGGTTTCCAGATCGATAGGAAGAAGCCGGTCGCCATAATGACGTTCCAATGTCTGTAGCCAGGATTGGAGTTGGCGCTTCTTTTGGCCGTCCTGCAGAAGCGCCACTCCTTTCACAATCTCGCCAATCGTGATCGCGCTGACGAACAAATCGTCGCTGTCGAGGTCCCGGATGGCGCTCGCGACACCCGCGTCCGGCTTCGGGAGACGCAGTTCGGACAACGTGCAGGTGTCCAGCAACACTTTCACAGTTTCACGTCCCGCACCGGCGACCGGTCGCGGGTGAGGTCCACTCCTTCCAGGCTGGGGCCCTTGGCGGTGAGAAACTCCTTGAACCCCTTGCGCTTGCCGGTCAGCTTCTCATATTCCCGCTGCGCCACGATGACCACCACATCGCCGCGCCTGCGCACGAACTGGGGGCCTTTGGCCAGAGCTTTGTTCACGACCTCGCTAAACCGATTCTTGGCGTCCGCAAGTTGCCACTCCATAAGGATCGTCCTCCTATCTAGCTAATCTAGCTAAATTATGGCACATCCGGCCGCGCGATGCAAGAGCCAAAGCTACTCCTGCCGCAGCGCCACTACCGGGTCGATGTGCGCCGACCGGCGCGCCGGCGCGTAACACGCCAGCATCGCCAGACTAGCCAGCAACAGCGGCGCGCCCACCAGCAGCACCGGATCGTCGCCCCGCACCGACGTCACCGAAAAGAACGTCCCTTTGATCGCGTGTATTCCGGACCAGGCGAAGGCCAGACCGATCGACGTCCCCACCGTCACCAACACGGCGCCTTCCTTCATCACCAACCCCAGCACGTCGCGCTTCTGCGCGCCCAGGGCCAGCCGGATGCCAATCTCGTGCCCGCGTTGGGCCACGGAGTATGCCGTGACACCCGCCACGCCGACCGACGCCAGCACCAGACCGAACACCCCGATCAGGCCGTAGGTCCACGAGGCGCCCTTCAACGCGGACATGAACTGCGCGATCTGTTCGGTCATACTGCGCGCGTTGAACGGCGTGATGCTGGAATCCATGGCCGAAATCTCGCGGCGCACGGCGGCGATGGCGTCCACACCCGGCGCGGCGCGCAGCATCAACGTTACGCCGCGCAAGGATGGCTGGGCGTAGTCGGCCGGATGCAGCGGAAAATAGACCGCCGGGGGTCTCTTGCTTGCCACAACGTCTTCGGTCACGCGCTTGGCCACCCCCACAACCTCATACACGCGGCGTCCCTTTCCCAGTGAGCCGGAGCGATAATCGATGGTGCCGGGCCAAGCCATGAAGGTGCCGGCGGCTTCTGCGTTCTCTACCTCGATCAGCCTTCCCAAGGGGTCCTCTCCTCGCCAGACTTGGCGCACCAGATCCTCGCTGACCACGACCACCGTTGCGCCATCGGCTTCGTCTTCTTTCCGGAAGCCCCGCCCGGTGAGTATTCGGATGTCCGCCGTCTCGAAATAGCCGCGGCCGACAATGTGCTTGCGCGCCCAGTGAACTTCCTGCGAATTCCCAGTTTTGGCGCCAGGAACGGAAAACACCACACCGGCGTTGCCATCCATCGCAACCGGCACCGTATCCGTCAGACAGGCAGCGGTTACGGAGGGCAGCCTCTCGACACGGTCCAAAACCTTCTGAAAGAAATCCGTTGCGCGTCCCGCGGAATACCCATCGCGCACGGGGTCCAGGGAAATCAGGTACAGATTCCTGGGATTGAAACCTTCTTGCACGCCCATCGTGCTTTGTATGCCGAGCCCCATGTATCCGGTGAGCAACAACAGGCTCAGCGACACAGCCATCTGGCACAGCACCAGCGCGTTGCGCAGGCTCCAGCGCCGATGCTTGCGCAGTTGAAGATTGCCGCCCTCCTTCAGCGCGGGTGTGAGATCGGCGCGGGTGGTCTCGAAAGCCGGTGCGAGCCCCAAAATTATCCCAGTCACCATGGTTACGGCAAGGGTGAACAACAGGGCGTGCCAGTCGGGGCTGAGGTCGAACGTTATCGGAATCGGCAGCGGCATCCTCAATTGAGAAAGCAGATGCATCGACCAAACACACAACAGGAAGCCCGGAACGGCTGCGCCCATGGCCACCAGCAGACTCTCGGTCAGCAACTGGCGCACCAGCCGGGCGCGTCCTGCGCCCAGCGCCAGGCGCACCGCGATCTCCTTGCGCCGGTCCGCCGCGCGTGCCAGCATCATGTTGGCCACGTTGGCGCAGGCGATCAGCAGGACCAGACCGCCGATCACCAGGAAGAACTCCCGGAAGAACGGCATGTCCTGCTTGCGGATCGGCAGCACTTTGCCGGCGCTCAACAGCAGAATGCGGCGGCCCTTTCGATCCCTGGCTGCGTCGCCGTACGATTGTTGCAGTTGCTGCGCGACGGCATCCAATTCGGCTTCCGCGGCGGCTTCGGTCACACCCGGCTGCAGGCGCCCAACCACTTGAAACATGGTCAGGTCGCGGCGTTCCAGCGCGTTGCCCGCCAGTTCCGGCGCCAGGCGCGCGTCCACCGTGGCCGGCAACCACACATCCGCGGCAAATAGCGCAGGTGACGCGCCCAGAAACTCCTTCGGCCCGACTCCGATAATCGCCGACGGGTAGCCGTTGATGCGCAGCGTTTTGCCGATCACGGCCGGATCGGAGCCCAGGTGCTCCCGCCAGAACCGGTCGCCGATCACGACGGTGGGCGTGCCGCCCGGCTGCTCATATGTATGGTCGAAGAAACGGCCCAATGCCGGATGCACGCCCAAGGTGGAGAAGTACGAAGGCGTGACCAGTTGCCCCCAGATCCGCTCCGTGCGCCCATCGCTCGAAATGCCGAAGGGCACCGGCGCGACATATGCGAACGTAGACGAGAACAAGTCGTTCAGCTCGCGGTAGCGCCGGTACGCGGGATACGACGACGGCGTTTCGAGCGCGACCAGTTGGTCCGGATTCCCTACGCCCGGAAGATCGCGCAGCATCCCGTTCATCTCGCTATAGGCGCAGGTAGCGATACAGATTCCCAAGCTAAGCGAGATCAGCGCGACGGCCGTGAAGCCCGGCGAGCCGGCCAGCACGCGCAGCCCATAGCGGATGTCCTGCCGCAATTCGGCCAGGTGTTCGGCGGGCACGCGCAGCGCGATATCCAGCAACAAGCGCGCGAGGCCGAGCACGCCGTGACGCTGCCAGATTTCGTCGATGGCCTCTTCGGTGACCTGCACCAATTCGTCGCCGTATGCGTTCTTGAATTCGTAGGGAAATGCTCCGGCCAGCGCGCGGTACATCCGCAGGCCGATCGCCACGGGCCGGTTCGCTTGATTCATCATGATTCCGCTCTCCTTTCCCGCGCTCCGCGCTTGGCGTGGATGACGCGGACCAGGTCTTCCAGTCTTTCGCTTTCGGCCGCCAGCACACGCCGCCCCAACCGGGTGAGCCGGTAGTAGCGGCGGCGCGCATCGTCCTGTTCGGGCGCCGGCCGCGCGCCGGATTCTTCGATGAGATCCTCATCCATCAGCCGCTTGAGGGTGCCGTACAGCGTCGCCGGCCAGAGCCGCACCTTGCCGCCGGTGCGCTCGAGGACCTCCTGCATGATGCCGTAGCCGTGCTGCTCCTGGCCGTCGAGCGACAGCAGAACGTGGAACCAGTGCGGCTTGAGGGG
>Ga0224558_1001268_pt1 | contig 26916 bp, 17 predicted proteins | sample 714S32024metaG_FD_180682 | JGI IMG/M metagenome (GOLD analysis project Ga0224558, IMG submission 180682) | Peat soil microbial communities from Stordalen Mire, Sweden - 717 S3 20-24 | ecosystem: Environmental > Terrestrial > Soil > Wetlands > Peat | place: Sweden: Norrbotten County, Stordalen... | reverse complement strand
GAGAAGGCGCGCTCGAGCAGGTCCTCGTGCTCGAGCTGGTGCATCGCAGCGCTGCCGGTGGCGGGGCTGGCAGACTCGATCCGGCTCACGTGGGTTAGCTCGCAGCGCTCACGAAGCACCCGGTGCAGCTGCCCGTGAGCGAAAGACCAAGCCCCCATGTTCTCCGGCTCCTCTTGGACCCACACCACCTCGCTGATCCGGGGGTAATGCTCGAGCACCTCTGCCAGGCGTTTCTCCGGCCATGGGTAGAGCTGCTCGACACGCACGACCGCCACCGCCGAGGGTTCGACACCAGGTGACGGCAGGTCCCCTTTCCCGGCACGAAGCTGGTCGCGGCGCGCCATGAGGTCGAAAGCGATCTTTCCCGAGCAAAGAAGCACGCGCTGTATCGCTTCTGCGTCCAGCACATCGGCGTTGGTAGCTTCGCCGGCGCCGCCTGTGGTGGCGGGGTCGTCGAGCACCACTGAGTACGAGCCCGACACCAGCGAGTCGAGGTTCGAGCGGCTCTCGCGCGCCCGAAGGAGGAACTTCGCAGTTAACACGACCAAGGGCCGCCGTAGCGGGCCACGCGCCTGGGAGCGCAGCAGGTGGAAGTACTGCGCGGCAGTGGTGGGTTGTGCGACGCGCATGTTCCCCTCGGCGCAGAGGGTCAAGAAGCGCTCGATGCGCGCAGAGGAGTGCTCCGGACCCTGGCCCTCGAACCCGTGGGGCAGCAGCAGGACGAGCCCCGACGACTGGCCCCACTTGTCCTCGGCAGCAACCAGGAAATTGTCGATCACGACCTGAGCACCGTTGGCGAAGTCGCCGAATTGGGCCTCCCATGCGACAAGCGAATCAGGTGCCTCGACCGAGTAACCGTACTCGAAGCCTAGGGCCGCGTACTCCGAGAGCAACGAGTCGAGCACGGCAAAGCGACCGGTACCGTCGGACCCGAGATGCGCCAAAGGCACCCATTCAGCCCCGGTGTCGTGGTCCACCAGCACCGAATGGCGCTGGCTGAAGGTCCCTCGCCGGGTGTCCTGTCCCGCCAACCGCACGTCGGTGCCTTCTGTGAGGATCGACCCGAACGCCAGAGCTTCGGCCAGCGCCCAGTCGACCTGCCCGGCCTCCACCATCTTCGAGCGCTGCTCGAACTGACGGGCGAGCTTCGGGTGCAAGGTGAAACCTTCGGGTACCGCCGTGGCGGCGTGCACCAATCGCTCGAGATCGGTGCGCTCGACGCCTGTCGCAGCACCTTGCGTCTCGGGCACCGCAGGCGGTGCCACCAGCGAGGTCGGCTTCACAGGGGCGGCCTGGCGGGTCTCGTCCAGCGCTGCTTGCAGGCGAGCCCGAAAGTCCTCGAGCGCTTGCTCGGCCTCCTCGAGCGTGATGTCGCCGCGGCGCACGAGAGACTCGGTGTAGAGCTTTCGGACCGAGCGCAGCGCGTCGATGATCGCGTACATCCTCGGCTGGGTGTAGCTCGGGTCGTCACCCTCGTTGTGCCCGAAACGCCTGTAGCAGACCAGGTCGATCACCACGTCCTTCGAGAAGGCCTGGCGGAACCCGAACGCAAGTCGCGCCGCGCGAACGCAGGCCTCGGGATCGTCGCCGTTCACGTGGATTATCGGCGCTTGGACCATCTTGCCCACGTCGGTCGGGTACACCGACGACCTGGCTGACTCGGGGGCGGTCGTGAAACCAAGCTGGTTGTTGATCACGAGATGGACCGTGCCACCCGTTCGGTAACCGGCGAGCTGGGAGAGCTCCAACGTCTCGGCCACCACCCCCTGCCCGGCGAACGCCGCGTCGCCGTGGACGAGCACCGGCAGCACGCCGTAATGGCGGTCTGGGGCGAGCCGCTCCTGTTTCGCCCGCGCCATCCCCTCCACAACGGGGTCGACCGCCTCCAAGTGCGAGGGGTTCGCCGCGATCGTGACGAGCAGCTCCTCGCCGCTTCGCCCGACAAACTTGCCCACGACGCCCTTGTGGTACTTGAGATCTCCAGATCCCTGGACCGACTCGGGGTCGACGTTGCCCTCGAACTCGGCGAAGATCTCCCCGTAGGACTTGCCGGCGATGCTCGCCAGCACGTTCAACCGACCTCGGTGGGCCATGCCGAGCACCGCCTCGGTGATCCCCTCGGTCGCCGCTTCGTCAAGCAGCGCGTCAAGGAACACGATCGCAGATTCGGCCCCTTCCAGCCCGTATCGTTTCTGTCCCACGTAGCGAGTGTGCAAGAAGCGCTCGAACGCCTCGGCGGCGTTCAGACGATCGAGGATGTGGCGCTGCTCATCCTTCGAAAGCGCGCTGCGCACACCCTCGAGATGGCTCTGGACCCACCGCTTCTGCTCGGGATCCTGGATGTGCATGTACTCGATCCCGAGCGTCCTGCAATAGGCGTCTCTAAGGATGTCCAGTGCCTTGCCCAATGTGAGAACATCACGCCCGGCCAAGCCGTCCACCACGAACTCGCGATCCAAGTCCCAGAGGGTGAGGCCGTAGGTGGTGGGATCGAGCTCGCGATGAAGCGGACGGTGCTCTGCAGAGAGCGGGTCGAGGTCTGCGATCAGATGGCCGCGCACCCTGTACATGTTCACCAGGCTCTGCACGTGAACCTGTTTCACCAACCGCTGGTGCTCACCGTCGATCGCGTTCACGTCCACGTTCACATCGGGCTGCCAGTGCACGGGCTCGTAGGGGACGCCCATGGCTGCGAACACTTCCTCGTAGAACCCACGACCGCCGGTGATCCTCTCGGCCACTTCACCGAGGAAGAGGCCCGACTCAGCTCCCTGGATGATGCGGTGGTCGTAGGTGGAGGTGAGGGTGAGAACAGGCCCCACCCCGAAAGCTGCCAGGCTGCGGCGGTCTGCCGCCTGGTACTCCGCGGGGTACCCGAGCGCACCCACGCCGATGATGGCGCCCTGTCCCACCATGAGACGCGGGACGGACTGAAGCGTCCCGAGGCTTCCAGGGTTCGTGAGGGTGACGGTGGCCCCGACGAAGTCGTCGGGAGACGCCTTGTTCGTCTTGACCTTTCGGACCAAATCCTCGTAGGCGACCATGAAGGACCAGAATTCGAGCGTCTGCGCGTCGCGGACCACCGGCACGAACAGTGCGCGTGAGCCGTCGGGCTTCGACACGTCCACTGCGACACCGAGCCCGATGTGCGTGTGGTGCGCCACGCCCGGAGTGCCATTGCCGTCGGCGTCGGCCACGAAGCTCGAGTTCAGCGCGGGCACAGCCTGCAGAGCACGAACGACCGCGAAACCGATCAGGTGCGTGTAGCTCACCTTGGCGCCGCTCGTGAGCGCGAGGTGCTGGTTCAGGACCGAGCGGTTCACCTCGAGGAGCCTTGCGGGGACGCTTCGCACGCTCGTCGCCGTAGGCACCGTGAGCGACGCCTCCATGTTCATGGCGATGCGTGCTGCAGCCCCGCGAAGTGGTGAGGCCAGCGGTTCCGAGGCAACCTGCGCGCTGCGCAGAGGGGCATCGACGACGTTCGGCGCGCCCGTCACAGGCATAGCAGACGTAGGCGAGGTGGCCTCAGACACGTCGGCAAAGAACTCACGCCACGACTCGCTCACCGAGGAGGGGTCAGCGCGGTACTGCTCGTACATGTCGTCGACGAGCCACGCGTTCGGGCCGAAAGCGCCCCCCGTCGGCATCTTTCGGCGAGCTTGCTTTTCGCCGGACATCACATTCGATCCTAACGGGCCACCGCGCGTACGCTCCCCGGCGCGCGGTCAGCCATCATGCCCCGGGATCGGCCGGAAGCCCGAGAACACGCTCGGCAATGATGTTGCGCTGCACCTCGGCGGTGCCTCCCCCGATCGTGAGAGCCCTGGCGAACAGGTATCCCTTGACCCATGCATCAGACGGCTACCTCATGCCCGTCGCTGTCTTTGAATCCGTGCCCCACCCGGCTCCCGCTACCATCAGTCCAGAACGCCTAGGCGCCGATCGGCCGGCGCTCGTGGAGCCGGCCTCGTCGTTTCGCAGTCCGTCTGCGGGACCTGCGTCTGCAAGCATGCTCCACGCCCCGGCGAGATCCATGGCCAGCTCCATGACCCGCTGGCCGTGGTCGTCCGCAAGGGCCTTTCTGACCGACGCCTCCGGACCCGGAGCTCGGCCTGACAGCGTCGCACCCACCGTGCGCAGACGGATGAGCCGAAGGATCTCGCCCTCGGCCCACACCCGTGCCAAGCGGTCACGAAGCTGCGGGTCGTTCGTCCCCCCGCGTTCGCGGACGAGATCGACCAGGTCCTGCGCAGTCGGTCCCTGTCCCCACAACGCTCCTTCACCGGACAGCGAGACGCGCTCGTTGCTCAGCGTGATCTTGGCGAGGGCCCAACCCTTGTTCACGTCTCCTACGAGATTGGCGCGAGGTAGATGCACCCCGTCGAAGAAGACCTCGTTGAACACATGCTCTGCGGTCATGTCGACTATCGGACGCACGGTGACACCCCGAGCGTCCATCGGGCAGATGAAATAGGAGATACCACTGTGCTTCTCGGCATCAGGGTCGGTGCGCGCCAGCAGGATCCCGAACGCCGCTTCGTGCGCGAAGCTGGCCCACACCTTGTGTCCCTCTACGACCCACTCGTCTCCGTCTCTGGTCGCGCGCGTCGACAGCGAAGCCAGGTCCGAGCCTGCTCCTGGCTCGCTGAAGAGCTGACACCACAGCTCCTCCCCGGCGAGCAGCGGGAACAGGTACCTCTGCTTCTGCTCCTCGGTTCCTGCATGGATGATCGTGGGACCGGCCCACCCGATCCCGATCTGGTTCGATGGCCGTCGAACGCCGGCGCGGCGAAGCTCGTCGTCGATGACGAGCTGCTCCACCGCACCTGCACCCAGTCCCCAGGGTCGCGGCCAGTACGGTGCGACGTAGCCGCTCTCGGCGAGGTCACGAGGTGACGGCGAGGGATGCTCGGCCAGCCAGCGGCGCAGCTTGCGGCGAGCCGAATGGTCCTCCCCGGGAATGGACAGCTCCACGGCGACGAGCGTAAAGCGTTCCCAAACCCGCAAACGACCTCCGAGGCAGCAGGGGGATCCTCGACGACCGGGGGCCTCGCGTAGGCTGCGTCGGTGCTCACCGACTGGAACTTCGCGGACGTGTGGGAAGTGGTCGCCGGCACGTTCGGAGCCGCCCCGGCGCTCGTCCAGGGACCGAGGACGATCTCGTGGGCCGACATGGACACACGGGCGGACGCGGTGGCCCGATGGCTGCTCGACGTCGGCTTGGAGCACCAGGACAAGGTTGCGCAGTACCTCTACAACTGCCCCGAGTATCTCGAGTCGATGTTCGCGGCCTTCAAGGTTGGTCTCGTCCCCGTCAACACGAACTACCGCTATGCCGACGACGAGCTGGTCTACCTGTGGGAGAACGCCGATGCGCTGGCAATGGTGTTCCACGGCACCTTCGCGTCGCGCCTCGACCAACTGCGCAAGCGCGTGCCGCGCGTTCGCGGTTGGCTCTGGGTGGACGACGGGAGCGGACCCTGCCCGAGATGGGCGACGCCCTACGAGAAGGTCGCCGGGCTGGTCTCTGGGACACGCTCTCGCGTCCAGGCCCCGTGGGGCCGAAATGGCGATGACCTGGTCATGCTGTACACCGGCGGCACGACCGGGATGCCGAAGGGCGTCATGTGGCGCCAGGACGACCTCTTCGCCCGGCTGAACAACGCCAACGCGATCCGCATCCCCGAAGACAGGGGGCTCGAGGGGCTGCGACGGACCCTCGTCGGAGCAGGACCGCTGGTGATCCCAGCCTGTCCCCTGATGCACGGAACCGGGATGTTCACGTCGATGGGGACCCTCTGCATCGCCGGGTGCGTGGTGATGATGCCCGAACGTGGCTTCGACCCCAAGACGCTGCTCGACACCGTCGACGAGAAGAACGTGAACGCACTGGTGATCGTAGGTGACGCCTTCGCCAAACCCATCCTCGCCGCTCTCGACTCCCACCCGCGCCGCTGGCGTCTGAAGACGCTGCTCGGCATCATCTCCTCGGGCGTGATGTGGAGCGAGGAGATCAAACGCGGCCTGCTTCGCCACCATCTCGCGCCGGTCCTGATAGACGCCATCTCGTCGTCGGAGGCCGTGGGAATGGGCACCTCGGTGTCCATCGGGACTGTGAGGGAGCGCACAGCACACTTTGCTCTCGAGCCCGAGGTCCGGGTGATCGACCCCGAGTCCGAGAAAGACGTGCTGGCTGGCTCAGGCGAGGTGGGTGTGTTGGCGCTGGGGGGCCGCAACCCACTCGGGTACTACAAGGACGACGAGAAGACCGCAGCCACCTTCAGGGTGATCGACGGGGTCCGCTACTCGATCCCGGGGGACTACGCGACCGTGGAAGACGATGGCTCGATCCAACTGCTCGGGCGCGGCTCGGGGACCATCAACACCGGCGGGGAGAAAGTCTTTCCCGAGGAGGTCGAAGAGATGCTCAAACGCCACCCATCGGTGTTCGACTCGGTGGTGCTCGGAGTTCCCGACGATCGCTTCGGGGAGACCGTGCTGGCGGTGATCGAGCTGCGCGAGGGCGCTAGCGCCTCCGACCATGAGCTCATCGAGCACATAAGGGCGCAACTTGCAGGGTTCAAGGCGCCCAAGCGAGTACGCTTCGTCGACGGCATCGGACGGACCCCGTCGGGAAAGGTCGACTACGTCCGTCACCGTTGCGAGGCGATCGAATGGCTCGCATCCACATCAGTCACATCCACATGAGTCGCATCCAGATGAACGGCGTCGTGCTTTGAAAGGCGTGATCCTGGCGGGCGGAAGTGGGACCCGGCTGCACCCGCTCACCCGCATCACCAACAAGCACCTCCTACCCATATACGACCGGCCGATGATCAGCTACGCGATCGAGGCACTTGTGCTGGCCGGCATCACCGACGTCATGGTGGTCACTGGAGGTACTCACGCCGGGGAATTCCTGCGTCTCCTGGGCAACGGACACGAGCATGGGATCGGGCGGCTCTCCTACTCGTACCAGGAACGCCCGGGGGGCATCGCCGAGGCCCTGGGGCTTGCTGAGCGCTTCGTCGCCGAGGAACCCGTGCTGGTCATGCTCGGTGACAACATCGTCGAACGGACCTTCAGACCCACGGTCGAGCGCTTCGACGTCCAGGGGCTGGGTGCTCGCATCGTGCTCACCGCCGAGGAAGATCCCCTTCATCTTCGGCATCTCGGGGTACCTGAGTTCGACGACGAGGGGCGCATCGTGCGCATCGTGGAGAAACCCGAGGACCCTCCGAGCCACTACGCGGTGACGGGCATCTACTGCTACGACCCTGACGTGTTCCGGGTGATCGCGACGCTCGAGCCTTCGGGGCGCGGAGAGCTCGAGATCACCGACGTGAACAACTACTACGTCGATCAACAGACGATGGCCTACGACGTGCTCGACGGGTTCTGGGGCGACGCCGGAGAGTCCATCGACGCGTACTACGCGGTCAACGACTTCGTGCGGGAGAACGGCGCCAACAAGGGCTGAAGGCGGAATTGGGGCTCCACCGTCTGGAGAAGGGCAGGGTTGGGGCCCGCCCGGGGCGCCGAAGGGGCCAGCTACTCAGCTCAGGTCTCGAGGAACCGCCGGATGGCGAAGGCGGAGCCGACAGTACCCACCACCAGCCCTATCACCACGACCACGGCGCTCGTGGCCAGCACCTCCCCAATGGGCATGCGCATCTGCGTGAAGACGTTGCTGGTCCTGCTGTCACCGAGCGTGTTGAGCACCAGGTGCAAGCCGATCACGGAGAGCGCGGCAATGACTGCTCCTGACAGACCCTGCAACAGGCCCTCGAACATGAACGGGACGCGGATGAACCAGTTCGTGGCCCCGACGAGCTTCATCACCGACACCTCTCGGCGCCGAGCGAAGATCGCCAGGCGGATCGTGTTCAAGATCAACACGGATGCCGAGAGCAGCAAGATGACGGCCACGATGAGGAATACCCACTGCAAGATGCGCGTGACCTGCTGCATGTTGTGCACTGCCTGGCTCGGGTAGGTGACGCTAGCAACGCCGGGACGCCCGCTGAACTGCTGGGCCACGGCTTGGGCTTGGCCCGGGTCGTTAAGCACACATCGCAGGGACGCGGGCGTGGTGGAGGCGCTCAGAGACTGCGACTCGTCTGGAGTGAGCAGGTGCTTCGCCTCGTTGTAGTCATAGGCCTGTGACCGGTAGGTGCACGAGTGGACATAGGGCAATTGGAGAAGGTCCTGATCGATGACTTTCTCTTGGGCCACGGGGACGCCGGCTTTCAAAAAAACGTCCACATTGACCCCGTGCTGCCACTGCGTCGTGGCGTGCGCCACGCCTTGTTTCAGGAGCATCGCCGCTCCCACCAGCGACAGCGACACCGCGACGGTCAGCACCGCTGCCACCGTCATGAGACGGTTGCGCCACAGATTCGAGGCGGTCTCGCGAGCAACGTACTGAACGTTCGCAGCCATCAGTTCGCAGCCATCACTGGTCTGCGCTCGTCGTGACGCTCACAGCCGGCTCAGGTACCATAGCCGTAAACACCTCGGGCTTGGTCTCGCACCATCGTCCCCTCGTCCAGCTCGATGACTCGGCGACGCATCATGTCCACGATGCTCGCGTCGTGGGTGGCGACCACGACCGTGGTCCCCGTGCGGTTGATGCGGTCGAGCAACCGCACGATACCCAGGGAGGTCTTCGGGTCGAGGTTGCCGGTCGGCTCGTCTGCGAGGAGGATCAGAGGCCTGTTCACGAACGCGCGCGCTATGCCGACACGCTGTTGCTCGCCACCAGAGAGCTGGCCCGGCAGGCTGTCACGCTTCCTTCCCAGGCCCACGAGGTCCAACACCTGTGGCACCTGGGAGGCGATCACATGCTTCGGGCGGCCTATCACCTCGAGCACGAACGCGACGTTCTCGAACACGGACTTGTTCGGCAGAAGCCGGTAGTCCTGGAACACACAGCCGATGTTGCGCCTCAGATATGGCACTCGCCACTGGCTCAAGAGCGCTACCTCGTGACCGGCAACCCAGATTCGCCCTCCGTCGGGGAGCTCTTCTCTGAGCAGCAGGCGGATGACCGTGGTCTTGCCCGAACCCGTGGAGCCGACGAGGAAGACGAACTCACCCTTCTCGATGTCCAAGGACAGGTCGCGCAGCGCTACGGTCCCGGTCTGGTAGGTCTTGCTGACGTTCTCGAGGCAGATCATCGTCCAGAAGACTCCTCGGCGGCTCTCCCACCTACCTTTGGTGCTCGGCGCGGCGCTCGAGGTCACCAAAGGTTACCAGCCGCCCCTGCGCTTGCGCGTGAGCCTTGCAACGCTCCACTTCAACCGCCCAATAACGGCGCGCACGGAATCGGGTGCCTACACCGTCAGATGTTCGCAGACTCTCAAGATTCGGTCCGGCGGCGACGCAGCTCTGCCTCTATGAAATCGTCGATGTCACCGTCGAGCACGGCCTCAATGTTCCCGGTCTCGAAGTTCGTGCGCAGGTCCTTCACCAGCTGGAAAGGCGCGACCACGTAGGAACGAATCTGATTGCCCCAAGCGACATCGACTCGGGGACCCGACATCGACTCGAGCTCCGCCCGTCGTTCGGCACGCTCGCGCTCGGCAAGCTTTGCTCCGAGAATCTGCATGGCGCGCGCCCGGTTCTGATGCTGGGAACGCTCGTTCTGGCACGACACCACGATCCCCGTGGGCAGGTGCGTGATACGCACGGCTGAATCGGTCTTGTTCACGTGCTGCCCTCCCGCGCCCGACGAACGGTAGGTGTCCACCCGAAGGTCCTTGTCGTCGATCGTCACCGCGTCGACCAGTTCCTCCAGGAAGGGAATGACATCGAACGAGGCGAAGCTGGTCTGGCGTCTGTGCTGCGCGTCGAACGGCGACATTCGTACGAGCCGGTGCACGCCCCGCTCCGCGGAGAGCAAGCCGTAGGCGAACCTGCCCTTCACGATGAACGTGGCCGATAACAACCCCGCCTCACCACCCTCGGTAGCTTCGTCGACCTCGGTCTCGAAGCCGCGCCTTTCCGCCCACCGCAGATACATGCGAAGCAGCATCTCGCACCAGTCCTGGGCGTCGGTTCCGCCGGCACCGGCGTGGAGCTCGGCGATGGCGGCGCGTTCGTCGTGCTCACCCACAAAGAGCGATCGCAGCTCGAGCTGGTCGAGGCGATCGGCGAGGTCGTCGACGGACTGGGCGAGCTCGCCCTCCACCGAGTTGTCAACCTCCTCGATCATGAGCTCGTGCAGGGTCTCGGCATCAGACAAGCGCCGTTCGAGGTCATCGAGAAGCCCGATGTCGTCTCCCAGACGGCTGAGCTCCGAGGTCACTTCGCGGGCGTGCCCTGCGTCGTCCCAGAGGTCGGGACGTGAAACCTCTTTCTCGAGCTCGCCTTTGCTGTCGCGCAGACGCTCGAGGCCCAGATAGCCCTCGGCCCCGGTCAGCCGGGCGCGCACGCTCCGAAGCTCGGCCCGAAAATCCCTCGGCGCTGCCGGATGCGCTTCGCTCACCGATGCCCGGGGAGCTGCTCAGGAAGCGCCATGGCAGAGCTTGTACTTCTTGCCGCTCCCGCACCAGCACTTCTCATTGCGCCCGAGCTTGTCGCTCGGTGCCTTGAACACAGGAGCCTGCGTGTCAGGATCTGCCGGTCGGGCACTGGGAGCGTTCCTTCGATCGATCTTCTCGCGTGTCGTACCGGGTGCGGCCACCGACGCACTGCGAGACGGCTCTTCGCGTCCCGGTCGAGAGCCGTCGCCTCCAGCGGCATGCGACCCTGCAGCGCCGGCGGGCCTCGCGCTGACCGGCGAGGAGCCGTCTGCGTCACCCGATCCCCTGCCGGCACCCACCCCGGCGGGGACCGCGGTGCCTGCTGCGACGTACTCCGCCTCCGAGCCCGTAGCCCGGAAGGCGTCGAGAAGGCTGGGACCCTCGAGCGGGTCCTCGGCTGCCTGGTAACTGGCCTGAGTCAGGTCGGGCTCGTCAGCGGGCTGGGCGATGACCTGCACGTGCATCACGTAGCGCAGGTAGTCGTCGTCGATCGCCTCGATCATCCGACCGAACATCTCGAAGCCCTCGCGCTGCCAGGCCACGAGGGGATCCTGTTGGCCCATGGCCCTGAGGTTGATGCCCTCGCGTAGGTAGTCCATCTCCGCGAGATGCTCTCGCCAGCGCTGGTCGATGATCTGGAGCATCACCTCGTGCTCGACTTCACGCGCCTGGGCCTCGCCGCCGGGAAACATCTCGTCGCGCGCGTGATAGGTGTCGAGCGCCTCGGCCAAAAGGCTCTCGGAGAGCTGGGAGGAAGATGTCGCGGCGGCGAGGTCTTTGGTCGTGAATTCCGTCGGGTAGTACTGTGTCACCTCGGCCAACAGGTGCTCTAGGTCCCAGTCTTCGGGGAATTCGTTCGGGCACGCCGCTCTCACCAGCTCGCCGATGGTCTCCTCGAGTAGCTCTTCGGTACGCTCGCGAAGATCCTCTCCGTCGATCACCTGCAGCCTGTGGGCGTAGATCACCTTCCGCTGCTCGTTCAACACCTCATCGTACTTGAGAACGTCCTTGCGGATCTCCGCGTTGCGACCTTCCACCGTGTTCTGAGCACGCTCGATGGCCCTGGTCACCATTCGAGCCTCGATAGGCACGTCCTCGGGCAGCGCCTTGGTCATCACCCACTGCATCGCCCCTGTGGCGAACAGGCGCATGAGCTCGTCCTCGAGGGACAGGAAGAACCTGCTCTCACCAGGGTCACCTTGGCGCCCGGAGCGCCCTCGCAGCTGGTTGTCGATGCGCCGCGACTCGTGTCGCTCACTGCCGAGCACGTAGAGCCCACCCAGCTCGCGAACCTGTTCGCTCTCCTGCGCGCATTCCTTCTCCAAGTCGGCCAGAAGCTGCTCGTAGGTGGCTCTCCCCTCATCTGTGTCGAGGTCGATCTCCCTCGCTGCGGCCTCACGCAGCGCCAGTCCCTCGGGGTTACCCCCGAGCACGATGTCCACACCTCGTCCTGCCATGTTCGTCGCCACGGTCACCGCGTGGAGCCGTCCCGCCTGCGCGACGACCTCGGCTTCACGGGAATGCTGTTTCGCGTTCAGCACCTGGTGCGCTACGCCTCGCCGCTCGAGCAGGCGTGACAGGTGCTCGGACTTGGCTACCGACGCCGTGCCCATCAGCACGGGCTGGCCCCGCTCATATCGCTCGAGGATGTCGTCTACCACCGCAGCGAACTTGGCATCCTCGGTCTTGTACACAAAGTCGGCGTGGTCGGCGCGGATCATCGGCTCGTTCGTAGGGATGGGTACCACGGGCATGTTGTAGGTGTTGGCGAACTCGCCTGCCTCGGTCTCTGCGGTCCCGGTCATCCCGGCGAGCTTCTCGTAGAGACGGAAGTAATTCTGCAAGGTCACCGTCGCCCACGTGTGGTTCTCCTCACGGATTCGCACACGCTCGTTGGCCTCGACCGCCTGGTGAAGCCCGTCGGACCAGCGGCGACCCTCCAAGGTCCGCCCTGTGAACTCGTCGACGATCTTCACCTCACCGTCGGAGACCAGGTAGTCCTTGTCCCGGTGGAACAGCTCCTTCGCACGCAGCGCTTGGGTCATGTGATGGACGTAGTTGACCGAGACGAGGTCGTAAAGGTTCTCGGCACCCACCTGGGTCTCGACCTTCGCGATGCCCGCCTCGGTGGGGACGACGATGCGCTTCTCCTCGTCCACCTCGTAGTCCTCGTCGCGCACGAGGATCCGGGCGATGCTCGCGAACTGGTAGTAGAGCTTTGCCGACTCCGCCGCCGGGCCGGAGATGATGAGAGGGGTTCGGGCCTCGTCTATGAGGATCGAGTCGACCTCGTCCACGATGCCGTAGATGTGCCCGCGCTGGACCATCGCGTCGCGCGAGCGGGCCATGTTGTCTCGCAGGTAGTCGAACCCGAACTCGGTGTTCGTCCCGTACGTGACGTCACATGCATATGCTCGGCGCTTGTCTTCGAAGTCCGGCAAATCAGGGCTGACCCGACCGACGGTCAGCCCCAGGAACCGGTGCACCTGGCCCATCCACTCCGAGTCGCGCCGCGCCAGGTAGTCGTTGACAGTGATCACGTGCACGCCTCGTCCGCTCAGCGCGTTCAGGTACACGGGCAGGGTAGAGACGAGAGTCTTGCCCTCGCCGGTCTTCATCTCGCCGATCCACCCGAAGTGAAGCGCCATGCCGCCCATGAGCTGGACGTCGAAGAGCCGCTGCCCGAGGGTCCGCCAAGCCGCCTCGCGCACTGTGGCGAACGCCTCGACGAGCAAGTCGTCGAGGCTCTCCCCGTTCTCGATCCGCTCGTGGAACTTGTCGGTCTGGCGCCTCAGGTCCTCGTCCGAGAGCGCCTCGATCTCGGGTTCGAGCTCGTTGACGAAAGGAGCCAGCTCCGCCAGACGGCGAATCTTCCTCCCCTCACCGGCGCGCAGGACACGCGTGAACACGCTCATGGGGTGCTGAGTCTACGCCCGTGGTCCGTTCAGGGACGTGCAGGAGTCCTCGTACGCCGGGGGTGTGAGCGCGCCAAGAGCTTGCCCTTGAGCCGCTCGACTTGGTGCTCGAGCTTCTCCACCGCGACATCGACGGCTACCAGGAGATCATGCGCGCCGGCGCGTGCTCGCAGGATGTACCCGTGCCCAGTGGCGGTGACCTCGCAGACCCTATTGGCGGCAGCAGGAGCACGGGGGTCCTGCCCAAGTTTCACTTCCGCCTTGTCGAGCACCGGGGCATGCCGGATGACCCTGGACACTTTCGTCTGGACCAGCTCTCGAACCTCGTCCGAGACCAAGTCCTTTCGCCCGTGAACGGCCACGTCCAACTTTGAGCCTCCTTCAGTCCATGTCTGGATGGGTGCCTTCGCCTTCTAGAGCCCTATTGGGGTCCACGTTGGCCCCGGCGCGTCCAAGAGCAAGAACACGCACAGAGACCCGCGGGGAAGAGCGTGCGGCGGAACGTCGGAGCTGCCCACCGTGCCTTTCAGTGCGATGGCTCCAGTGGGCTGCGCCCGGCTGACCTGGTCTTTGACCCCACACCCGCCTGCAGAGGAGGTGGCGGCCAGGCGCCGGCGACCATTTCGACGTGCCGCCTGCAAGCAGGCGGCACGTGCCTCGGCCCTGCGGCGCCCGTGACGGCCGACTTCGCTCCTTCTCCACTTCGTGCCGACTGCCGGCCCGCAAGTGGGCAGGGCTTACCTCTAAGTCGCACCATGCTCAGCAACCACGAGTTGCCTTACGTGGGTCGTTTCGCCTGCGACTGGCTTCGACTTGCAACCACAGACCCGGGCACAACCCACACTCCAATGTTACGCCAACCACACCTGAGATATCACCCGTTCGGCACGATCGTCGCTTGATCGTCATCATCGCCGGCCAGGCGCTCGCACCAGCAGCGGTGGCTCGTCGATGCGTTGCTTCTCGCGACAGGACTTCTGTCGGTAGGTTGCCCCACTCTGTCGGGCCCACCCGCGGCGCTTCTCAATCGCGGAGCGTCTCAATAACGGTACCCGTCCGGCTTGTACGGTCCGTCCACCGGCAGGCCCAGGTACTGCGCCTGGGCCTCGCTCAGGCGCGTGAGCTTGACACCCAGCGCGCCCAGGTGCAGACGGGCCACCTTCTCGTCGAGGTGTTTCGGCAGCACGGTCACCTCGTTCGGGTACCCCTCGGCGCTGGTGAACAGCTCGATCTGCGCCATGGTCTGGTTCGTGAACGAGCTCGACATCACGAAACTGGGGTGACCGGTTGCGTTGCCCAGGTTCAGCAGGCGGCCCTCCGAGAGCACGATCACAGCATGCCCGTCGGCGAAGACCCACTTGTCCACCTGAGGTTTGACGTTCACGCGTTCGATCCCACGGACGCGAGCCAAATCGGCCATGGCGATCTCGTTGTCGAAATGCCCTATGTTCCCCACGATCGCCTGGTGCTTCATCCTTGCCATGTGGTCGGCGGTGATGACGTCACGATTGCCGGTGGCCGAGACGAATATGTCCGCCGTTCCCACCACGTCCTCGAGCGTTGTCACCTCGTAACCCTCCATGGCCGCTTGCAAGGCACAGATCGGGTCGATCTCGGTGACCACGACGCGTGCGCCCTGGCCGCGAAGAGACTGCGCGCAGCCCTTGCCCACGTCGCCGAAACCACAGACGACGGCCACCTTTCCCCCGATCAACACATCGGTGGCCCGGTTGATGCCGTCGACGAGCGAATGGCGGCAGCCATATTTATTGTCGAACTTCGACTTGGTCACCGAATTGTTCACATCGATCGCCGGGAAGAGCAGTTCGCCCTTGCGCTGCATGTCATAGAGCCGATGTACACCCGTAGTGGTCTCCTCGGTCACCCCACGGATGCCGCCGGCCATGTTGGTCCACCGGTTCGGGTCCTCCTCGAGGCTCCGGGAAAGCAAACGCAGGAGCACTTCGAGCTCCTCGGACTGGGCGGTCGAAGGATCGGGCACAGCACCGGCCTTCTCGAACTCGACGCCCTTGTGCACGAGCAGCGTGGCATCGCCCCCGTCGTCGAGGATCATGTTCGGCCCGCCCTCGGGCCAGGTGAGCGCCTGCTCGGCGCACCACCAGTAGTCCTCGAGCGACTCTCCTTTCCAGGCGAAGACGCTCACCCCACGCGGGTTCTCGGGCGTGCCTCCGGGACCCACGACCGCCGCAGCCGCCGCGTGGTCCTGGGTGGAGAAGATGTTGCAGCTCGCCCAGCGAGCTCGAGCACCGAGGGCCACCAGCGTCTCGATCAGGACTGCCGTTTGCACCGTCATGTGCAGCGAACCCGTGATGCGCGCGCCCGCCAGAGGGCGCGCTGTGGCGTACTCGGCACGCATCGCCATCAGCCCGGGCATCTCGTGCTCGGCCAGTTCGATCTCGCGCCGGCCGAACTCTGTCAGCGAAAGGTCGGCGACCCGGTAGTCAGTTACGTTCGACATGGCCGCGATCCTCGCACGTCATTCATACACCAGCGAACACCGCAGAACCTCAGGCCTCGGCCAAGCGACGCTTCAGGTCCTCGAGCACGGGCACCGGCCCCGGGTCGATCCCCTCGCGAGCTGCGAGGTGGAGGGAGACGAAGTCCCCCACGAGGATCAAGTCGAGGAGCTGAGCGAGGTCACCCTCGCCTTCGGCACGCACCTCTACGACGTCGGCCACCGCTTCGCGAAGCATCTCCGAGACGAAGGCTATGCGCCTCACCACCTGTGGATGCTCGGCGTCGTGACGCAGGTTCACGAGCGTGATCAGCTGGCGTGTCACGTCCCCGTGCTGGCCCCAACCGGCTATCTCGTTATGACAGAGCTCCGGGAAGACGCTGGAGAAAGCAGGCGACTTCGCATTCTCGTTCACCTGAGTCTTCCATCTGAGCGCCGCAGTAGCACCGAGAGCGTGCGCGCCGTAGAAGAGCGGGATCCGCCGGCCGATGCGGCCGGCCAGCTCCTCGGCGAGAGAGCCCGGCCGGACCAAGGCGTCGCGCCGGCGGGTCAGCTGCTCCACGGCCTGCGCCACCCATTGAGCGGCGCCTGGAAAGAGACCTATCTCTTCGAGGATGATTAGTGCAGGCACTGCCATAGCCCCGAGCGCCGCACGCGGCTGGGGGATGCTGCTCGGCACCGGTACGACCGGCGCACCCCACTCCTCGGCCAGTTTGGCGAGCTGTCCGCCGCTTGTCACGGCTACCAAGCTCGCACCTGCGCTCACTACCTCCCCCGCCGCCTCCACGGTCTCCTCCGTGTCGCCCGAGAAAGAGACGGCGAACACCAACGAGCCGGGGCCGACGAAGTCAGGCCGGTCGTAAGACTTCACGACCACCACGGGCACCGGAAGGAAGGGGCCGGCGACCGACGTCATCACGTCTCCTGCGATGCCGCTCCCCCCCATGCCCAGGACGACCACGTTCTCCACGTACTCACGGTCGGGCAACCCGTCGATACCGCGCGCCGCCCCAACGGCCGCGGCTACCTGCTCCGGGAAAGCCTCGGCAGCCTTGAACATCCCCAGAGTGTCGAGGGCCCCCGTGGTCGCGTGCCCATGTGACACGTCTTTCTGTGTCACGTCTTTCTGCGTCATGTCTACCCGCCGGCCGGACTCATAGTCTGCTCGACCCCCCCTGTGTCGGCCTTCGCCATCAGCCGATCGTGCTCCGCGTCCTCGACGGTGGTGGCCTCGTCGATGAGCATCACTGGGATGTCGTCGCGCACCGCGTAGCTACGGCGAAGCCGCGGGTTGTAGAGCCGCTCCTCGTCGGCGAAGTACATGAGCGGTCCTTTGTCCTCGGGGCACGCGAGCACCTCGAGAAGGAGTGGATCCAAAGTCATACGAGCAGTCCTTTCGTCCGTCTGTGCGCCCCGGCCCGCCACGTCAGCGTGCCCTAGTGTGCCCCGCCGCTCCGGGCAGTTCCGGGCAAGCACTCGAGTACCTCTTTCACATGCCTCTCGCACTCGGCCTCGTTGGCCGCTTCCACGTTGAGGCGCAGCATCGGCTCGGTGTTCGAGGGCCTGAGATTGAACCACCAATCGCCGTAAGAGACCGTGATGCCGTCGGTGCGGTCGACCTCGGCGCCCCGAGCACCGAAGTGCACCGCCACCTCCTCGACCGCACGGGAAGGATGAGGAACCTCCCGATTGATCTCTCCCGAGTCCGCGTACCGCCGGTACGGGGCAAGGAGCTCGCTCAGCGGCTCGGGGCTCACGGACATCACCTCCAGCACGACCAGGGCGGCGATGATGCCCGAGTCCGCCCGGTAGTTGTCGCGGAAGTAGTAATGGCCCGAGTGCTCGCCCCCGAAGACCGCGCCGGTCTCGGCCATCACCTGCTTGATGAAAGAGTGCCCCACACGCGTACGAACGGGCACCCCACCGTTGCGCTCGATGGTCTCGGGGACCACCTTGGAACAGATCAAGTTGTAGAGGATCGTCGCGCCAGGGTATTTGGCCAGCATGCTGCGCGCCACGAGGGCGGTGGTGAGCGAACCCGATACCGGCTTGGCTCGCTCGTCGACGAGGAACACACGATCTGCGTCGCCGTCGAAGGCGAGCCCGACGTCCGCGCCGTGGTCGATCACCGCCGAGCAGAGCGCGACGAGGTTCTCGGGCTGAATGGGATCAGCCGGGTGATTGGGGAAGGTCCCGTCGAGCTCACCGAAGAGCATCACCACCTCGAAGGGAAGACCTCCGAAAACCTTCGGGACGACCAGCCCTCCCATCCCGTTCGCCGTGTCGGTAACGACCTTGAGCGGGCGCAACGCCGACATGTCGACGAACGACCGGACGTGAGCCGCGTAATCCTCGAGCAGGTTCTGGGTATCGGAACCTCCGGTTTGCGGACCCAGGTCCGAGCCTGTGGCGAGAGCCTTCTCCGCTTCCCTGCGCACCTCGACGAGCCCCGTCTCCGCGCCGACCGGTCTGGCGCCGGCCAGACACATCTTGATGCCGTTGTAGGCCGCGGGGTTGTGCGACGCGGTGAACATCGCACCCGGCGCCTCGAGGCGGCCCGATGCGAAGTACATCATGTCGGTCGACGCCATTCCGAGGTCTGTGACCGACACGCCCGCGGCGCGCGCCCCCGCGGCGAACGCCGAGGACAGCTCGAACCCCGAGGCTCGCATGTCGCGTGCGACGAGCAACCGTGGTGCCCCGGCGTAACGGGCGAATGCCCAGCCGATCGCCCGGCATGCTCGAGCGTCGAGCTGGTCCGGAACGGTCCCTCGCACGTCATAGGCCTTGAAAACGGCATCGAGCGCGAACATCAAGCTGAGCCTAACCCTTCGGCTCACCGCCTCCTCGGGCCCATCTCTCGTCGACCTTGCCCATCGAGAACACCTTGCCCATCGAGAACATGGGAGCGATGACGCGACGGCGACGCACAAGCACCACCAGAGCTACCAGTCCCACGACGAAGAGCAGCTCGCCTGCGAGGCCGGCGTTGCTGGAGCCGTAACGCAAGGTGACGTCGTGCGCAGAGGGGACCACCACCATCAGGTTCGGCTCGGCACGCCATGGACCCGCCGCCCCGATCGCGTGCCAGGCCGGGAAGTAAGAGACGCGCACCAGCACCGGCACACCGGTTCGATCCACATGGAAGCTGATCTCGTCGTCGGTGGCGCGCACCCGGCTCACCCGGATCGCGGGGAGCCGCTGTCCCGCCTCGGCTGCATCGGGCACGACGCGGGTGCGGGCCCACGACGCCGGTCCCGCGGCAGTCAGCTCGGTGCTCCACAGGGCCGGGTTCGCGTACCACTTCTCGGCTACCGGCAACCAAGACGCTTGGCCTGCTCCGGTGCCCACCAGGACGTCGGGACGCCGGCTCAGCGGGCTCACCATCGACGTCTTGTGCACCAGGTAGATCTTCCAGGTGGTGAGCACCGTCTGGTCCCCGTTGAGCGTGCGCCAGGGCCCGGTGGTGGCGACGAGGGACAGTGCCGGGTCAGCGCTGGCCTGAGCCTGCACCGAAGGCGAGGAGGCGAGGAAGTACCGCACTCCGAGCAGCTGCAGGTGCTCTACACCCAGGACACGTCGAGCGGGCCGTAAGGCAGGCCGACCATGGCCTCGGACGGGGCTGCCGAGAGCTCCGCCTGGTTCAAGAAGTGGTAAGGAGTGGTCGCCGAGGACTCGAACAGGAGCCCCTCCATGGAGTCGATGCAACCACCGGTCCACATGGGCAGGTTCATGAGCGCTTCGGGTGTGCCGAACCGGTTCAAGCTCGAGTTGTACTCCCACATCGCCCTTCCACACCCGTAACGGCGGTCGACTCGGTCGAGCGTCGCCACTATCCCGTCTTTGAGCTCGGCCCAACCAGCCTTGCGTTCGTAGCCGGAGTAGTTCCATCGCGCCCAGTCGCTCACGGCGCTGTGCCGCACGTGAACGGGGCCGATCGAGAACGAGGACGACGGCGACACGACCAAGTCCGGTACCACCACCGCCAGGGACGCGACGATCGCGACCACCGGTACCGTCACTGCACCAGGAGCCCACGCGGCAAAGCGCGCGCGCAACCGCACGCCAGGCGGCTTGCGACCACCCTCGCGCGCCGAAGTGCCCGGTGGCGCAACGATCAATAGCGCGGGCGCGAGCGAAGCGAGCGCTGCACCCTCCAAGATCCGCAGTCGCATTGACCGCAATAGACGGGCGACCAGTACGCCGGCCTCGGAGAAGGCGGATCCCGCCATCAAGTAGACACACAGCCACCACAGGGGCAAAAAACGCGTGTTGTAGAGCTTTCCCTGTGGATCGAGTACGACTGCAATCGCCGAAAGCGCTCCGAGGATGCCGAGCACCGCTACCGCCCGATCGCGCCGTATGAGAACGAAGACGAGACCCACGGCCGCGAATCCAAGCGCCCAGCGATCGGCAGTGGGTGCCAGCAAGGTTGCGAAACCCTTGACGTTAACCCAGCCCATGTTCGTGCTGTACGCCTGCTCTGTCACGAACGGCACCACCCACCACGACACGAGCAGGAGCCCGACGCCGATCGTGGAAACCATCCACCACAGCCTCCGCCAGGTGAGCCCCGCAACGACCAGCACGACGAGCGCCCCCACCACTGCGAACAGCGCCGTGACCACGTGACAGAGGACGCAGGCGGCAAGTAGCAATGCCGCCGGCACTCGCATGTGGCCGGTGCGCATGCCTCGGATTGCAGCACCGAGGAAGACGAGCGCGAGCGAGAGGCCAAGCGAGAACGCGTACTCGCCTGCGAGCGTCGAAAAGAGGTTCCCTCCGTAGATGGTGAAGGTCTGGTCGAAGAGGAATGGCAAGGTTGCCAAGGCCAAGACGGCCGGCCGGGGACGCTCCAGGCCAGCGAGGCGACCAAAAACCCACGCGGCAACTGGAAGCGTGACGGAGCCGAGGATCGTCACGAGCTTGAACGCGATGTTGAAGGGGATGACATATCCCGCCAACGCGGCGAGCGTGTCGGGGAGGGGGAAGTAGAAGGTGTTCAGGGGGAACCCGTCGTAGGCGCCCGGGTCCCATCCGGTCACGTGGAGATGAGGCAGCAGGTTCGTCTTCAGGTACTGCACCAGCGCCACGTGGGCTCCGGTGTCCCCTCCGGCCGTCGTGGTGTTGGCGAGCAGCAATCCCGGATCCATCGCCCAGACGACCACGACGACCACGGCGACTACAGCAAAGAGCGTCACTAAAAGGGGGGCAGCCGGGCGATGCATCGGCCCCCATCGTGCCCGACCGACCGACCGATGATCGTTCAACCCGCCTGCCGGCTCACCTGCTCACGCTCTCGTCGGCGCACCATCTCGCCGCGGAGCCGGCCGCCTGCGGCGCAAGGACGTAACCAGAGGCGGCAAACGTAACCGGAGGCGGCAAGGTAACCAGAGTCAGCAACGTGACTAGAAGCGGCCCAAGTGGACGACCCCAGTCGGGTACGCCACCACCAGGATCGCCACCAGGTTGAACGCCCCGTGGGCGAAGATGCACGGGCCGAGACGGCGGAACTTGTATGCCATCCACGACAGCACGACACCGAAGGCGGCCAGACCGAGCAGCTCCAGGAGCTCGAAGTGGGCCAGACCGAAGACGACCCCGGTCGCGCCGCAGGCCAGCGCTGGACCGAGCAGGCGACCGGCTCCGCTGAACACCCGCAGGAACCCGCGCAGCACGAGCCCCCGAAAGAACATCTCCTCTATGACGGGGACCACCACCACCGTGAGCACGGCGATCACGGTGAGATCTGTTCCCGGAAACCCTCCGGTCAGGTGCTTGGCGGGCTGCGACAGCCGCTTCGAGAGATGGGGGATGAGTTGCTCGAGCGGCAGGTAGAGCAGAGGCAGCAACAACAGCTGGAAGGCAAGGCCCACGGCGGCGCCGACGACGACGTCCCACGGCCGCACCTCGAGTCGCATGTCTCGCCGGACGCTCCCCGTCCCCCGAGCCAGACTCGCCACCACGGCCGCACCCGAGAAGCCGATCCACAAGCCCACCAGGCCACAGACCACCACCCAGGCGGGCGGCACCGAGCGCAGAGCGAGGTGCGCGACCGTCGAGAGGTTCCCGGTCGCCGCCGCCCCGACGTACAGCAGGGCCGTGCTGAGGACCTGTCCGAAGAGGAACCCGACGACGGCGATGGCAAGCCAGATGCCCGCGTCCGCGCGCGTTCGAGGAGGCGAGCAGTCGTCCTCCACGCTCGGTAGCGGTTGTTCGAGATGCCCTGCGTGCACCGGAGACGGTGGACGGCCCGGCCGTGGCGAATTCGGTTCTTCCATCGGCCCACCGCCTTCGGAGCCCGTCGTCCCGCTGTGCACCCGGGCCACGTTATCCACCAGTTGCGTCGAGACAGCCTCGATCGTCGGCTCTCAGGCTCTTCCCATCACCGTTTCGTCGGTCTCGATCTCGTCCCATGAGCGCGGTTCGGGTGCCTGTGCCATATGCGTATCCTTTGCCATATGCGTGCTCGCGGATGGGCGGCACCTAGCATGTCGCACATGAGCCGCCTTACCGACCGCCGCCCGGGACGCCCCATGCCCGGTGGGTCTGGTAAGCCCGCGCCAGGAGGAGCCAGCGGGCAGCAGTCCGGAGGCGACCGGAGCTGGCGCTGGGTGTTCGCCCTGCTCATACTCGCTGTCATAGCGGTGGTGATCGTCCCGCCGCTTCTGTCCAAACCGGCGGTCTCGCAGATCGGCTATCAGAAATTCACGAAAACCTTGCTCCCCCAGCACGAGGTGCGGACCGCCAGCGTCGACAACACCACGGGGGTGATCACCGGCAAGCTGAAGGACGGGGTGAACTACTCGGTCAACGGTCCCAACCCCGCCACCGACTCGGAGCACAGCGTGCTCGAAGGCGACATCGCTTCGGGCAATCTCAAGTACGTCACCCCGCAATCGAATTTCCTCCAGACGTGGCTACCGACGATCCTCATCATGGCGATCCTCATCGGGGTGTTCATCTGGTTCAGCCGCCGTGCACAAGGTCAGATGACCGGGATGATGTCGATCGGCCGTTCACGCGCGCGCCTGTACACGACCGAGCGTCCGCGAACGACGTTCGCCGACGTGGCCGGTTACCAGGGTGTCAAGCTCGAGATCAGCGAGGTGGTCGACTTCTTGAAGTCGCCTCACCGCTTCAGGGACATCGGCGCCAAGATCCCGAAGGGGATCTTGCTCGTCGGTCCGCCCGGAAGCGGTAAGACGCTGCTCGCGCGCGCCGTGGCGGGCGAGGCCGCCGTTCCGTTCTTGTCGGTGAGTGGCTCTGACTTCATGGAGATGTTCGTCGGCGTCGGCGCCAGCCGGGTGCGCGACCTGTTCCAGACCGCCCGCAAGCAAGCCCCGGCGATCATCTTCGTCGACGAGATCGACTCCATCGGCCGCAAGCGCGGTGCCGGGCTGGGTGGGGGACACGACGAGCGCGAACAGACGCTCAACCAGATGCTGAGCGAGATGGACGGCTTCGACCCCGCAGAAGGCGTGGTCATCATGGCCGCCACGAACCGGCCGGACATCCTCGACCCCGCCTTGCTGCGACCAGGGCGCTTCGACCGCCAGATCGTCGTACCCCTCCCCGACCTCGAGGAGCGACTGCCGATCCTGAAGGTGCACTGCAAGGACAAACGGATAGGGCCCGACGTCGACCTCGATCTCGTTGCCCGGGGTACTCCGGGGATGAGCGGCGCCGACCTGGCCAACCTGGTGAACGAAGCCGCACTCCACGCGGTGCGCCGAGGATCACACCAGGTGGAGATGCGAGACTTCGACGCAGCGCGCGATCGCGTGCTCATGGGCCAGGCGCGAGAGAGCCTCGCGCTCTCCGAGTCCGAGAAGGAGCGGGTCGCCTTCCACGAGGGGGGCCACGCAGTTCTGGCCTATGTGCTCCCCCATGCCGACCCCGTCCACAAAGTGACCATCCTCCCGACAGGGATGGCCCTCGGAGTCACCCAGCAGCTGCCCCTCGAGGAACGGCACATCTATCCCCGCGAAGTGATCGAGGACGCGCTCGCCGTACGAATGGGAGGGCGCGCCGCCGAGCTGCTCGTCTACGGCGACTTATCGACGGGCTCCAGCAACGACCTGGTGGGAAACACCGAGATGGCCCGGAAGATGGTGCGCGAGTGGGGAATGAGCGAAGAGCTCGGCCCGATGGCGTGGGGATCTCAGGGCATGGTGTTCCTCGGCGAGGACCTCCTGCACTCGCGCGACTACTCGGAGGACACCGCGCGGATCGTAGACTCCGAGGTGTCGCGCATCCTGCGCGTACAGGAGGAGAGGGCCATCGAGTTGCTCAGCCGACACCGTGGCGGTCTCGACGCGGTGGCCAGAGGGTTGCTCGAACGCGAGACACTCGACGGAGCCGAGGTCACGAAGCTGGTCGACGCCGCCTACGGAAGACCCGTGCACGACACGGACGTGAGCGCGGTTCCCCACTTTGCCCCGCCCGAACCGGCCGCCGACGACACCGCATCTTCAGCGCAGGGCTCCGACGCCGGCGCAGGCCCACAGGCCGACGGAGGTTCGCACGCCGGCGCAGGATCGGATACTGAGAACGCCACGGCCGACGGCGGCGCATCGACACTGAACGGCGCCGTCGCGCAGCCCGAGTCGACGGGCCCCTCTACACGCAAGAACCCGAAGTGAGCCCCTCGCGATAGGCCCGTCAGCCGAGGAAGAAGGCGGGGACGACCACCGCACCGGGTGCGCCAGTCGGAGCAGCGTCGAGCTCGACAGCGACCGGGCCACTAGCCACCACGAAGAGCGGCGCCACGCCGATCGGTGAGCCGGGCTGAGGGGTTGCGATCAGGGACCTGCCGGGCTGCACGAGGCGATGATCCAGACCTGCGAGCGGCACTCGGTGGGCGATGCTTAGGACCGTGACCTTGACAGGACGCGACGAAACGTCCGAGATGACAAGCGATGCAGCGCCCGTGCCCGGAGGGATCACGGCCGGCAGGAGCGCCCTGGAGGCGCCTCCGGGAACTCCATGCTCCTGACCCACTTGGGGGGCGGCTGAACCTGCCGGCGCGGAGACCTCACGGTCGACGACGATCCCGGTTCCAGCGGCAGCGGAGAACTCGAGCGCGTAAGGACCGGAGGTGGGGATCCGCGTCTCGCGCTCGGCCACGAGCTCGGATCCCGAATGAGGTGGGACCCGAAGCGACAGCGGCTCTGCCTCGCCCTGTGCGAGCCCAACGTTCACCGAGACCGAGGCTTCGTGACCAGATGGGTTGAAAACGTGGAACACCATGCTCCCGCCGGGCGGGTCGACGTTCTGCGGGAAGTCCCACTCGGAGACGGGCGAGCGCACACCGAGAAGGAGGGACGACCCGCCACCTCCCCCGGCTTGCGGCGTCGACTGCAGCTCGGCGGCAACCACCATTCCCGACGAGGTCGAGATCTCGGCTGCCACATCCGGGTCGTTCGTCAGGTGGTCACCGACGTTCTCCACCACCAGTGAGCCGCCGGGCACCGCTATCCCCTGGTACGCCGGAGGCTGCACTACACCGGCGGAGGACGAGTCCAAGGTGATGTTCACCACGGCGTCGGTCGTCGACGGGTTGTACAAGGACAGAGAGAGGCTGGCTCCCGAGGCGGTCGAGCCATGCGCGAAGTACCAGTTCGACGCAGTCGACGAAGCACACGGAGCGGAGCTCCAGCCGAGCGGGCCGACCACCACCTGGGACACACCCACACCCCCACCGTCGAACAAGACGGTGGCCGCCACCCAGGACCCCGGCGCCACTTGCGCCGGCACCATGCCGATCTGGCCGTCGGCGGGGACCGACACCCGAACCGAACGGGTGGCTCCACCGGCAGGTGCAGCCACGACGGTCCCACTCACCGCACGGGCGGTCGCATTGGTCAGCACCAGCGTGCCGAGCGCCCCCCCGCCGGCGCCGCTCCCCCCCACGCAGAACCAGGCCGAGGACTCCGCGTCCGAGGCGCTGACCATCGCCCAGGTGGCCGAGCCGGCCGGCATCGCCGGGGAGTTCGACGAGCCCGAGCGCCCCACCGAGCCGTCGACCACCGCAGCTCCCACCACCACCGCGACCACCACGAAAAGCAGCCGGAGACGCCGACCGACCTCGCCCACGAATAGCGCCCGGTGCCGGCGAGACGGCTCGCTCGCCGGCACCGTCTCGATGTGCGAACCCGGCTGGCTCACTCGACGCCCTCGGCAGTGCAGACGCCGCGGACGATCTCGGGCCCAAGAGCGTGCTCCGTGGAGCTCGTCAGCAGAGCGTCCGGCGAACGGCCCCGGCTTTGATCGCTCCCGTGCATCCAGCGTGAAGGTCCGCGCCACCTCTCGAACCACCGCCTTCGCCCCCCGAGCGCGCCGAGCACCACGATCCACAGCGCCACCTCGGCCCCGACCGCCAAACCGTGGCGCCATGACCCAACGAAGCGGACGGTGACGGTGGTGGGACGGACCAACTTGAAGCTTGGCGCGTACCCGAACGCGGGCTGTGCGCGCTGGTTCTGTATTGCGGGCCCAACCAGTTGCCATGCGCTTTCGGGGGCAACGGCGTCGAAGATCGTCCCGGCACCGACACGTCCGGTCACGTGCGTGGATCCGGGTGCGCCACGAAGCACGGCACGCCAACCGGACAGGGCGGACGAAGAACCCAAAGCAGAGCCACCGAGAACAGTTGCGTTCGGAGTCGTGCTCGTCGCGCCATGTGCCGCATTGGCGCCCCCCGCATGTGAGGCAAGGCGCAGAGCGCGCTCGGGCAAAGCGGCGTCGTCGACGAAGACCTCGAACCCTGACTGGCTGATGAGCTGGCGCAGATCGATCTGTCTTCCCAGCCCCGGGAGCAGATCGGAGGGCGGAGAGCGACTCAGGATCGACTGCGAGCCGACGGTCGACGGGCCGAGGGTGCTCACGACCACCACGTAGCGGACCGCGTACGGGGCGAGCAGATGCCCGAGACGAACCGTCTTGGCAGACTCGGCGAGCCTCACCGCCGCGCCGACGGCGCTTGCCGGACCCGGAG